>Ga0335075_10010735_pt1 | contig 13902 bp, 15 predicted proteins | sample Lox_Sample_24_FD_206723 | JGI IMG/M metagenome (GOLD analysis project Ga0335075, IMG submission 206723) | Soil microbial communities from Loxahatchee National Wildlife Refuge, Florida, United States - Lox_Sample_2.4 | ecosystem: Environmental > Terrestrial > Soil > Wetlands | place: USA...
GCCGGCGATGGGTGCGCACCTGACGGAGATCAAGGAGTACCTGCGCGGGGCCAACTCCCGGATCAGCTCGGCTGCCGCCATGGTCAAGACCACCCCGCCCGGCCGCGGCTCCCGGCTGCTGCGGCACGGCGGCCCCGACCCGGTCCACGACCTGGGCACGGACGCCCCGTGCGGCGCCCGGCTCCTGGCCACCGGCCCTTTCGACGACGATGACCTCGGCGTGGCGTGCTATCACTCCAAGACCGGGGCGGTCGAGCTGTACCTTAACCACCTGGTCGACGGGCCGGGCGAGTACGTGGTGGTCGACTGCACCGCCGGGGCCGACTCGTTCGCCTCCGGCCTGTTTACCCGCTTCGACCTGACCGTTCTGGTCGCCGAGCCCACCCGCAAGGGCATCAGCGTCTGCCGGCAGTGGCAGGAGTACTCCGCCGGCTACGACACCGCCCTCGCCCTCGTCGGGAACAAGGTGCAGGGACCCGAGGACGTGGCCTTCCTGCGCGAGCACGCCGGCCTGGACCTGCTGGCCTGCTTCGGCTGCGAGCCAGCGGTGCGGGCCATGGAACAGGGCCGGCCATTCACCATGACCGACCTGAGCCCCGCAACCACGGCCGCGCTCGGGTCTCTCCGGGACGGGCTCGACGCACAGCCCAGAGATTGGGCCAGGTACACCCGCCAGGCAGCGGACTTCCACCGCAAGAACACCCGCGCCTGGGCCAGCGCCGCCACAGGCGAGGACCTCGCGGGCCAGATAGACCCCGACTTCACCCTCGGGCCGCACGCACTCGCCACGGCCACGGCATGACCAAGCCCGGCCGTCACTATCAACTGACCGCGCCGACAACGAGACCCGCACCATCCCATCCCGCCCGTATGACCTGCGGCACGCGGCGGTGTCGCTGTGGCTGAGCTCCGGGGTACCCGCCACCGAGGTCGCCCGAGGGCGAGAGGCGCGCGGCGATCTCCTTGTCGGTGTGGCCCGCCGCCGCGAGCAGGGCCTGCCGGTAGACATGAGACCGGTGGCTACTCGGCGCGCAGTGCGAGCGCCGTGCGCGTCCGCGCCGCCCAGCTGGCCGGGGCGAGCGCGCTGGCCACGGCGATGGCCAGGCCGGCTAGCGCCAGCAGGACCAGTTCCGCCGGGCTGTAGACGTTGTAGATCGCCGAGGGGAAGCCGGTCTGCGCGGCGTTGCCCATTACGGGCAGGATGGCGTGATGCAGGGCGATGCCGGCCGGGACCGCGATCAGTCCGGCGATCAGGCCGGTCGCGCCGACCGTGGTCACCACCATGGCGATCACCTGCCGTGGCGACATGCCGACCGCCTTGAAGACGCCGATGTCGTGCACGCGCTCCCGGGTCATCAGCACGACGGTGTTCAGCACGCCAAGTCCCGCCACGATCACCAGCAGCAGGGTGAGGATGAGGACCAGCTCGCCGATAATGGAGAGCACGTCGGTGCTCCCCGGGGTGATCTGGTCGTAGTTACCCGGCCCCAGCGTCGCGAAGAGCGCGTTCTCATAATCTGGCACGTTCACGCCTGGGCGGAGGCCCACCACGTACACCTGCGGGGCGAGGCCGGACGGGTCGATCGCTTCCACTGAGGACAGGCTCGTCATCACCGTGGCCGAGCCCAGCTTGAAGAACTCGCCGGTGATCGTCAGCGTGGCGGAGCGGCCATCATCGTTGAGGGTGATCGGGTCCCCTACCTGCTTTCCGGTAGCGTCGAGGAAGGCGGTATTCACCACGGCCCCGCCAGCGCCGTACCAGTTCCCGGAGATCATGGCGTAGCCCGTCCAGCTCGCGTCGCCGCCGAATGCGGTTACCTCGGTCGTGCCTGAAATGCCGACAACGGCGAGCTGGTCGGCAGCTTCAGTGACGTAGTGCAGTGTCCCGGGCTGGGCGCGGATCGCCGCGGCCATAGCGGCCTGCTGCTCGGCCGCTGGCGGCTGCCCTGGGGATGGCTGCTGTCCCGGCTGCCCGGGCAGGCCGAACTCCAGGTACCCGGTCTTCAGCACGTCGGCCCCCACCCGGTCCAGAGATGTGGCCAGGCCGACACCGAACGTTACCGCGATCGCGCCGAGCAGGATCGCCGCGAGCGTCACCAGCGTCCGGCCCGGCCGCGCGAATGGCCCGGCCAGGCCTATCGTCACTGGGCGCGGCAGCCCCCGCGCCCGGCCGAGCACCCGGTGAACGGCATAGCCGTGCGACAGGCGCGGTGCCCTTCCTGTGGCGATCGCCTGCACGGCACTCAGCCGCCCGGCACCGGAGGCCACCCCCAGCGCGGTGATCCCTGCCATCACCAGTAGGGCCAGCGGCATCACCACGTCTATCCACAACGGGATGGACTGAGGGGCAACCTGGAATACGGTGGCGGTCCGGCCGAGCACGGGCACGGCCAGCAGGTTCGCGATGACCGCGCCGAGGGCCACCCCGACCACAGCCGGAATCGCCACCTGCAGCACGTAGATCAGGACCACCTGCGCGGGGGTGAAGCCGATGGCCTTCAGCACGCCGATCCGGCGGGTGCCCGCGCTCACCGCGCCGCTGACCACGTTGACCACGATCAGCACCGACAGCACCAGCCCGATCACGGCGAACGCCACGAGGAAGGGCACCCACGGCGCTATGCTCTGGGCCTCCCGCAGCCTGACCGTGAGCCAGGAACCGGTGCCGAGTACCGCTCCGGTCGGCAGCGCCTGGCGCACGGCCGCGATGCCGGCGTTCACCGCCCCGCTTGAGCCGGCGCTGGCGAACCGGTAGAGCATCTGCTCGGTCTGCGGCGTTCCCAGTGCGGTCATCTGGGCGGGGACTACCCAGGCGTCAGCCGTGTCGGTGACCGAGTTCCCCACGCCGACTACGGTGAGCGTGGGGCTGCCAGGCACGCCGGTGAGCGTGATCTTCTCGCCGGGATCCAGGGGTACCCCCAGGTTGCCAGAGACGGCGATCTGCCCGGTGGCCGTCGGCCAGTGCCCCGACGACAGCACGATGTCGTCCACTGGACCGCCCGGCGACGAGCGCCCGGCCAGCGTGAAAGCCTGGAACACCACGCCCGGTGTGTCGGGGATCGCGGCGGTCGCCCCCACCGTCGCCTGGGCGAACGGGCCTGTGACAGCCGTCACGCCGGCCACCCGGGCGGTCGCGGCCAGGTCCATGGCCGGTGCCTTCTGCGGGTCCACGGTAACTGCCGCTTCCGCGCCGTGCTGCGCCGCGAACGCCTGATCGAACGGTGCGTCAGAGTCCACGAGCAGCCCGGCCGCCAGCGTCGCGGTCGCCGCGGACGCCAGCAGGACCAGCCCGATGGCCAGCGCCTGCAGCCGCCGCCCGGCCAGCCCGCCGCGCAGGGCGGTCCGCACCGCCTTCATGCCGCGCTCCCCGCAGGCACACCGCCGCCCGCGATCTGGCCGTCCACGATGCGGATGACCCGTTTCGCGTACCGGGCAGCCAGCGCGGAATCGTGCGTGACCAAGATGAGCGTCTGGCCTGAGGAGTTCAGGTCGAGCAGCAGCTCGCCGATCTCGTCGCTAGTAGCCGAGTCCAGTGCCCCGGTCGGCTCATCCGCCAGCAGCAGCGGCGGCCGGTTCACCAGCGCCCGCGCGATCGCCACCCGCTGCCGCTCTCCGCCCGACAGTCGGGCCGGGTAGGCGTTCCTTTGCTTTTCGATCCGCATCGCGGCCAGCAGCTCATCCAGCCGGGCCCGCGCCCGCCCAGCCGGCACCCCGGGCAGTTGGGCGGGCAGCAGGACGTTGTCCGCAACCGTCATGTCGTCGAGCAGGTTGAAGAACTGGAAGATGATCCCGACCTGCCGCCGCCGGAACCGCGCCGCGCCGGTCTCGCTGAGCGTGCCGAGTTCCTGGTCGCCGATCCGGATCGTGCCGCTCGTCGGCCGGTCAAGCCCGGCGATAAGGTTCAGCAGCGTCGACTTTCCGCTGCCGGACGGGCCCATCAGCGCGACGGACTCCCCCTGCCCGACGTTCATGGTGACGTGCGCCACGGCGGGGCTTTTGCCGTCTTCATACTGTTTCGTCACATCGGAGAGTCGCACCAAGGCATCCATGGCCGTCATCGTGGCCGGCTCCGTGTGGCGTCTACGTGTCCTGCCTGTCGCCGTCAGCCGGGGGCGGCGGGCAAGGTCACCCGCACCGCGAGCCCGCCGCCGGCCACCGCCCGCAGGCCGAGCTCGCCGCCGTGGGCGGCGACGATGGCGCGCACGATCGACAGGCCGAGGCCGGAGCCGGTCCCGGTCCGCTGCTGGCCTCCCCGGCGGAACGGCTCCAGCAGGCCGTCCAGGTCAGCGTCAGCCATCCGCTGGCCGCTGTTAGAGACCTCAAGGATCACTCGGTCTCCGTCGGTGCGGGTACCGACGGAGATCCAGCCGTCCGGGCAGTTGTGCTTGACCGCGTTGCTGATGAGGTTGTCGGCCAGCTCACCGAGCAGTGACGGGTCGCCGTAACCGGGCGCCTCGTGCAATCGGGGGCAGATGGTCAGGCCCTGCTCGCGTGCCGTCCCGGCCGCCTCGGCCAGTGCCCGCCCGGCGATCTGCTCCAGCGGCACCGGCTCCCGCTCCCCGGGCGCGAGCGTCCCCCTGGCGAGGGTTAGCAACCGCTCAAGCAACCGCTCGGAGCTGAGCACGGTGCGTCGCAGCCTGGTCGCGGTGTCACGAACCTCCTCAAGTGACGGCTCCGGGCCAGTGAGCAGCAGGTCGAGCTCCGCCCGCATCACGGCCAGCGGCGTGCGCAGCTCATGCGCCGCGTTGGCCGCGAACAGCTGCTGGCCGGCAAACGCGACCTCCAGCCGGGCCAGCATCGCGTCGAATGTGTCGCCCAGTTCGGTTAGCTCGTCGGCCGGGCCGCCAAGCGCCAGCCGCTCATGCAGGTCCTCGCCGGTGATCCGCCGGGCGGTGTCGGTGATCTGCCGCAGTGGCCGCAACATCCGCCCCGCTACCAGCCATGCCAGCCCGCACGCGATCGCCACCACGACCGGCAGCATGATGCCGTACTCCACGAGCAGGCCCGAGGTGCTGGGACCGTGTAGCGTCACCGAGCGGCTCTGCGGGAGGGCGGGCGTTCCCGCGCCAGACACCGTGGCGTGGATGGTGACGGCGACGAGCAGGTAGCTGACCGCCAGCAGCAGCACTCCGGTCGCCACGACCAGTGCCGCGAGCAGCACCGCCAGGCGGGTCCGTACCGTCTGGCGGACCGGCAGCCTCACCGCATGATCCGGTAGCCCGAGCCGATCATGGTCTGGATCGGGTCCGGCTCGCCCAGCTTGCGGCGCAGCTTCTTGACCGTGGTCCGCACCGCGGTGGTGAACAGGTCAGCGTTCTCGTCCCACACCTTCTCCAGCAGTTCCTCGGCGCTGACCACGCGTCCCTCGGCGGCCAGCAGCACCTCAAGCACGCCGAGCTCCTTGCGCGCCAGTTCCAGCGGGCGGCCGAACCGGCTCGCCGACAAGGTGGCCGCGTCTAGGCGGATCCCGGCTGCTTCCAGCACCGGAGGTCGCGCATCGGCCGGACGGCGGGCCAGCGCACGCACCCGGGCGATCAGCTCCACGAAATCGAACGGCTTAGCCAGATAGTCATCCGCGCCGAGTCCAAGCCCTTCCGCGGCACGGCGAGGCCCGCCCGCCGCCGTCAGCATGAGCACCCTGGTCCCGGCTCCCTGGGCGCGCAGCCTGCGGCACAGCTCATCGCCATGGAGCACGGGCAGGTCCCGGTCCAGCACCACGACGTCGTAATCGGACGCTTCCAGCTTGAACCAGCCCTCGCCTCCGTCCAGGGCGACATCGACCGCCATCCCGTCCCGGCGCAGTCCCCGCGCCAGCACTCCGGCCAGGTCCTCATGGTCTTCGATCACAAGCACGCGCATGCCGTTCACCCGCCCGGGATAGCCGCCATTCCGGTCATCTCAGTGCATCCTCCTTCGGCCTGAGCTCGACCTGTTCCGTCCATCATCGGCTACCGCATGTGGCCTCATGGTGTCTTCCCGGCCGCGCTAACGATCTTCAATTGAGGGGGTTACTGGGTCTGGCGCGCATCGCCTGGGTGGGTTATGCCGGTGTCATGAGGTATCCCGATGGCGGCGGGCTGACCGCAGTGGATCGTGCCCGCCGGGAGAAGGTGCGGCTGGAGGCGGCGGAGCTGATCGAGGCCGGGATCGGCGACCGGGAGATCGCGCGGCGGTTCCGGGTGTCGCGGATGTCGGTGAACCGCTGGCGGCGGGCGCTGGCGGCGGGCGGCCGGGAGGCCCTGGCCTCGAAGGGGGCGGCCGGCGCGAAGTGCAAGCTGACCGAAGCCCAGGTAGCCGAGCTGGAGGCGATCCTGGATGAGGGGCCGGCGGCCTGCGGCTACGCGGACCAGTGCTGGACCCTGGCCCGGATCGCGGACCTGGCCTGGCAGCGGTTCGGCGTGGAGTACACCCTCGGCGGGGTGCACGTCCTGCTGCACCGCATCGGGTGGAGCGTGCAGGTCCCGGCCCGGCGGGCGGCCGAGCGGGACGAGGCCGCGGTTGCCGCCTGGCGGGAGGAGACGTGGCCCGTCATAAAAGGACGGCCGCTGACCTGGGCGCATGGCTCATCTTCGAAGACGAGTCGGGCCAGGGTTTAAGGCCGCCGAAGGGACGCACCCGGGGACGGCGCGGGCATACCCCGGTGGTGACGGTGACCGGCGGCAGCAGCAAGCGGGTGTCGGTGGCCGCGCTGATCGCCGTCAAGGAGGGGCAGCGGCCGCGGCTGATCTTCCGGGCCCTGGCCGGCCGGCGCCGGGACGGGGACAACCGCAAGGGCTTCACCGAAACGGATTACGCCCGGCTGCTGGATGCCGCGCACCAGCAGCCCGGCGGCCCGCTCGTGGTGGCCTGGGATAACCTGAGCACGCACGCCAGCAAGGCGATGGCCGCCCTGGTCGAGGCCCGGGACTGGCTGACTGTCTTCCGGCTCCCGCCTTACGCCTCGGAGCTGAACCCGGTCGAGTCCATCTGGGCGCTGCTCAAGCGGTCGCTGGCCAACCTCGCCAAGCGCAGCCTCCCCGAGCTGACCGCCCTGGTCAAGACCCGGCTCAGGCGCATGCAGTACCGCCCCGGCCTGCTTGAGTCCTTCCTCGCGCGGACCAGGCTCGACCTCGCACCCCTCTGTAACCCCCGGAATTGAAGATCGTTAGCTAATAAATGCCATGAGGTTGAGACTAATCATGGAAGACCGCGGGCTGGTCGCGCACGCGGACATCCCGCTGTCTGGCCTGTCCGGAGCGGGCCCGCTGCCGCCCTACGTCCGGCTGATCCTCGACGTGCCCTCGGTGACCGGTCGCTGTTCACCCGCCCGGACGGGCTCGCCGCGGTCTGGAAGGCGGCCGAGCCGGTACTGTCCGGGCCGCGCCGCGTCAGCCCCTATGCGCCAGGAACGTGGGGCCCTGCGCAGGCGCGGGAGCTCGTCGCACCCGGGCGCTGGCTGCCGGGCCAGTAGGCGCGCGCAGATGCCGGCATGATCGCTGCGGGCTCGCGTCTCGGCGGACGGTCAGGGCCGGGCTGACCCGCCGCGACGGTAGGGGATCACCAGGTCCGGCCAGGTGCAGGCCGCCCCGCAGGGCTGGCCGAGCCTCAACCGGGGCGTGTTCTCTGCCGACAGCCATGACCGGTCCCGCACATGGTGCCGGACACCCGGGCGATGTTCGTTGAGGTGACACCGTTCCCAGCCGCGGTCGGTCCGGGTGAACTCGCTGCAGCGGGCCGGGCTGGTCTCCTGGCCGGGCGCTGCGGCGCGGCTGTCGTCCGTCATCTGAGTGATCCTGTCCGCAGCCGTCCGGCCGTGCGCGGCCTGACCTGGACGGCGTACCTTTCATGGTGGCGGGGTCCCCGCATAAGGCCACGGGTCCCTTCGATGAGCGGGCGCGCTCCTGTGGTCCCCCTGGGGGCCGTTGGGGGTTTTCCGGTACGGGACTGTGGCGGCTCATCCGGGCAGGCGTCCTGGCTCATCCGGGCGGCCTGTGCCCGGCGGGGACAGTGTCGCTGCCAGCCCGGTCAGGAGGATGTCCAGGCCGCGTTCGAGCTCGGCGGCGCCGTCGTAGGCGGCCAGGGCATGGGCGAGCCCGCGCAGCAGGGGAAATTCGCTGAGCGGCAGCCGGTTCAGGCCCAGCCGGAGCAGGTCGTCGGTCTCGTCCGGGTTCTCGACCAGTTCTTGCAGCTCGTTGAGTATGTGGCCATTCAGGAAGCCGAAGAAGGCCCGGTAGATGTGCAGCGCGTCGGGTCCGCTGAAGCCGGCCCGGGTGAGCAGGGCGAGAAGGTCTTCGAGCGGGCGCAGGGTGCCACGCGGGCGCAGCGCGAGCGGGGTGGCGAGCGGCCTGGTGACGAGCAGCGGGACCACGTTCGGGTGCGCCAGGGCCAGCGCGCGGTAGCCGCGGCCGACCGCGCGCAGCTGGTCCGCCCAGTCGGAGGCGGCCGGGTCCACCCGGAGCTGAGCGAGTACGGTCTCCACGACCCCGTCGAGCAGCGCCGCCTTGCCGGGAGCGCGCCGGTACAAGATCATCGGGTCCCGGCCCAGGGCGGCCCCGAGGCGGCGCATCGACAGGGCGTCAATTCCCCCGCTGTCGATGATTTCAAGCGCGGTGGCGAGCACCAGCTCTCGGGTGACCTTGCCGTCATTGCCCCGAGCGGCGTCTCTGGCAGGCGTTGGGTGGGGCATTGCGGCGGCTACCTTCCTGATCCCGTGGTCCGCTCGATGCTACACGGGGAATCCAGCGTAGATCTACGGTGCCGGCAGTCGGCACCGTCGCCGATACTCCCGTAGCCCTACAGTGCAGGCGTCACAACGCGGGCCAACGACCCCCGCCGGTACCGCCGGAGGACAGTAATGCCTACAGTGTAGACTGACGTCGTTGACAAGCAGCGTAGATGGGTGTTGCATGAGTCATGCGGGCCGAGTATCAGGCCCCAGCCGTTTCCCCGGCGCAGCGCCTGGCTCGGCACCGGAGAGGCCGGCAGCGCCAGTCCGGCGGTCATGCACTTCAAGAGAAATGAGCAAGCCTATGCACTTCACCGATCCGAACGCCCTGGCCGGCCTCCCGGTTATCGGCCGCAGGGATGCCGCGCTCGGCACCGTCGAGGACGTCTACTCCGATCTCAGGAGCGGCCGGCCGCAGTGGGCGGCCGTCAAGAGCGGGCTGTTCGGCTCCGATGTCTCGCTCATCCCGCTGACCTGGGCTGAGTGCGACGAGCGTTCGCTCCGCATCCCCTACAGCGTGCAGGAGGTCAAAGCCGCACCCCACCGGGCGCCCGGTGCCGTGATGAGCCGTAAAGAGGAGGCCAACCTCTTCCGGCACTACGGCGCCAGCTCCGGTTCCACCGCGGCGCCGGCAGGCCAGCCCGTCACGCAGGGCCGTGCTCGCGGAACGGGCCGTACCATGCTGCACAAGCACACCGCCCCGTCGGCCAGCCCTTGCGGATAACCGGGGGCATGGTAGGAGACGCCGACGATCGGGGCACCGCGCGTTACGGCCTTCTTCCGTGTTCGCTCCCGTCTCCGCCGCGTCGCCGTGCGGCACGCTCACGCTGCCCATGTCAGCGTCCGGGACCGTCCGGATCACCTGGTTAACGCCGCGCTTACGCGCGAGTTGTCCCCACCGGATGCACCGCACCTGTGAGTACACCGCTGTCGGCGGTGACAAGGGGCCGCAGGCCGAGCACGTCCGGCCCGTCTGAGGCCGCGGGCGGCGCACGCACCCTGGTGCCGGCTTCCAGCCGCGCGGGCCGCGCGGCCTGAACGTTCCCGCCTCATTTCCGTAGTTCCGACCCAGTTCTGTCGGCGGTTCAGGCGTTGCCGTGTCATTCGCCCGCAGCAGGCTCCGTGGCATCGGGTCCGAGGCCTTCCTGCACCCCGTGCAGGAGGGCCTTCATGCCTGCGCTGAAGCGCTGGTCGCGGTCGTTGGTCCAGGCGAGCGCGCCATGGGCGGCCAGGGCGGGAAAGCGGTCGGCGGGCAGGGCCCGGAGGAAGGCGTGCAGCTCCTGCCTGGTCGCGTGGTCGGTGAGCCGCTGTTCGGCGGGCGACGTGGGGTCGGCGAGGGCGAAGCCAGCCGTGTAGTCGTAGATGAGGCGGAAGGCGAGGGCGGCCTGGCGGGCGGGCAGCCCGGCCGCGTCCAGCGGCTCGAGGAACGCCTCGGCCAGGGCCAGCGACGCGGGGCTGATGGGATCGCGGGCCTTGAGCAGGGCCGCGACGCCGGGATGGCCCTCGAGGACCGCCCGCAGTCGGCTCGCGAGAGCCGCGACCTGCCCGGGCCAGGGCACGCGCGGGTCGGCCTGGCGGTCGACCTCGGCCAGCACCGCGTCGAGTACGAGGTCATAGAGCTGTTCCTTGCTGCGGACGTGCCGGTACAGCGCGCCGGGTACCACGCCGAGGCGGGCGGCGATGGCGCGCATGCTGAGGGCCTGCGCGCCGTCGGCGCTGATGACCGCGAGCGCCTCGGCGACAACGCGCTCGCGGGTGAGCGCAAGGCGGTCGCGGTTTCCGTCGTCAACCGGGCCGAACCACAGCGAACGCGCGTCGTCGTGTTCAGTCTGCTGTCCTGTCATGCCGGTCTCCCTGCCGGTTCGGTTTGACCGTGAACGATGTTCACTGTACCGTGACAACTGTACTTAGAAGTAAATACTGTTCACCGCAGGGTGGCCCCTGACGTTCTGACCAGCAAAGAGCGGCCTTAACGGGAACATGATTGCTCCGCCGTCGCGGCCCCATGGCCGCGGCCGCGTAAGCGAGGAAGGCAGAGATCATGCAGAGTACCGACCAACGCCGGACGACAGCCAGCCCGGCACCGCCCGCCAAGGCCCGCCTGCTCATGCAACAGGACAGAACCGGCCGAGGGCTGCTTGACGGCGGCTGGTGGCCACGGACGAACGACCCGGCCGCCGAGCTGCCAGGGCTGATTCCCGAGCTTGACGAGCGGCACGGCCGCATTATCCGGGTCATGCTCGGCACCGGCGACTGGGACGGCACCCGGCCCCGCCTGCTGTCCTTCCCGGCCGCTCAGGGCCGCCGCGTCGTGAAGCTCGGCTGGTTCGATAGGATGCCCGCCGGCCTGCTGACCGCGATCTCCGCCCGCGGCGAGCGCACCGACCTGGTGACCATCCCCGCGCAGGCCAGCGAAGAGGCTGCCTCGGCCGCCATGCGGCAGGCTGTCACAGCTGGTAACCGTGAGCATTCCCAGGCCATTCTCGCCGCGATCAGCGTGCCCACAGCCGGCTCGGAGTCTTCGTCGTGACCCGCGCCGGCACAGTGGCGACGCTTCAGCGACCGGATCGGCCGTCCAGCACGACCGTCATGCGGCTAGACGGCGATCTTGGCCTCGCCACCGCCTCGGCGCTGCGGCAGCGCCTGATGGGCGCGCTGTGTCCAGGTACCGAGCGGCTGCTCCTGGACCTGTCCCGTGTGCAGTCCTGCGATCCGGCGGGACTGGCCGTCCTGATCGCTGCGCAGCGCCACGCCGCAGAGCGGGGCATCGTCGTGCTCCTGGCAGCCCCGAGCGCCCCGGTCGCGGCACTGCTGCACTCCACCGGCCTGGAGCGCTACCTCAGCGTCTGCCCGGATCTGCCCGGCGCGCTAGCGACCCGGCTGGCACCTGCTGGCGCCGGATCGCGGTAGGGGCAGGCTAGTCATGGTGAACAGTCCCCGCGCCTCCAACCGGCGTTACCTGCCCACAAGCCCTTTCAAGCCTCCGCCTGAGGGTCCTCCAGCCGAGCAGTATGAACTGGATGACCTGGTAACACACGACAAGTACGGACTCGGACGGGTAATTCGTGTCGAGAGCGATGCCGTCGTCGTCGACTTCACCGCCAAAAAGATACGGATCACGGCGCCCTTCGCCCGGATGATCAAGCTCTGACCGGCCTGTCAGCCGGCCAGGCAAAGCTGCCTTGCCATCGTGGGCAACGTGATCCGTGAGACTCCTGTACCTGGTTCAACGGATCGGAGGAGGACCTTGGGCGACTTCTACGGGATCAAGCCCGGTACCGTGCCCGGTTTTGCCGAGTCCGGGGTCGGCCAGTTCATGAGCGTGGGGAGACTGCCGAATCACACGGTGCGGCACATGCTCGATTTCATGGAAAAGCTGCGCGGCATGCATGATGCCGACCCGCTCGCGTTTGAGATATGCGTCCGGCACATCGCCTCGGTGATCGAGGATCAGCGCCGGGACGAGGGAAAGGACGATCCGCGGGGAGACACGCCATCCTGACCTGAGGGCGTCGGTCAGTGCGGTTACCGCGCAGGCGGCAGCGGCGCGGCTCGGCCCGGGCACTGGCCACCGGGCTCTGCGATGTGGTGGTTTCTGCGCATGCGGACCGGGGGCTTCTTGACCAACGATGCTCGGCGCGGCGGCGATGTCCGCTGGCTTCCGGGGCCGGCGGATGGCCGCGGCAGCCCCGCGGCGCGAGTCACCGGGGCATCTCCTCGGCCTGGACCACCATCGATTCGAGGAACGGTCCGCCGAAGGTCGTGGCCATGGCCACGTCGGACGCGTCTCGTCCGCGGCCGATGACGACGCGGCCCTTGCGCCGCGTGTTGTTGCGCGGGTCGAAGGTCCACCACCGGTCGCCGAGCCAGACCTCCATCCAGGCCGCGAAGTCCATCGGGGCCGGGTCCGGCGGGACGTCCATGTCGGGCAGGTAGCCGAAGACGTACCTGGCCGGGATGTTCAGCGCCCGGCAGAACGAGATCGCCAGGTGGGTGAAGTCGCGGCAGACGCCCCGGCCGGCGGCGTTGACGTCCGCCGCGCTCGAGCCCGCGGTCGAGCTGCCGTACTGGAAGTCAAGATGGCCGTTCACGTACGAGCAGATCGACTGGACGCGCCGGTAGCCCGGGGGCAGGCCGCCGAACCGGGACCAGGCCTCGTTGCCGAGCGTGTCGGGCAGGCAGTACCGGCTGGGCAGCGTGTAGATCAAGGTGTCATCGGGCAGGGCACTGGCTGCGGACTCGGTAGCGTTCTCGTCGGCATCCTCGGCAGCATCCGGTACGACGGCCACGCCCTCGTACCGGAAAGCCGACCGGCCCGCCGGGAGCACGGCGCGGATGCACGGATTCCCGTACAGGTCCTCGTACCCGCGGATCGGCATGTGCGGCTCAGACGCCCACCGCTCGTGGTCGATTGCCGTGTCCGCCGACGAGCGCGGTTTCACCTGGAAGATCACCGGTGTATCGATCTCGGCCACGTACGTGAAGGTGCATCCGATCCGGATGCGTCTGTGCAGCATCGCCCAATTGTCGCTGCCGCGTGTTTCCGCCCGGTTGCGGCTATCGGCTGAGGAGGGCGATTCCGGTGGGCGCGCTAACCGAGGTAGCCGCCCCGCCACTCCACCAGGAACAAGGTGGTGTCGTCGGTGGTCACGCCGCCTCGTGCCGAAGCCAGGGCACGGGAGAGACCGCGCACCATCTCCTGGACGCCCTCGCCTACCTGGCCGGCGCGTTCCACGAATTCGATCAAGCGCTCCATGCCGAATTGCTGCCCGCCCGGCTGGTGTTCCTCGAAGGCACCGTCGGTGAAGAACAGCACCCGGTCGCCGCGCCGGAGTTGGTGCTCGCTGATGACTGGCGTGGCCCCGCCGAAGCCGACCGGGAGGGTTCCGGGGCTTTCCAGCGCCTGGGCAACCCGGCGGCCGCGGATCAGCAGCGGCGCCGGGTGGCCGGCGTTGACCCACTGCAGGTGCCCGGTTGCGATATCCAGGCGCATCAGCTGCGCGGTGACGAACTGCTCGGCCCCGAACTGCTGCTCGATGACCGCGTCCATCAGCCCGTACAAGTCGGCGAGTCCGACACCGGCCCGCCTGGCATGCCGGTAAGCGCCGATCGCCAGCGTCGCGAGCATGGCCGCGTTCAGGCCGTGGCCCATCGCGTCGATGACGGCGAGGTGGAGGACGTTGCCGTTGATCGCGTAG
>Ga0335075_10010736_pt1 | contig 13901 bp, 14 predicted proteins | sample Lox_Sample_24_FD_206723 | JGI IMG/M metagenome (GOLD analysis project Ga0335075, IMG submission 206723) | Soil microbial communities from Loxahatchee National Wildlife Refuge, Florida, United States - Lox_Sample_2.4 | ecosystem: Environmental > Terrestrial > Soil > Wetlands | place: USA...
GGGTCGATGTTCTCGATCGAGCACACGATCACCGCGTTGTCGTTGCGGTCGCGCATCAGCTCGAGCTCGAACTCCTTCCAGCCGAGGATGGACTCCTCCAGCAGCACCTCGGTGACCGGGCTGGCGTCGAGACCCGCGCCGGCGATGCGGCGCAGGTCGGCCGCGTCGCGCGCGATGCCGGACCCGGATCCGCCGAGCGTGAACGACGGCCGGACCACCAGCGGGTAGCCGAGCTCGGCGGCGGCCTGCTCGCACTCGGCCAGCGTGTGGCCGATGCGGCTGTCCGGCACCTCGGCGCCGAGGCCGATCACGATCTCCTTGAACCGCTGCCGGTCCTCGCCGGCCCGGATCGCCTCGATGTCCGCGCCGATCAGCTCGACCCCGTACCGGGCCAGCGTGCCCGCCTCGTGCAGGGCGACCGCCGCGTTCAGCGCGGTCTGGCCGCCCAGCGTCGGCAGCACCGCGTCCGGGCGTTCCCTGGCGATCACCTTCTCCAGCACGTCCGGCGTGATCGGCTCCACGTAGGTCGCGTCGGCGAACTCCGGATCGGTCATGATCGTCGCCGGGTTGGAGTTGACCAGGCTGACCCGGATGCCCTCCTGTTTCAGCACCCGGCAGGCCTGCGTGCCGGAGTAGTCGAACTCGCAGGCCTGGCCGATCACGATCGGCCCGGACCCGATGACCAGGACCGATTTCAGGTCAGCCCGCTTCGGCACGACACCCGCCCTTCCCGCGCCTCACCGCGCACCCTCCATCAGGTCGCAGAACTCCTCGAACAGGCCGCCCGCGTCGTGCGGGCCCGGCGCGGCCTCCGGGTGGTACTGAACGCTGAAGGCCGGCGCGTCCAGCAACCGCAGTCCCTCGACCACGCCGTCGTTCAAGTTGACGTGGGTGACGGCGGCCAAGCCAAACGAAGTTTTGAACGCCCCGCTCCCCTCCGACCTGGCCTCCCGAAGCGACTCTGGCATCTCTACGGCGAATCCGTGGTTATGGCTGGTGATCTGGACCCGGCCGGTGCGCAGGTCCTGCACCGGCTGGTTGACTCCGCGGTGGCCGAAGCGCAGCTTGTAGGTGTCCAGGCCGAGCGCCCGGCCCATGACCTGGCTGCCCAGGCAGATCCCGAACACCGGGACCCCGGCGCCGAGCACGCCGCGCATGGCCTCGACCGTGTAGCCGATCGCGGCCGGGTCGCCCGGGCCGTTGGAGAAGAACACCCCGTCCGGTGCCGAGGCCAGGATCTGCGCGGCCGTACTCGCCGCGGGCAGCACGGTGACCTCGCAGCCCAGGCGGGCCATGGCCCGCGGCGTGGCGGCCTTGATGCCGAGGTCGACGGCGGCCACCCGGTAACGGACGTTCACGCCGTCCGGGGGGGAGACCACGTACGGCTCGCCGATCGAGACCTCGCGGACCAGGTCGGCGCCGGTCATCTTCGGGCTGTCCAGCACCCGGCGGCGCAGCCGCGCCGGGTCGTACTCGCGGGTGCTGATCGCGGCCCGCATCGCGCCGCGCTCGCGCAGGTGCCTGGTCAGCGCCCGGGTGCCGGTGATCGCGATCCCGGCGATCCCCTGATCCCGTAGTTCCTCCTCGAGCCCGCGCACCGCGCGCCAGTTCGAGTGGATCCGGGCCGGCTCGCGGATCACGTAGCCGCTGACCCAGATCCGGCGGGACTCGGGGTCGGCGTCGTTCACGCCGGTGTTGCCGATGTGCGGCGCGGTCATCGCGACGATCTGCCCGCAGTAGGACGGGTCGGTCAGCGTCTCCTGATATCCGGTCATCCCGGTGTTGAAGACCATCTCGCCGAACGTCTCGCCGTCCGCGCCGTAGGCCGTGCCGCGGAACGTCGTGCCGTCCTCGAGCACCAGCACGGCCGGCGCAGCGCCCCGGGTCACCAGGCCAGCTTTCCGTCGAGCACGGTCGGCCGGCCGCGCAGGAAGGTGGCGATCACCCGGCCGGGCAGCATCAGCCCGCGGAACGGCGTGTTGCGGCTCTTCGAGGCGTGCACCGTGGGGTCGACCGCCTCCCGCGGGCCCGGGTCGTACAGCACCAGGTTGGCCGGCTCGCCCGCGGCCAGCCGGCCGTGCCCGCCGAGGCGGCCGATGGCGGCCGGACGCGACGACATCCGGTCCGCGACGCCGGCCCAGTCGAGCAGGCCGGGCTCGACCATGGCCTGGTGCACCACGCGCAGCGCGGTCTCAAGGCCGGTCATGCCGAACGCCGCCGCCTGCCACTCGGTCTCCTTGTCCTCGAGGGGATGCGGCGCGTGGTCGGTGGCCACGCAGTCGATCGTCCCGTCGGCCAGCCCGGCCCGCAGCGCCGCGACGTCCTCCGCGGTGCGCAGCGGCGGGTTGACCTTGAACACCGGGTCGTAGCCCGTCGCGCGCTCCTCCGTGAGCAGCAGGTGGTGCGGCGTCACCTCCGCGGTCACCTGCCAGCCCTTCGACTTGGCCCAACGGATGATCTCGACCGATCCGGCGGTGGAGACGTGGCAGATGTGCAGCGCCGAGCCCACGTGCGCCGCGAGCAGGCAGTCGCGGGCGACGATCGCCTCCTCGGCCACGGCGGGCCAGCCGGTCAGCCCGAGGCGGGCCGAGATCTCGCCCTCGTTCACCTGCGCGCCCTCGGTCAGCCGCGGCTCCTGGGCGTGCTGCGCGATCACCCCGCCGAACGCCCGCACGTACTCCAGGGCCCGCCGCATCAGCACCGCGTCGTGCACGCACCGGCCGTCGTCGGAGAACAGCCGGACCCGGGCCGCCGAGTCGGCCATCGCGCCCAGCTCGGCGAGATGGGCGCCGTCAAGGCCGACCGTGACCGCGCCGACCGGCTGCACGTCGCACCGGCCCGCCTGACGGCCGAGCCGCCAGATCTGCTCCACCACGCCCGCGGTGTCGGCCACCGGGTCGGTATTGGCCATCGCGTGCACGGCCGTGTAGCCGCCGAGCGCCGCGGCCGCGGTTCCGGTCGCCACGGTCTCGGCGTCCTCCCGGCCGGGCTCGCGCAGGTGCGTGTGCAGGTCGACCAGGCCGGGCAGCAGGATCAGTCCGCTCGCGTCCAGCCGCTGCGCGGTCGCGTCCGCGGCGCCCTCCGCGCCCGTAGTGCCCGGCGCGCCCGGCGCCTCCGGCGCGCCCGGCGCGTCCAGGCCGGGGCCGATCTCGGCGATCACGCCGTCGCGGATCAGGACGTCGGCCGGCTCGCCGCCCAGCGGCCTGGCCCCGGTGATCAGCCAGGTCCCGGTCATCGCTGCTCTCCCGTCTCCCAGGCGCCGCCGAGCAGCAGGTACAGCACGGCCATGCGCACGCTCACCCCGTTCGCCACCTGTTCCACGATCGTCGAGCGGGCCGAGTCGGCGACCTCGGCGGCGATCTCGACGCCCCGGTTCATCGGCCCGGGATGCATCACGATGCCGTGGTCGGGCAGCAGAGCCATCCGGGCGGCATCGAGCCCGTAGCGGCGGCTGTACTCGCGCACGCTCGGGAAGTAGGCGGCGTTCATCCGTTCCTGCTGGACCCGCAGCATCATGACCACGTCCGCCTTGGGCAGCGCGGCGTCCAGGTCGTACCCGACCGAGCACGGCCAGCTGCCCACCGCGACCGGCAGCAGCGTCGGCGGCGCCACCAGGGTGACGTCCGCGCCAAGCGTGCTGAGCAGCAGCACGTTGGACCGGGCCACCCGGCTGTGCAGCACGTCGCCGACGATCGTCACCCGTAGTTCCTCAATTCGCCCCAGCCTCCTGCGCATGGTGAAGGCGTCCAGCAGCGCCTGCGTCGGGTGCTCGTGCGCCCCGTCGCCGGCGTTGACCACGCTGCCGCGCACCCAGCCCGCGAGCCGGTGCGGCGCGCCGGACGCGCTGTGCCGGATGACCACGGCATCGGCGCCCATGGCCTCCAGGGTCAGCGCGGTGTCCTTCAGGCTCTCGCCCTTGGCCACGCTGGAACCCTTGGCCGAGAAGTTGATGACGTCGGCCGACAGCCGTTTCGCCGCCGCCTCGAAGGAGATCCTGGTCCGGGTCGAGTCCTCGTAGAAGAGGTTGACGACCGTCCGGCCGCGCAGCGTGGGCAGCTTCTTCATCGGCCGCGCGGCCGTGCTGGCCAGCTCGTCGGCCGTGTCCAGGATGAGCAGCGCGTCGTCCAGGCTCAGGTCCCCGGCGGAGATGAGGTGGCGGTTCATGACCCCTCCCGGCCCGCGGCGTCCGGCGTCGCGCCGAGCAGCACCGCGTCCTGCCCGTCGATCTCGGTCAGCAGCACCCGGACCAGCTCGCGCTGCGAGGTGGGCAGGTTCTTGCCGACGTAGTCGGCCCGGATCGGGAGCTCGCGGTGCCCGCGGTCGACCAGCACCGCGAGCTGCACGGCGCGGGGGCGGCCGAGGTCGCCCAGGGCGTCCAGCGCCGCCCGGACGGTCCGGCCCGAGTAGAGAACGTCATCGACCAGCACCACGATCTTGTTGTCGATGCCCTCCGCGGGGACCTCGGTATGCCCGAGCGCCCGGGCCGGGCGCAGCCTCAGGTCATCGCGGTACATGGTGACGTCGAGCGAGCCCGCCGGGACTGGCCGGCCTTCGACCTGCTCGAGCCGCTCGGCCAGCCGGCGCGCGAGCGGCACGCCCCGGGTCGGGATGCCGAGCAGGATGACGTCGCCGCCGCCGTTGGTCCGCTCCAGGATCTCGTGCGCGACCCTGGTCAGCGCCCGCCTGATCTCGACCGGTTCCAGCACGGCCCTGGCCGGGGCCTCGGCCCGCCGGGGAGCACCTCGGGATTGAGCATCTCGCGGTTGAGCATCTCGGGGCGGGGCGCCTCGTGGGGAGGCAGCTGCTGCCGGGGCGCCTTGCGGCGGGCCATTTCGCCGGGGAGCATCGGTCCGATCGGCCGCATGCATCACGGGACCTCCTTTCCCGCCTCACCGGACGGGGCTTAAAGGATGTCGGTTCGGACCACCGTACCAGCCAGAAGGCGCTGTCTGGGCTGGTCGGCGCGTCCCTGCACGCCGTGTAACCGCGCGTGACCTTTATCACATGATGTCACGATCTAGTAACATCTCACCCCCAGCAACCAGCTATTGCGGGTGATCGAGACGGCCGGAAACCCCCGGCCCGGTAAGGCTTCCGGTCAGGTGGGCAGGTGACGGGCAGGTGGCGGCCCGCACGCCGCTGACGTGCGCCACCGCGCGTAAGTTCATCCGCTTTTTGCCATTCGGCTTGACCTTGTCGGCCTCGCGGCCTACCGTCACTGTGCGTAACCACTACTATCAGCTACGACCAAGGCCAGGGGGCCGAAGACCATGCCATCTGACTACGCGAAGACCCTTGGGGCGCGGCTGCGCGCGATCCGCACTCAGCAGGGTCTGTCGCTGCACGGTGTTGAAGAGAAGTCACGGGGCCGGTGGAAGGCTGTCGTCGTTGGCTCCTACGAGCGCGGCGACCGCTCTGTGACCGTGCAGAAGCTGGCCGAGCTGGCCGAGTTTTACGGGGTCCCTGTGTCCGAGCTGCTGCCCGGGGATGTGCTGCCCACGTTGCTGGCCCCGTCCCCCAAGTTGGTGATCGACCTCGAGCGCATGGCGCAGCTGCCCAAGGACAAGGCCGGGCCGCTGGCCCGCTACGTCGCCACGATCCAGAGCCAGCGCGGCGACTACAACGGCCGGGTGCTGTCGATCCGCCAGGAGGACCTGCGGTCCCTTGCGGTGATTTACGACAAGACGCCGACCGACCTCACCGAGGAATTGATCAGCTGGGGCATCCTGGACTCCGACGCCCGCGGAGCCATCGAGACGTTCTGAGGCCAGCCGTCAGCGCGCCGCACCCGCGGCGCGCTGAGTTACCCCGCGCAAACCGACCCCCGCGCCACGCCAAACCCGGCGCCACGCCAAACCCGGCGCCATGCCAGGCCCGGCGCCACGCCAGGCCCGTCTCCTTCCAGATCCTCTCGGTCGACGCGGATCCCCAGGACACGGAAGTTATCGGCCTTCGCGCAGCCGTCAGCCCCGACCGGCCGGCGCGCCGATGTGCAGAGCCCCATGGCTTGCAGGGGCGGGAGATCGCCCTTCAGGGAGACCGGCTCTGATGGACGAGTGCCTGGGTGCCGAGGACGACGGCGACCGCGAGCCGCTCGGCGTCCTCGGTGCCGGGTTCGGCGGTGTAGACGAGGATCCGCAGGTCGTCGCCGGCGACGATGAGGGTGTCGCAGTCGAGTGCGATGAGCCCGGCGTCCGGGTGGTCGATGATCTTGTGCCGGAACTGGTCCTGGGGCGAGCCGATTTCGGCCGATTTCCACAGCTCGGCGAAGCGCGGGCTGTGTGAGGTCAGCCTGGTGATCAGACGCTTGAGCTCGCGGTCGGCCGGATAGCGGGCCGCGGTCATGCGCAGGTCGGCGACGAGGAGGGACTCGAAGCGGGCCTGCTCCTCGGGCGTGTCGACGGTGCGGTTTCCGGGGCCGGCGAGGTTGCGCCAGACCGCGTTGCGTTCGATCCCGCGCCACGACGTGGTGGCTCCCATGAGCGCGTCGTAGGGCCCGTTGGCAATGATGAGGTTCCATGCTGCGTCGTAGACGGCGACGGGGGTGTTCCCGAGCCGATCGAGTAGGCGCTGCACGCTCGGTGTGATCCGTGTGGAGATCACGTCCGGGCCGGGTGCGAGGTGACCGGCGAGCCGGAACAGAAGGTCGCGCTCGGCTGCGGAGAGCCGCAACGCCCGGGCGAGGGCCTCGACGACCTGCGGCGACGGTGAGGTGGCCCGGCCTTGCTCGAGCCGGGTGAGGTAGTCGACCGAGATGGCGGCCAGCTCGGCGAGTTCTTCGCGGCGCAGGCCGGCGGCGCGCCGTCGGCGGCCGACCGGTACGCCGACCGTCTCGGGGACGACCCGGTCACGCCAGCGGCGCAGCGCCTGCCCGAACGCCCACGACTCCACGCTTCCAGTCTGCGCCTTGGCCAGGGCGTCTTGGTGGCCCTGGCAGTCCTACGACAACGGGACTACTTCTTACGCGTCAGCGTCCGGGCGAGCCTCGGGGCATGACCACGACACTGATCACCGGGGCGAACCGGGGCCTGGGCAAGGAGACCGCCCGCCAGCTCGTCGCCGCCGGGCACACCGTGTACGTCGGCGCCCGCGACGAAGCTCGCGGCCATGCTGCCGCTGATGAGCTGGGCGCCCGCTTCGTGCAGCTCGACGTCACCGATGACGCCTCGGTCGCCGCCGCCTTCGCTCACATTGAGGTCGGCGGGGGCCTCGACGTCCTCGTCAACAACGCGGGCATCGCGATGCTCGCTCTGAACGGGCCGGATTCGCTGCGGGTCTTCGACACCAACGTGGTCGGGATCATCCGGGTCACGGAGGCGGCGCTCACGCTGCTGAGCAAATCGCGAAATCCGGTTGTGGTGAACATCTCGAGCGCGCTCGGTTCGTTCTGGGCGAATCATGAGCCGTCGCGGCCGGCCTCGCAGGTCGCTGCCATCGTGTACGGCGCGAGCAAGGCTGCCGTCTCGATGCTCACCGTCCAGTACGCGCGGGCCGTGCCGGAGGTGAAGTTCAACGCGGTCGAGCCCGGCTATACCGCGACCGAGCTCGGCGGGACGACAAACGAACACGGCCGGCCGGTTGAGATCAGCGCCCGGACCATCGTCGCGATGGCCACCATCGGCAAGGACGGGCCCACCGGGACGTTCCAGGAGGACGACGGCGAGCTCGGCTGGTGAACACATGACGACGAACGCTGATCGCCGGGGCAAGCAGGGCGAGCCCCGCAGGCCACGGGAGGCGACCACCAACCTCCTTGAGAGGGCCGCGCTAGCGGGCACCTGAGTACCCGCCCGTCGCACCCACGCCAGGCCCGGTAGGGCCAGGCCGCAGCGGGACGAACCTCCGGCGCGCTTCGTCCGCGCCCGGCTAACCCGCCGTCAGCAGCGGAAGCAGCGGCTGGACCGGCACGCCCAGCGCATTCTCGGCCAGCGAGACGAACATCTCCGCGTCGCGGAGCAGGTCGTCGGCCTCCCGGGGCGTGACGGCGCGGGGCAGTCCGGCCTCGGCGGCGGCCCGCTTGGCCGCGCCGGCCGCGAAGAACGCGGCCCATTCCGCAAGCGCGGGCTCCACCTTCGGTAGCAACTCCCATACGCTCAGCGGCCTGCGGCGCCGGGTCGTGGCGCCGGGCTCGGCACGGGCCGCCACGACGGCGGCCGCGGCTCGCAGCGCGGCCAGGTGGGCCGATACGTACCGGGCGCCCGCGGATGCCTCGCTCTCGGCGGCAACGAGCCCGTGCCTGGCCGACTCCAGGAGGGCCAGCGCCGACGGAGCCACGCGGCGGGGCCGGGGGTCGATCCGATCGCGACCGGCCTGGATGTCCGTGGTCACTGCTGCTGTAGTCACGGCAGCTCCTCCCATCAGCGGCGCCTGCCCGGTGCTCGGCCCGCCGTACGGGCCTCACCCCGGCGCACTGCTCTCCATGTCATTCGAACAGAAATTCGTTCGACTGTCCAGCCAATTGCACCTGCGTTCGATGCGTTCGAAGTTACAAGGAGGGTCCGACAAAACGGCGCCGGCCGCGACACGCCGCCAGCGGAGCCCGGATCGCGCCCGCCAGCGGAGCCCGGATCGCGCCCGCCCGCGCCGCCCGCAACCCGCCCGCCAGCACCGCCCGCAACCCGCCCGCCAGCACCGCCAGCATCGCGCCTACCGGCCGCGCCCGCGACGCGCCGGCCCGGGGCGCGCGCGACCTGCGGACCTCGCCTCGCATACGCTGGCGGCCGTGCGATGCACAACGCCGCCGCGGGAGCTCAGTCAGGCCGCGTTCATGGCCGAGCTCGACTCGCTCACCGCGGTGTACCAAGCGGCGATGAAACCCGACCCCGTGCAGCTCCCGGGACGGCGTTCGATCATGGCGCGCCACGCCACCTACGCGGGCTTCCGCGCTCTGGCCGTGACGGCCGGCGACGCCGACGGCAGCGCCGCGCCCCCGAGCGACGACCAACCGGGCGCCGAACCACACCCCGATTCACTCCGCGAGCCAGCCGGCGGCCCGGGGCCGATCATCGCCTTCAGCTACGGCTTCCGCGGTGAAAACGGCCAGTGGTGGCACGACGTGGTCGCGGCCGCGCTCATCGCCAGGTCCGGCCCGCAGGTCGCCGCGCGGTGGCTGGCCGACTCGCTGGAGATCGCCGAGGTACACGTCCACCCCGACTATCACCGCCGCGGCATCGGCCGCAGCCTGGTGCTCGGCCTGGCCGACGGCCGCCAGGAACGGACCGCCGTGCTGTCCACCCAGGACGCGAACTCCCCGGCCCGGCGCCTCTATCGCCGCCTCGGCTTCACCGACCTGATGACCGGTTACGCCTTCCCCGGCACGCCGGTGCCGTACGCGGTCATGGGCGCCGAGCTCCCGCTCGCGGGCGCGCCGTCAGCCCCACCACCAGACGCACCGCGCTCCCCCAGCCCCAGCAGGTGATAGATCTCCTGGGTCGCCCGGGAGCCGTTGAGCGTGTAGAAGTGCAGTCCCGGCACGCCCTCGGCCAGCAGCCGGTCGCACATGCCCGCCGCGAACTCCACGCCGATCTTCCGCACCGCGGCGCGATCGCCGGACTCGGCCTGCAGCCGTTCGGCCAGCGCCCCGGGAAACCGGGCTCCCGACATCGCCACCATGCGCTCGATCATCGCCGCGCTGGTGATCGGCATGATCCCGGCGATGATCGGCACGTCGCAGCCGTGCGCCGCGACCCGGTCCCGCAGCCGCAGGTAATCCTCAGGGAAGAAGAACATCTGCGTGATCGCGAAGTCCGCGCCCGCCCGGCACTTCGCCACGAAGTAGGAGATGTCTGACTCGACGCCCGGCGAACGGGGATGGCCCTCGGGAAACGCGGCCACGCCCACGCAGAAGTCGCCGGACGCCTTGATCAGGCGGACCAGGTCCTCCGCGTAGGACAGCCCCTCGGGATGCGCCACCCACTCGTCGTTCGGCGCCCCCGGCGGGTCGCCGCGCAGGGCGAGCACGTTGCGGACGCCGACGTCGGCGTACGAGCCGATGACGTGGCGCAGTTCGGCCACCGAGTGGTTCACGGCGGTGAAGTGCCCGACCGGGGTGAGGGTTGTCTCCTCGGCGATCCGGCCGGTGATCCGCACCGTGCGGTCCCGGGTCGAGCCGCCCGCGCCGTAGGTCACCGATACGAACGTCGGCCGCAGCGGCTCGAGCTCGCGGATGGCCCGCCAGAGCTTTCCTTCGTCGTCCTCGGTCTTGGGCGGCATGAACTCGAACGAGTACGACTGCACGCCCGAGGCCAGCAGGTCCCGGATCGCTGGCGCGACTCTGAGCTGGCGCTGCGGCATACGGACAGGTTAGCGGGACCGCACGCGGCCGGCCGCCACACGCCCGGCCTACGGCCGGCGGGCGACCGCCCCGTAGCACCACCGCGAACCGTCGCTGTCGGCCTGCTCCGGGTCCTCGGCACCCCACTCGCCGACGTAGGTCACCACGGGCCGCGCGTCCTCGTACGGCGGGACGATCTCCAGCCCGTCGAAGAACCGCTCCACCTCGGCCCGGCTGCGCATGTACATCTGCTCGGTGGCGTTGGCGTAGATGCCCAGGATCGCCTGCACCGCCGCGGGCGGCTTCTGGTCGGCCGTGATGTGCGTCAGGGCCAGGTAACTCCCCGGCGCCAGCGCGGCCACGTACCGGCGGACCAGCCCGTAGGGGTCCGAACCGTCGGACACGAAGTGCAGCACCGCGGTCATCAGCAGCCCGATGGGCTGGGAGAAATCGAGCAGCTCGCGGGTCTGCGGGTGGTTCAGCACGCTGTCCGGGTCACGCAGGTCGCCGGTGATGAACCTGGTGCTCCCCTCGCCGGTCAGCAGGGCGCTGGCATGCACCCGGACCAGCGGGTCGTTGTCGACGTAGACCACCCGCGCATCCGGCGCCGTCTTCTGGACCGCCTGATGCGTGTTGTTCTGGGTCGGCAGGCCGGAACCGATGTCGAGGAACTGCCGGATGCCCTGGAAATCGGTCAGCCACCGCGCCGCCCGCTGGTGGAATCCCCGGTTGGCCCACGCCGCGTCGGCCAGTTCCGGCATCCGGGCGCGGATCTTCTCGGCCGCGTCCCGGTCGGCGCGAAAGTTGTCCACGCCGCCCAGGTAGTAGTCGTACAAACGGGCCGGGCTGGGCGTTTCGGGGTCGACACCCGGCGGGACCGGCGGGGTCTCGGGCATGCAGTTCCTCCGCAACGGCGAAGCAGTTACCAACCAGTACTGACCAGCGTGGCATAACGTGCGCACATCACAAACCCGGCATCCCCGCCGCGCGACCCGTAAACGGTACCGGTTGCCACGCGAGCCCCACGCGCCGGCGCCGGCCCCACGGCGGGGCCGATCCGGCCAGGCGCGGGCTACGCTCGCCACCATGGCGTCCGGCCATCAGCTCCCGCGGATCCGTCACGAGGTCGGTCTCGCCCTGGAGCGGTTCCTGGACCGGCAGCGCGCCGTGCTCGGCGACATCGGCCCCGAGCTGCGGCCGTGGCTGGACGCGATCGGCGCGCTGCTGCAGGGCGGCAAGCGGCTGCGCGCCGCGTTCTGCTACTGGGGCTGGCGGGCGGCCGACGGACCGGACGGCCCGCAGATCTACGCGGCGGCCGCCGCGCTCGAACTGCTGCACGCGAGCGCGCTCGTGCACGACGACCTGATCGACGAGAGCGACACCCGGCGCGGCCGGCCGTCGGTGCACCGGGAGTTCGCGGCCCGGCACGCCGAGCAGGGCTGGCGCGGCCCGGCGGCCGCCTTCGGGGCCGGGGCCGCCATCCTGATCGGCGACATCCTGCTCGGCTGGACCGACGAACTGCTCGCGGCCAGCGGCCTGGAACCGGCGGCGCTGCGCCGCGGTCAGCCGGCCCTCGACGCGATGCGCACCGAGCTGATCGGCGGCCAGTACCTGGACCTGCTCGGCCAGGCCGCCGGCGACGGCTCGGTCGACGAGGCGCTGCGGGTGATCACCTACAAGACCGCCAGCTACACCGTCGCCCGCCCGCTGCAGCTCGGCGCGGCGCTCGCCGGGCGGACCGACGCGCCGATGGCCGCGGCGTGCCGCGGCTACGGCGTCCCGCTCGGCATCGCGTTCCAGCTCCGCGACGACGTGCTCGGCGCGTTCGGCGATCCGGCCCGGACCGGGAAGCCGTCCGGCGACGACCTGCGCGACGGCAAGCGGACCGTCCTGGTCGCCCTGGCGCGGGAGCGGGCCACCCCGGCGCAGCGCCGGGTGCTCGACGCGCGGCTCGGCGACCCCGGGCTGGATGAGACCGGCGTCGCTGAGGTCCGGACCGTCCTCACCGGCACGGGGGCGCTGGCCGCGTGCGAGCTCATGATCGAGTCGAACCTGGCCGAGTCCCTGCGCGCGCTGGAGCACGCGCCGCTGCCCGGCCAGGCCAACCAGGCCCTGGCCGAACTGGCCGTCGCCGCGACCGAGCGCAGCGACTGACGCGCCCGCCCGGGCGCGGCGGCCTCAGAACGCGAGCGCCTGGGCCCGCCGGTTCACCTCGGTCCCGCGATGCTCCGCGATCGCCTGGATCGGCGTGCCGGGCAGCGTCTCGTCGGCCGTGAACAGCCAGCGCAGCGCCTCGGCCTCGTCGAAGCCGCAGTCGAAAAGCAAGGTCAGGGTGCCGTGCAGGCCCCGGACGACCTGATCGCCGTCCAGGAACGCCGCGGGCACGCTGAACGCTCCGCTGGGGCGCTGGACCGCCAGTAGCTTGCGGTCGCGGAGCAGCTGCTTGATCCGGCTCACGGGCAGGGCGAGCCGGTCAGCAACCTCGGGAATGGTGAGCCAGTCGCCGACGATGGCGTCGGCCGGGGGGTCGATCTGTGCCACGTCAAAAGAGTTTTCCACATTGCGGGTCTCGCCAAACCCGAACGACGCCGCTGGCCAGGGGCCTTTGCGGGACCATACGTTACGCACCGCACCGTGGTGGGACGATCTCCCTCATGCCATCTCGACGTCTCGTGCGGCCTCCGGCGCTGCGCCCCGGCGACCGGGTCGCCGTGCTGTCGGTCAGCAGCCCGGTCGACCCCGCGCAGCTCGAACTCGGACTGGACACCCTCCGCTTCGCGGGCCTGGACCCGGTGCTCTACCCGTCGGCCCGCGATCGCGGCAGCATGCGCCGCTACCTGGCCGGCGACGACCAGATGCGGACCGGGGACCTGCGTGCCGCCCTGACCGACCCGGATATCGCCGGGATCATCTTCGCCACCGGCGGCTCCGGTGCGCAGCGCACGCTCGAGGCCATGGACTGGGACGGCCTGGCGGCGCTGGCGCCCAAGGTACTGGCCGGCTACTCGGACGTGACGGCCGTCCTCGAAGCGGCGGCGACCAGGCTCGGCTGGGCCTCGCTGCTGAGCCCGGTGGTGGCGTCCGCGGGCCCGGCCATCCACTACTCCTTCGGCTCGATGCTGCGCGCGCTGATGCGACCCGAGCGGGCCACCGACATCTGCTATCCGGCGGCCGTCACGGTGACGGGCGGCACCGCCCGCGGGGTCACGATGGGCGGGAACCTGACCCTGCTGACGTCGTCGCTCGGCACCGACACCTCCTGGCCGGCCCGCGGCGGAATCCTGCTGGTCGAGGAGAACAACGAGCGCGACTACCGGCTGGACCGGATGCTCACCCAGCTGCGCCGGTCCGGGTACCTGGACGGGGTCGCCGGGATCGTGGCCGGGACGTTCACCGGCTGCGGCGAGCAGGCGGCGGTCGGGGAGATCCTGGCCGAGCGGCTCGGCAGCCTCGGCGTGCCCATGATCGCCTGGGCGAACGTGGGCCACGGCGGCTATTTCCAGACGTTCCCGATCGGCGCCGAGGCCGTACTAGACGCCGACGCCCGCACCCTCACCCTGATGGCTCCCCCGCTCCTTCCCGCCGCCACCCCCGACCCCGAACCCGCCCCCCAGCCCGAAACCACCCC
>Ga0335075_10010737_pt1 | contig 13900 bp, 14 predicted proteins | sample Lox_Sample_24_FD_206723 | JGI IMG/M metagenome (GOLD analysis project Ga0335075, IMG submission 206723) | Soil microbial communities from Loxahatchee National Wildlife Refuge, Florida, United States - Lox_Sample_2.4 | ecosystem: Environmental > Terrestrial > Soil > Wetlands | place: USA...
CTTTTCGTCGATGGTCGTCGTCCCGGACCAGGACAATGGCGCATCGATAGAGGTAAGCGGTCACGTCGAGGAGAAGCTTCCGGACAACCGGGTCGCTATTGCCCTGACCGCGAGAGCCGCCGACACCAAGGTCCTGACTAGGGCACGGGCCGTCGTCAGGCTGCCCTGACCAGTCGCAGACCAGCCGTACGTTTGAACTCTGCCCGCGCGGTGAGATAGCGCACAGCCGCCATGGGGGTGGCCAGAAGGCAGGTAGTTCAGATGACCACGGCCCCGATGCCCGACGGCCCCCGCCGCGATGGGCCCAGTTCCGACGCGTACGGCCGCGACGTCTATGGCCGTGACGCCTACAGTGCCGATGGCTACGGGCCTGGTCCAGCGCGCCCAGGTCGGCCGCGACCCACCCGTCCTCAGGTCGACGCTGGCAAGCTGTGGCCGGGCGGCGTCGCGACGGCTGTCGTTGCGGGCCTAGTCGCCCTGGTGGGCGTGCTGGTGTGCCGCTGGCTATTCGGCATCCCGCTGCTCGCTCCCAAGTCGGATGGCGCCTACGGCGACGTGCACACCACCGACCTGGTGCTGCTGGCCGCCGGTGCAGCACTGATCGCCACGGCTCTCGCGCACTTGCTGCTGCTGAGCACGCCGCGACCGCTTACCTTCTTCGGATGGATCATCGGCCTGGCCACTGTGCTGGCGGTCCTACTGCCGTTTAGCACCGCCGCGCCGCTCACCGCGAAGGTAGCAACCGCAGTCGTCGACCTGGTCCTGGGAGTCGCGATCGGCTCGCTGATCAGCGGTGTAGCCGCCCGGTCGGTCCGGATGCCACCGGGGGCCGGCGCCGGATATCTGGGCGGTAGCCCGTCGATGTACGACGATCGGCGGAGCGCGAGCGGGCTCAACTGAGCGCTGATGGCAGCTTGACCAGCGTGAGGAAGAAATCATCGATCTGGCCGATCACGTCGACGAACTTTTCGAAATCGACTGGCTTGCTGACGTAGGCATTGGCGTGCAGCGAGTAGCTGCGCAGGATGTCTTCCTCCGCCTGCGAGGTCGTTAGCACGACTACAGGGATGGCCAGCAGCTCGGAGTCCGCCTTGAGCTCGGCCAGCACCTCGAGCCCATTCCGCCGCGGCAAGTTGAGGTCGAGCAGGATGAGTCCGGGGGTCGGCATCTCGGCGTAGTCGCCGGTCTTGCGCAGGAAATGCATCGCCTGCTCGCCGTCGCCTACGACGTACAGGCTGTTCGGAATCCGGTAGTGCTCGAAAGCTTCCCTGGTCATGAGGACGTCACCGGGATCGTCTTCAACCAGAAGAACGTCCACGAGCTCAAGCCCGCCACGCTCAGTCATGCGATGTCTCCTCATAGTCGGCGGGCGCGACCGGCAGCGTGAAGTCGAATTTTGCCCCCTCATGGTAGTCAGTGTCGAGCCAGATCCTGCCGCCGTAATGCTCGACAATCTTGCGGCACATGGACAGGCCGATGCCGGTTCCCGCGTACTGGGTCCGGTCGTGGAGCCGCTGGAAGATAACAAAAATGCGGTCGGCGAACTCGGGCTCAATTCCGATCCCGTTGTCCGCGACGGAGAACAGCCAGTCGTCCTCGCGGCGGCCAGCCGTGATCCGGACGATCGGCGGCTGCTCCCCGCGGAACTTGATGGCATTGCTGATCAGGTTCTGGAACAACGAGGTCAGCAGCGTGAACTCGGCCTTCACGGACGGCAGGTCAGTGGTCTCGATGACCGCGCTCGACTTCTTGATCTCATTGGTGAGGTTGACCCGCGCCTGGGAGAGCGCCTTGGCGCATGACACCAGCGTTGGCGCTCGCTCGGCGCGGCCAACCCGGCTGAAGGCCAACAGGTCGTCGATTAGCGCTTGCATGCGCTTAGCGCCATCGACAGCGAACTCGATGTACTGGTCCGCCCGCGCGTCGAGCTGGCCGATATACCGACGCTGCAGCAGCTGGCAGAAGCTGGCCACCTTGCGCAGCGGCTCTTGCAGGTCATGTGAGGCTACGTAGGCGAATTGCTCCAGCTCGGCGTTCGATCGTTCGAGATCACGTGCCCTCGCCTCGAGCGCGGTGTGACCAGCCCTGACAGCGGAAAGCTCGCGCAGAATGCGCCGGCGCATCTGGTTCACGTCGACCGCTAGCGTGTGCACTTCACGTGGTCCGCTGGGGTCGACCTCGTGGTCGAAATCACCGCTGGCCACCTGCCGGGCGTCGCCAGCCAGCCGGGTCAGCGGCCGAATAGCGGCGGCCCGCAGCGCCACCCCGAGCGCAATCAGCACGAGGGCGAGCATGACGCCGCTGACGATGCCAGTCACGTCCAGGACATCGGCAGATCCCCGGAGCCGGCTGACAGCCTGCCTGCGCTGCGCCGACAGGTAGGCCTGGAACGACGACAGGGGAGCCCTGATCGCATCAAAATCCTGTTTACCGGTTGCGATGGTCCCACCTGGCATCGGCTTGCCGGCCGCGGCAACGCGGGCCATGGCAGGTATCGCATAGGTCGAGCGCCAGAAGGCGATGTGACGCAGCGTCGTGGTGAGATCGGCGCGGGCTGCGGGCAGGCTGACGAGAAGTGGCTGGAGCGCCTTGACCTGCGTGCGCTGCTGCGCAATGCCCGAGGTGTAGGGAGCCAGGAACGGACGCTGGCCGCTCAGCAGGTAACCGCGCAAGCCGGTCTCCTGATTGAGCATGGCCGCATAAAGCTGCGAGCCGTGGAATGCGGCCGGATCGAGCGTGTTCACCACGCGGTTGCGGTCGCTGCCGAGATCGCTCAGCGCGATGGCAGCGACAACGATCGCCGCGACCAGGACGACGCCGAGTGCCAGCATGCCGGCAGCGATGATCCGGCCGAGCGGCCATCGGCTGGCGGCGTCCTCGGCGGCTGTCCTGATGCGCCGCCCAGTTGCTCCGCTCACGCCCGTTGCCGCCCGGCCTCTCCCGCCCGAGCTTGGCCGGCCGATGGTCATTGACCGCCCGCTGGAGAGCAGCTGACGACTAGCACGGCGAGGTCGTCCTCGAGGTCGCCCCCGTTAAGCTCGCGTGCCCTGGTGATAACCGCGTCGATCAGTTGCTCGTTCGCCTGGCGTTCCGGAACCCGCTCCGCCGCGCCCTGGGCCCGCTCCTTCTCGATGAGCTTGATGAGGCCCTCACTGCCGAGGCGCTCGGGGCCGCCGCCAACCTTCCCCTCGATGAGCCCGTCTGTGTACATCAGCACCGACCAGTGGTCCCCTAGCTCGACCTCGCCGCTCGGCCAGTCAGTGGAGTGGCTGATTCCGGGCGGCAGGCACACCGGAGCGTTCAGCTCTTGCACCGAATCCACGCCGAGTAGCAGGGGCTGGGGATGTCCGGCCAGGTGCAGCACGCCCCTGGTCCGGTCGGGAGCGATTGACAGCATACTGATCGTGGCGAACAGCCGGTCGTGATGGCGCTCCAGCTCGAGTACCTGCTGGACCGCCGACAGGGTCTCGCCGACGGGGCGGCCTGCCAGGATCATCGTTCGCCAGGCCACCCGGAGGCAGACGCCGAGTGCGGCCTCGTCAGGTCCTCGGCCGCAGACGTCCCCAACCATGGCGTGCACCCAGCCGTCAGGGGCCTCGACCACGTCGTAAAAGTCACCGCCGAGAAGCATCTGCTGACCGCCGGACCGGTACCTTGCGGCTACCGAGAGCCGCCGGTCGGTAAGCAGTGGTGACGGCAGCAATCCGCGCTCGAGCCGTGCGTTCTCCGCCGCGTACAGCCGTGCCTCGCCAAGCTGGCGCTGCGTTTCCTCGGCGCGCTGGCGTTCCACCGCGTACCTGACAACTCGCTGCAGCAGGAATCCGTCGACTTGGCCCTTCACCAGATAGTCCTGAGCGCCGGCGCCGACAGCCTCCTCGCCTAGGTGCTCGTCCGCGATTCCGGTGAGGACGACCACGGCAAGGTTTGGCCAGGCCTCACGCAGCCACCTAACCCCCTGCAAGCCGCGTGAATCCGGCAGCTCCAGGTCAAGCAGCACACAGGTCGTATCAGCGAGGGATCGGCGCGCGTCGGCCAGCGACCGGGCCCGGTTGAGTACGAACGGCACGCCGGCGTCAAGAAGCAACTCCTCGACTATGAGCGCATCGCCGTCGTCGTCCTCGATCAGGAGAACGTGCATGCGTTCGGGGAGCACCCGGCCCGCGGCTCCGCCTGAACTGACGTCCTGTGCGACCATCTCGAACTGCTCGTTCCCTTTTACGTGGTTGACGCTGGAGATCCTAGGAGTCGGAGTCAGCATAGGGGTGGTCTCCGCAGGCTGGCCTCCCACCATCAAAAGTAGTCCGCATGGCTAGGTTGTCCGAACCCTTCGCTTGGTGAGGGCTCTTCTCTGGGTGAGGCGCGACAGGATGCAGACAGCCGACGGCTACGTGGACAGTGATGTCGCGTCGATACAGGTCCCACTACCCGTCACTCCCTGGCGCTGGCTCCAGAGGGGTAGCAGAGCCGATCGTTCGATAGCGGGCCTGAACAGCCGTAGAGGTCACATCCGGCCCCGGGGATTCCAGGCCGGCCAGCTCGGTCCGGACATCCAACTTACCCGATAACGCAAGGTCCAAACGATTTATTGGCCAACTGGCCGTTTCGCGGACTTTGGTAGGCCGGGCTCCTTGAGCGGTCCCGGATGGCCCGATCGATCCGGGGTAGTGAGGTCGATCGCGAGTAGTGCGGGGCGGTTCGTGCCAGGCGACGGCCCCTTAGGCACTGAGTCTGAGCTGGGAACGAGGCACGCAGATGGTTACTGTCACCCGAGAGCTAGCCGAGCGGATAGCCGCAATGGCCGAGCTCCTGCTATCGGAGGAAGATAGCTCCGACGCGTCGCTGCGTCAGCTTGCAGAGTTGTCGCTCGATCTGATTCCCGGCAGCGCGGCCGCCGGTGTCGTAGTGCCAGGTGACAATTCGTGGGCTTACTCCGCCTCGGAGGCCAGCATCGCTCAACTTCACCGGCTGCAGCTTGATAGCGGCACTGGGCCGGTAGCCGAGACGCTGCGGTTCGGCGAGGCGAGGCGCATCGACGACACGGCTAACGAGGAACGCTGGCCGGAGGTGTGCTTGGCGATGACGGCTCAGGGCCTGCGCAGCTGCCTGACTCTGCCGTTGCGTACCGACCGCGAGCCAGGCGGTGCGCTTGCCGTGTACGGGCGGGAGCGCGGCAGCTTTGCCGGGGCAGGTCACGACGTCGCGCTGCTGTTCGCCGCCCAGGGCGGCGTGGCGATCCGCAATGCGTCGGTCTTCAGGAACTGCCAGCGCCTGGTTGACAACCTGCGGGTGGCGCTGGCATCAAGGGCCGTCATCGAGCAGGCAAAAGGGATCCTGGTCGCCGAGTACGGCTACGAGCCCGAAATGGCATTCAAGCGGCTCAGCGTGCTGTCGCAGAACACCAACCGCAAGGTTAAGGACATCGCTGCTGACCTGGTTGCCGGTCGGATACACCGCGGTCAGCTCTCCGGCGAGGGCTGAGCGGCCTCAATCGTCGGATAGACGGGCACAGCCCCATCCAGCCCGGTCAGGCCGAACATGCGCAGGACCGGCTCAGACCCCGCGACCACGCGGAGCCGGACGCCGGCCTCAAGAGCGTGCCTGCCGGCAGCAAGCAGGGCGTAGACCCCGGAAACGTCACAGAAGACAGTCATGCTCATGTCGGCGACGACGATCGGGCTGCCGCAGTCGATGGCCGCGAGCAGGTCCGCCAGGACCTCCTCGGCGTTGGCGATGTCGATCTCGCTCGGCAGCGCTACGACCAGCCAGTCGCGGGCTGGTCGGCCGCTCGCGCTAGCTCGCGGGCGCGCTTCGGCTGAGATGGGCGAAACGTCGGGATCATCAGACACGGGGAGCGCCCTACTCTGGCAGGGATTTGCGCGGGGCCGCGTCTTTGACCCGATGCGACATGCCGATGGCTAGCCGCTGGCTAAGGGTGGCACTCGGTCGGCGTCGATGGCAAGGCGAAGCTATCAGCCTGCAGCGCGGTCCTGGGCCTGCTCGCCTGAGCTTTCAAGCAACTCGGCCAGCGAGCAGCGGACCGTGCTGCCCTCGCCGGGATCCCAGGCAAGGTATCGCATGGTGCGGTTGAACTGGCGGCGCAGCAAGGCTCGCTTGCTCCGCACCGGAATCCACAGCCACGCGAGGCCCAGCCCCGTGACGATAATGCCTGCCGCCTGCACGTTTACCGCGCGGGCATGAATGTGCACGGCTAGCGCGCAGATCAGGCCGGTCGCGGTCAGTGCGAGGCCAGCCGACGTATGCATGGGCGGCGCAGCGCGTCGGCCGACCTGATGACCGGGCCCCTGATGACCGGGCCCCTGATGACGAGGTCCCCGATGACGAGAGCGGCGTCGTCGCGGCCGCGTAGCAGCCGCAATCGCCCGGCGGGCGATGACTTCCTTACTTGGCTGCCCGGCCGTCATGACTGTCGTGCCCACCTCGCGGCCTCCTCTTCTGCACGCCTTCAGTATCCAGCCGGCCGCACCAGAAACATCGCCCTGAGTATTGGCAACGATCGGCACGAACCGCGCCGAGCTCCGGAGCTAGTCAGGCTTCACCCGGTACCACTAGGTTGAGCCGTGACATATCGCTCTCTCTTCGGCGGGTAGTGAGACGCGTGTCCGACTCGAGCTTCCCGGTTGTCTCGTCTGCTGGCCTGACAGTGGTGACGACGCCCGACGAGATCGATATCACCAATGCCGGGCTGCTCCGCGAAGCCCTGCTGGCGGCTGCCGCTGGCGGCCAGGCCGTGGTCGTCGTCGACATGACGGGCACTGAGTTCTGCGACTCGACCGGACTTAACGTGCTCGTGCGGGCGCTGAGGCAAGCAGAGCAGGCCGGTACCGAGCTGCTGCTTGTGCTCCGCGCGTCGGCGTTGCACCGGATACTCGCCGTCAGCGGCGTGGGCGAGCTCTTCCGGACCTACGGCAGCCTGGCGGAGGCAGTTGACGCGGCACGCGCTGGAAGGCCGGCCGCGCCGTCATAGCAGCAACGCCCCGCCGCTTATGGCGACGAGCCCCCGAAGGCGTCCTTTGCGATGCGCTCGGCCTCCGTGACCAGTCGAGAGGCGTCGGAGCGGGCCGCGGAAGCCACCGACGATGCGCTGGCCGGCTTGGTCGCTCCGGCCGGCTGGCCTCCGGCGGCTGAGGTTGCCGACGTCGACAGTGTTGCGGAGGCCGACGGCGTTGCCGACGCCGATGGTGTCGCTGAGGACGTGGGGGTTGACGTCGGGGTCGGGCTCGACGTGGGCGTAGTGGTGGGCGACGTCGGCGGGCTCGATGTGCTGGTGCTTGGCGACGGGCTCGGCGAGGCCTTGTGCGGCGTCTTGCTGGCGTGGCCGGGCGCAGTTACTAGCCGGGGCGGCTGGACCGAGTGGGCACCAGGCAAGAGCATCAGTGCAACCGCCGCCGCAGCGATGGCGCCGACGGCAAATGCGCCGCCTAGCGCCGCGCTGCGCACCAGCGCGCGCCGCTGCCTGCCCCGCTTCCATTCCATCGTGCGCCACACCTGCAGATCGGCAGGTAGCGCCGCGCGCTGTGCCGCCCAGCTGTTGAGCGGGGCGGCAGCCATTCCGAGCGTGGGGAACAGCAGCAGCCCGGCCAGCAGCCAGCCGGCCAGCTCGGTTGGCTTGCTCAGCGCACATCCGATGCCGACCAGTCCGAGCAGCGCCAGCGTCGACTCGGCCCAGTTGGCCCGCAGTGCCTCCCACCACCGCTGCTTTTCGCTCGTCTTGGGCGTGCGCAGGAACGCAGCCTTGCGTGCGAACAGCGCGAGCACCGACGCGCGCGCCACCACGAGCGACGTGGACTGCCAGATGAAGAACGCACCGATGGCGTCCCGCCAGGACGCCGCCGTCCCGCGCCGAAGCAGCGCCACCGCCCGCACCAGGCCAAGCAGGACAAGCACCGGAACAGTGGCGACAAGGAAGGCGGTCAGCTTCCTGAACAGCTCGCCGCCGCCAAGGGCGAGGTTCGCGGCTCCGGCGAGCAGGAAAACCAGGAACAGCAGGCCGAGCAGGTCGCCGTACCACTGCACTGCGCCGGTTAGGTAGGACCAGCGCTGACCTGTGCTCATCCGGTTCTGCGCCGATGCCCGTCCGGGTAGCAGGGAGCGCCAGTGCATGCGCAGGATCTGGATGCCGCCGAAGCACCACCGGTATCGCTGGCCCTTCAGCGCCTCGAAAGTGAGCGGCATGATGCCCTTGCCCCAGGACTCATCCACGTGCAGTCCGGACCAGCCGGCCCGCAGCAGTCGCAGGGACAGCTCGGCATCTTCGGTGATGCACCACTCGTCCCAGCCGCCTAGTTGCTCCAGCGCGACGCGTCGGATTAGGCCCATGGTGCCGGCGAAGATGGCACCGTCACGCTCGTTCCGCGAGGGCTGAGATACCGCGAAAAAGTACTGGTATGAGTAGTACAGCCGTCGGTAGTAGCGGGATCGGCGCCAGCCGCGGTAGTCCTGCGGCGCCTGGGTGAATCCGACCCAGGGGTCGGCAAACAGCGGGGCGCACCGGCGCAGGAAGCCCGGCTCAAGCTGGTAGTCCGAGTCGACCACCCCGATGACCTCTGCCCTCGGGTCGGTCATCTCGCGCAGCGCGTAGTTCAGCGCTCCGGATTTATAGCCGGGCCAGTTCTCCAGGTGCTTGAACTTCGCTCCGTGGCGCGCGCACCACGCCTCGACCGGGCGCCAGAGCTCCTCCTCGTCAGTGTTGTCGTCGATGACGATCACTTCGTAGCGCGGGTAGTCCAGCCGCAGCAGCGTACGCAGCGTGTCCATGACCATGTCCGGTGGCTCGTTGTGAGCCGGAACGTGCAGGCTTATGAACGGAAGGTCGGCATCCGGAACCCGGCCCGGTTCGGCCCGGTTCAGCCGGCGACGCCAGTGCTCTGATCCCAGTGCGTCGCAGATCTCCCACAAGTAGGCGCAGGCCAGGATCGCCGCAAACAACTCGAGCAGCCACAGCAGCAGGCCGCCTGCGGTGCTGGCGGCGCCGAGGTGTGAGTCAAGGGTCCATTGAAGGACGAATGCCAGGTACACGACAAACAAGAAGATTGTCGAGGACCAGCACAAGTGCCCCCGGGCGTTCCAGCGCCTGGTGACCGGAAGCCAGACGAGGCTCCCGGCGGCCAGGCCGGCGGCGCCGTCAATGGCGTAATGCTGGGAGTCGCCGAGGAGGCGCAGTGCAACGACAACCACTACGGCGAGCACGGCGGTGCCACCGATGGCGAACCCGAAACGCCGGATCGAGGGCCAGACACCGGCGGTGTGGATCGGGCGGCGAGCCCGGACGAGCAAGCAAACGGTGCCGATCGGTGCGGCAATGATCCCGGCCAGGACAAGCGCAGCGAGCAATCTGGACCTCTCCGTTGTTTCGAAGGCTCCGGTTCGAGTGACCCCGTGGTTTAGACGGCGCCCGTGGTCGCGAAGTCCCCTCGTCTTTTCGAAGGCGCCTCGCGGCTACGACCCGACGCGCTTCCCAGTCAGCCCGATGTTATGCGCACGCGGCGTGTGCGACGGCTCACTGCTGATCTTCCAAAAAGGCCACCTGACGTGCATGTTTGCCGGTCATAGCCGGGGTAGGACGATGACTTGTGGTAAGCGAACTGAAGCTGGCATATTTCCTAACCTAAGGACCAGATGGAGGGGGGACCGGCCGGTGTTCTCCATGCATGGCAGTCGAGGGCTGCGACAGTTGATAGCTGGGGCAGTTGGTGACTGAGGCAGCTGTGCCTGGGGCCGCTGCGTCTGAGAGCCCGGTCTTCACCTCGCGACTGACTGGCCGTCGGCTGCTAGGCAGCGACGGGCTATCTATCGGCAAGGTTCGCGACGTCGTGATCCTGCAGGCTATTCCGGGTGAGCCGCCGCGCGCCCTCGGGCTCGTTGTCACTGTGCAGCGGCGGCATATCTTCGTGAGCCTTGGCCAGGTCGGCGAGATGTCAGTAGACGGCGTGACCCTCGACGGCAGCAGCGTGGATCTTGGCCGGTTCAGCCAGCGCACTGGCGAGATACTTGGGTCTCAGCTCTATGACAAGCCGGCCGGCACCGGAATCGTCCTCGACATCGGCATCACGCAGTCCGGCCGACGCGGCGGCTGGGTGGTCTCGGTGCTGGCCATCGGGCAGCGGCGCGGACTGCTGCGGCAGGCCAACACCATCGTGCCGTGGGACAAGTATCCCGAGCTCTTCGACGTCGGCGGCCCAGGCGAGCAGATCGCTGGTCTTCGCGACATGCACCCGACCGACCTGGCGAACGTCGTCGATTCGATGCCGGCCGCTGGGCGGCGGCAGCTCGCCGACGCACTCCAGGACGAGGAACTGGCAGACGTGCTTCAGGAAATGCCCGAGCAGGACCAGATCGGATTCCTGGCCGGGCTCGGAATTGAGCGCATCGCCGACGTTATCGAGGAGATGGAGCCCGACGACGCAGCCGACCTGCTGGCGGAAATGCCCACGGGCGAGCGGGGGCAGCTGCTGGCGGCGATGCCGCAGGACCGTGCGAGTGATCTGCGCCGGCTGCTGAGCTACGACGCCACCACTGCCGGTGGTCTGATGACGTCGAAGCCTCTGATCGTGACCCCAGATGCGCCCGTCGCCGAGGTGCTCGCTCGCATCCGCCAGCCGTCAAGAGGGGTGAGCGAGGCCGCGCAGGTGTACGTATGCGAGCCGCCTGCCGTCACGCCAACGGGCCGTTACCTGGGCACTGTCGGCTTCCAGCGGCTGCTGCGCGAGCCGCCGTCGTTCCCTATCGCGCAATGCATCGAGGACAGCAGCTTCGTGCGACCAGACCTGCCCGAACGTGAGGTCGCTGCCCGGCTGGCCGCCTACAACCTGGTCGGGGTCGCTGTCTGCGACGACGATGGCCGGCTGGTCGGCGCAGTCACCGTCGACGACGTGCTGGACCGCTTGCTGCCAGCTAACTGGCGGAAACGAGGAGGCTGAGATGCAGACCAGCCGGCGCTTTGTGGAGCGAGCCGAACTCGCCGTTCCCCGCGGCACGGCCCCGCGGATGGGCGCCCGCTACGATGCGGATGCGTTCGGGCGTGTCTCCGAGGCGATCGCCAGATTCCTCGGCACTGGCCGGTTCCTGGTTGGCCAGACCGTCATCGTCGTGGGCTGGATCGTTCTTAACGTGACTGCGATCCTGGGCAGGTGGGACCCGTACCCGTTCATCCTGCTCAACCTGGCGTTCTCGCTGCAGGCGGCATATGCCGCGCCGCTGATCCTGCTCGCGCAGAACCGCCAGGACGACCGGGACCGCGCCACTGTGGAACGCGACCGAGAGGTCGCTGCCCGCACTCAGAATGACACCGAGTACCTGGCCCGCGAACTGGCCGCAGTGCGCCTAGCCCTAGCCGACGTCGTGACCACTACCGAGCTGGCTGACCGGCTAGACCGCCTGGAGAAGCTGATCACGACGCGGTGACCGCCTGGCCATCCCCGGCCGCCTTCCTGGCACCGATCCAGGAATCGACGATTGCCCACTGCAGTCGCAGCCACTCGCGGCGGCCCTCGTCACTGTCCGGCAGAGTTGCGGCCGGCTCGTACCACCATCGGATGCTCATCGGGCGGCCGGTGACCGGCAGAGCTCGCCAGATCGTGGCCGGGCCCACCAGGTCTTCCAGGCCCGTGTGGGCAACCACGGCAACGTCCAGATCGGATCGCGCCTGCAGGCACGCCAGGACTCCGGAGGTGCGCGGTGGCAGCACGTTCGGGTTGCTCTCTGCGTCAGCCGCCGCTTGCCGTCGCCCGGCCCTGTGCAGCCGGGCGATCGCCCGCCGGTGCCTGCGTGGCGTCCAGTTGCTCCCCTCGGGGAAGAGCAGGATCGCGTCATCGCCATGCAGGTTCCTGGCGAGGTCGGTGAGGCGCCCCGCCATCCTCGCTCCATCGCCGCGGCGGATGAAGCACGATGGCAGCCTGCCGAGTATCACGTCCAGGCCCGGATCCCAGCGCAGCACTTCCTTGAGGACGATTGCCGGGCATCGCTGGTACCGCGACATCAGCAGCTGAACGAGCGCGAATGAGTCGCCGGGCCCGCCGTGCCTTGCCAGCACCAGGAGCGGCCGGCCGACGATCGAGTCGCGGTCGGGGGGCTCCTGCAGCTGAACTGTGAAGCCGAGCAGCGGCCGGGAGGCTGCTACCAGTACGGTCAGAGCCCGGCCCAGCAGCCGGCGGTGTGCCTTCGTCCAGCGCGCCGGGTCCCGGCCCGCCTGCCGCGGGAAACGCAGCCAGAGTGCCGTGCAGCCGGCCACCAGGCTCACATCGACAGCCAGGTACACCGCGGCGAACAATGCCAGCCGGGCCGGGCGGCGTCGCCGGCTCAGCGGAGCGGCCACGCTGGCGAGAGCCCCGGCCGCGAGGAACGCCAGCGCCAGCGCGGTTCCGAGCGGCAGCCAGATCGGGCCGATAACTGCGCGGCGAACCAGCACTGGCGGCGGCCTCATGCGATCTCCCGCAGAGTGGACAGGTACTCGTTAGCCGCCTGATAGCCACGCTCGATCCGGCTCGCCACTGCCTTGGCGTGCCGATACCTGATGGACATCAGCGGCATCTTCTCCTCGCCGCTCGGCAGTACGTGCACGCGAACGTCAGCCGGCAGTTCGGCCATCTCCTCGACGAAACGATGCCGCCGGGCGAGCTCGAATGAGGTGAGGCAGACGTCCCACAGGGAACGCGGCGGCTTCAGCGGTTGCTCGATCCGGCCGACATGAAGGACGTAGATCTCGGTCGCGCCGAGTGCGAGTGCGCGTCCCACCGGGATGGAATGCACCAGCCCGCCGTCGAGGAAGTGCTCGCCGTCGATGACCACAGGCGGCAGCAGGCCTGGCACCGCGCAGGATGCCATGACGGCGTCGGTCAAGCTGCCATTGCTGAACCAGTGCGCGCCCGCCTTCTCGATGCTGGCCGCGACGCATTGAAACTCCACGGCCAGGTCCGCGAATGTGGCGGGCAGATGGGTCGCCACCAGCTTGCGCAGCGGTGCTGGCGAGTAGAAGTGCGTCCTTGACTTCGCCAGGGTGCCGGCCCTCGCCAGCACGTTGTCGGTAAACATGCCCGCCTTGGCGAGCGATCCCCACAGGTCTGCCAGGACTGCAACGCTCGCGAGCGTCGGGTCGGCTGCGATGGCCGCGCCATTCAACGCGCCGACGCTGGTGCCCACGACGAGGCCCGGCCGGAAACCCGACTCGAGTAGTGCGCGCAGCATGCCCACCTGGGTGGCTCCGAGCACCCCGCCGCCCCCGAGCACGATCGCCGTGCGGCCCACTGGCGGTGCGGCATCTGGCTGCATGTTCCTCATCATCGGTTCCGGCCCCGATTTTTTCCCGGTGCCGCGACGTGTAAACCGGCACGCCCCGGGCAGCTTCCGGCATCCGCGGACGGAGGGACAGCCATGGCAGTCAAAGCCGCTTTAGGCAGCTTGTGGGAACACGCGGCGTGCCAGACCGCCGACCCCGAGCTTTTCTTCCCAATCGGCGGGGCCGGTGCGGGCCTGGCTGAGATTGCTCGCGCCAAGGCCGTGTGCAGCCGGTGCCCAGTGCGCAATCAGTGCCTCGACTATGCCATTGAAAGCGGGCAGGCTCACGGGGTGTGGGGCGGCACCACCGTGGACGAGCGCCGCGCAATCGCCGCCCGCCGCAGGCGTGCCCTGGCGCGCCAGGCCAGCGCGCTGCCAGTCCGCACCTGAGCTGTCCTGATCAGTCAGGTCCGGTCCATTCGGCGGAATGTCACTTCTTGCAACAGCAGCCGGATCGCGGCGGCGGCGGGGATGGCCACCAATGCGCCAACCAGGCCGAGCAGCGTTCCGCCGATCAGGACGGCGATAACCGTAACCGCCGCAGGGACCTGCACGGTGCGGCCCATGATCCTCGGCACGAGCAGGTAGTCCTCGGCGAGCCGGTAGGCCA
>Ga0335075_10010738_pt1 | contig 13900 bp, 9 predicted proteins | sample Lox_Sample_24_FD_206723 | JGI IMG/M metagenome (GOLD analysis project Ga0335075, IMG submission 206723) | Soil microbial communities from Loxahatchee National Wildlife Refuge, Florida, United States - Lox_Sample_2.4 | ecosystem: Environmental > Terrestrial > Soil > Wetlands | place: USA: Florida...
CGCGCCGTTCGCGACGCGTGTTCCGCTACCCCTATCTGCGCCAAGGCAGCGACCGCGCCACCCTCGACGCCGTCCGCGCGCACCTCCAGCGAGACGGCTACCGTCTCGCCGAGGTCACCGTCGACTTCGGCGACTGGGCGTACAACCGAGCCTTCGTCCGCTGCACTGCCGCCGCGCTCCCCGACGCCGTCCAGGCCCTGGGCGAGAACTACGTGCGTCGCGGCGTCGAGTTCCTAAAATGGTCCGACGTGGCGTCGCGCGCGATCTACGGGCGCGACATCCCGCACGTGCTCCTGCTCCACACGGGCAGCTTCGACGCCGTCATGCTCCACGACCTGCTGCTCGCCTACGAACGCGAAGGCGTGCGCTGGATCACGCTCGACGAAGCCCTCGACGACGCGGCCTACCACGACGACGTGCGCGTCCCGAGCCGCTACGGCGCCGGCCTGCTCGAGCAGCGCATCGAGCGCGACCATGCCACCGTGCCGCCCTATCACATCCAGTCGGAAGGCTTGCTCGCCCACGTCTGCCGTGGGAGTGAGCCTCCGGCGGCTGCTCCCGCGCCCTGACGCGCCCGTGCTGGCGACATCGCCCGACACGCGAGCTCACGAGCACCACCCTTCCGTTTGAGGTACAGCGAGCGCTGCCGTTCTCGATCCGCAGCCCGGCGTCGCGCAGCAAGCGTCGCTGTCGCATGCACGGGACGAGAATGCTGAAACACCGCTGGTTGACCGCGAGCTGCGCGCTCGGCGCTCTGATGGGAGTCTGGCTCGGTTGCTCCGACTCGGAGCGCGCCCCCTGGCTCGAGTCCGGCGGCGGCGCCGGCGGTTCTGCGGGCGACTCCAGCTCCGACGGCGGCACCTCGGCGGGCGGCACCTCGGCGGGCGGCGCCTCGGCGGGCGGCGCCTCCGCGTCGGGCAGCGGCGGGCAAGCCGCAGGTGGAAGCTCCGCAGGCACGGGCGGAAATCCTGTCGGTGCGGGCGCGCACTCGAGCGGCGGCGCCGCGCACTCGGGCGATGCCGGGACAAACGACGATCCCGACGCCAGCGCCGATGCCAGCACGAACGATCCAGCCGCTGGCGGCACCTCCAGTGCAGACTCCGACGCCGGCGGCTCGCTCGGCGAAGACGCCGGCGCACCGAGCGGCGACCCCAACTACGTCTCGCGCGGCGTGTGGCACGGCTACACCTTCTCGACGGCAGACGACGCGAGCGAGATCCAGCACAGCGGCATGTGCGCGAGCGGCTTCGTCGGCGCCGCCGAAGACATCGACTCCTTCGGCGCGTCCTGGACGTGGAACCTCCAGCAACTCGAGGGCGCCGAGTTCGGCGACAACTGGCCGCTCGCCGGCAGCGGCGTGCACTACCAGGTGTCCCGCTCCGACGACGAGACGCTGCAGCTCATCCTGCTCGACGAAAACTTCGACAGCTGGTGCGCCCCGCTCGCCGCCGACGACGCCAGCATCGCCTGGACCGACTTCCACGCCACCTGCGCAGGCGGTCCCGCATTCGACGGCGCCACGGCCCTCTACGCGATCGGCGTGCTCATCCCCAACAGCGCCAGCGCAGACGAACCCTTCGACTTCTGCATGGACGCCCTGGCGCCGGTTCCCTGAGAAAGCCGGGCTTTAGCTGCCCACCCCCGCGCCAGGCTCGCAGCGAGCCTGGCGCTTGCCCCTCCCCGTCGTCATCCTCGCGCGCCTGCGGGATGAAGCGCCCGCGCCGAATGAGCGGCGCGCTGCGGGTGCCGAGGGAGGGGCCGAACGTGCTCAGCGGCGTCGCCGCATCGCGACCGCCGCGCCCGCCAGCCCGAGCAGCGCCCAGTGCGTCCAGCCTTCGCCGCCCGCGCCGGTGCCCGCGCCGCCGATGCTGCAGCCGCTGTCGTCGCTGCCCGTGCCGCGCTGGCCGCGCACGAAGTCGGTGCCCACGAACACCCACTGTCCGAGCTGGGAGTTGTAGGCGTAGCCGCTGGCGGCGTCATAACAAGCGGGCAGGAGCGGCCACCAGTAGTAGAAGCGGCCGGGGTTTTGCTCGTCGGCGCCGCACCAGTCGACGGTGGGCGGCAGTGTGTAGGCGTTCTGGCTCGCGTCCCACACGAGGCCCGTGTTGGGGTCGAAGCAGAGGTTGAGCTCGGCGCTGTATGCCGCGGGCGCGCAGTTCTGGGCGCTCGGTGCGGCGGCGTTGCCGGGCGGTGCGGCGTTCGATGCGGGGCTGCCACCCACCGAGCTGACGGGCGGTGGCGTGCTGCCGCCACCGAGGTCTTGTCCCGGAGGCGCGACGCCGCCGAGCGTGCCGTCGTTGCCGGCTGGAGCCGCGCCGCCACCGTTCGCGCCCGGTGACGTCGGCGCGGTGGGCGCTGCCGGCGGGGCACCGCCCACGGCGCTGCCGGGGTCGATCGGCAGATCCGTCGGCGCGAGCACCACGTCGTCGATGATCACGTCCTGGCTCGCTTGCCCGAACTCGAACCGGATCGCGGCATCGGGCGCCGCGGTGGTGGCCTCGAACACCGTCTGATAGGTGCGCTTCTCGGTGTCGACCGTGAACGTCCCGTCCTCGGCGGTCGCGATGCTGCCGAGGGTGGCGTCGCCGGCTCGCACGCTGAGCGACACGGGGCGAGCTGCCGACGAACGAGCGCTCACGCTCAAGAGATAACGCTGCCCCGCCTGCAGGTTGACGGTCTGCTGGAATGAGAGCCTGCCCGGCGCCGCGGGCTCGTTGTTCACGACACGGAGCACCATCTCGCCGTTCTGGTGCTTGGCGAAGCCGTCGGAGTTGGTGAATGTCTCCGTGTTTCCGTAGTCGTAGTAGCCGCTGTTCGTCTCCCAGCCGGTGACGCCTTCTTCGAAGTCGCCGTTGACGACCAGGTTGCCTGCCGCGGGGGGCGTGAGCGCCGCTTCGGCGACGCGCGTCGCCGCGGGACCCGAGGGGGCCCACATCGTGCCGGTCACCACGAGGCCGTACAGCAGCGCGAGGCTGTTGTTGAAGGCGCGGAACGTGCCGCCAAAGTTGTCGCCCGCCTTGTACACGCTGATCCACGCGGCCGTGAAATCGTCGAGCTGCTGCTGGGTGCCCGCCACCATCGCCGTCGCGAAGCCGCCCATCACGTACGTGTTGCGGCCGAGCTCGATGCTCGACAGCTCGTTTGCGTTCGCGCGTTGCCCGGCGAGCGTGTAGCGATCGCGGATGCGCATGATCTGCTGGCCCGCTGCGAAACCGCCGATGCTCTGCAGGAAGTCCTGCGCGCGCGCGTCGCCCGTCCACTGGTAGTCGATCGCCACGCGCCACGGCGTGCGCGCGGCGTCCGCCTGGTACTCGTTGGTGCCGCCGCCGCCGGCCACCTGTGGGCCGCAGCCGATCTGCAGGCTGCCGTTCACCTGCGACCAGGCGGGAACCAGCCCCGTCATCGGGTTGCTCACGGCGTTGAAATACGTGTAGGAGGCGTCGCGCGCCTGTGTCCAGAACGCCTGCTGCTCGACGCTGCCGTACGCGACGTAGTAGCCCGGCGGAATGTACGACGGGTTGACGCAGTCGCAGCCGCCGAACTGGTTGCCCGCCATGAGCACGCCCTGGCAGCCCGCGTCGAACAACTGTCCGCGGATGGCGCCGAGGATCTCGCCGGCGTCTGCGGCGTAGCCGGAACCCGGGAACTGCTTGTCGGCGACGATCAGCGCGAGCGCGGCGTCGATGTCCGCGTCGGCGGCGCTGCCGTTGTCGCCGCCGCCACCCTGGCCGTCGCAGCCGTTGCGCTTCCAGTTCATGAGCCCGTTCGAGCTCGTGCGCTGGTAGTAGCGCCAGAGCCCATCGAACGTCGGTTGGTCGCCCATGTAGGCCGCGATCACCATGCCGTAGCCGATGCCCTCGGAGCGCGTGTCGTTGTTCGTCTCGGGATAACGCACGCGCGCATCGCCTTGCTGCGGGCACTGCTCCACCACGGCGTCGCGCCAGTCGAGGTAGAGCTGACGCAGCTCGTGCGTCGTGAGCGCGCCCGTCTTCACACCGCTCGAGACGTTGGTGCTCGGAAAGGGGAACGTCCCGCCCAGCTGCTGCGCCGCAGCGACGCCGCTCGAGCCGAGCACGACGCCGCTGGCGGCGATGGCCAAGGCAGCGCGCGCGCTCCGCGCGACGGGGGAGGGGAGGCGTGGGTGGGTGTGGCGAGCGAGCCGGCGAGCGCCGATGCGTGTGAGTTTCCGAGTCATGACCGCGCGAGCCTAAGGCCGCCTGTCTGGCCTCAGCAAGCCGAGGTGAACCGCAGATGAAGAGCCCGTCGCCGCATCAAAACCTTCTGACCTCGGTGGACGCCGCGCTGTGATCAACGGCCTCGCTCGATCATCATCGATCGCAGCGCCAGAGCCGTACGCGATCTCGTGGATCCGCGATCCATTGCGTGATGCGCCTCGAGCGCGAACGAGCCGCCGGCTCAGGATGGCGCGTACTCTTCTTCACGTTCGGGCGGAAGGGCCACTCGCTGCGCTTCGATCAGGATGTGCTTCATCTCCGGGTAGTCGCGCTTGATCGCCTGCTCCATTTCGTCGATGGCGGCAGCCACGCGCTCCGCAGCGAGGGTGGGATCGAAGCGGACGTCGAGGATCAGCAGCACCTCTCGCGGGCTCAGGTACACGGTCACCGGCTGGCGGACATCGAGCACGGCCGAGTGACGCGCGGCGATCGCCCTCACGTGCCGCACGATCTCGGGGTGGGCGCCTTCGCCGATCAACAGGTGCTTCGTCTCGTACATCAGGTAGGCAGCCACGCCGGCGAGGATGCAACCGATCAGGATGGACGCGACGGCGTCGGGCCACGTCGCGTGCAAGCGATCGCCGAGGAACACGCCGGCGAACGCGACGAGGATGCCGAGCAGCGCCGCGCTGTCCTCCCCGAAGACCATGAACTTGCTCGGGTCCTTGCTGTGGTGCAGCTTCTTCCAGAAGCTGCGGCCGCGCTCCTGCCGCGAGAGCGCCCGCGCCGCGATCAGCCATGAGCCGCCCTCGGCCAAGAACGCGACGCCGAGCACCGCATAACTCCACGCCTGCGAGCCAGCCGCGAGCGGGTGCTCCAGCCGATGCACGCCCTCGTAGATCGAGAACCCGCCTCCCAAGCCGAAGATCAGGACGGCGACGATCAGGCTCCAGAAGTAGAGCTCCATGCCGTAGCCCAGCGGATGCTCGCGATCGGCGCGCTGCCGGCTGCGCTTCAGTCCGACCAGCAGCAAGACCTCGTTGCCGGTGTCGACGACCGAGTGGATCCCCTCGGCCAGCATCGCCGAGCTGCCCGAGAACGCGGCCGCTACGAACTTGGCGATGGCGATCACCAGGTTGGCCACGATGGCACCGATGATCGTCAGCGGCCGCTCCTCGGCGTCCCCCGGCGGCGGCTCCCGCGTGGAAGTGGCGTCGCCGGCAACGGCGCGCGCTCGCGCTCGGGGCGCGTCGACGGATATCCCGGGGAGCGGCAGCTGCTGCATTTCGGCGCACCGCTGCCCTGCATGGATCACACCAGCGCGGCGACCTTCGTCGGGCCCTCGCGCGGCGGCGCGTCGGGCTCAGCAGCGAGCGCGCGGCACGCGGCCACCGCGCCTCGTCGATTCAAACGATCCGGGGCGAAATGGCCGCGCTGTGGTGCTTCAGGCGCCCGCCGTCGCGGGGCGCTGGGTCATTCGCCGACGGCTCGCAGCGGGCGCGCCTCGCTCGGGCGGCGCTCGATCAGCTGCTCGCGGCGCGGGCCGTTCGACACCCAGCGGACGGGCACGCCCACGAGCTGTTCGAGCCGCGCGACATAGGCCTGCGCTGCCGGCGGAAGCTCGTCGAACGAGCAGATGCCGTCGATGCTCGTCTTCCAGCCCGGCAACCACTCGTAGCGCGGCTGGGCGCGCTCGAGCTTGCGTGTGGTGGGGAACTCGGTGAGCAGCTCGCCGTCCAGCTCGTAGCCCGTGCAGACGCCGATCTGGTCGAGGTAGCCGAGCACGTCGAGGCAGGTGAGGGCGACCTCGGTGGCGCCTTGCCGCGCGCAGCCATAACGCGTGGCGACCGCATCGAACCAGCCGACGCGCCGCGGGCGACCCGTGGTGGCGCCGTATTCGCCGGCGTCGCCGCCGCGGCGGCGCAACTCGTCGGAGGCGTCGCCGCTCAGCTCCGTCACGAACGGACCGCTGCCGACACACGACGAATACGCCTTGGTGACGGCGATCACCCGATCGATCGAGGCCGCCGGCAGCCCGGCGCCGACCGCCGCGAAGCCCGCCAGCGTGGACGACGACGTCACCCACGGATAGATGCCGTGGTCGGGGTCGCGCAGCGCTCCGAGCTGCCCCTCGAGCAGGATGTTTTTCCCTGCGGCCAGCGCCTGCGCGAAGAACTCGCTGGTGTCGGCCACGAACGGACGCAGCACGTCGCGCAGGCGCGCGAGCGTGGCCATCACGGCCGTCGATTCGACGGCGGGCTTGCCGTAGAGCTGGGTGAAGAGCACGTTCTTCGCGGCCAGCGTCTGCTCCACGCGCATGCGCAGGTTGGCCGCGCCGCCGTACAGCTCGTCCACGCAGATGCCGATCTTGCTGCACTTGTCGGCGTAGAACGGCGCGATGCCCTTGCGCGTCGAGCCGAAGCTGCGGCGCCCGAGCCGCTCTTCCTCGTAGGCGTCGAGCAAGCGGTGATGCTCGAGCACGAGCTGCGCGCGGTCGGACACGAGCAGCTTCGGCGCCGGCAGACCACGCTCGGCGAGCCCCGCGAGCTCGCGCTCGAGCAGCTCCACGTCGAGCGCCACGCCCGGGCCGAGCACGTTCACCTTGTCGGAGCGCAACACCCCGGAGGGCAGCAGATGCAACACGAACTTGCCGCCGGGCGTGATCACGGTGTGGCCGGCGTTGCCGCCGCCCTGGTAACGGACGACGATGTCCTGTTCGGCAGCGAGCGCGTCGACCATGCGCCCTTTGCCCTCGTCCCCCCAGTTTGCTCCCACGATCGCGGTGACGGCCAATTCGGCCTCCTTCCAGGTTACGGGTCGACAGGATGCCCCGTGCCGATCCATGATGCCAATGAATGTTAAGACAACGACTCATGACGTGAGGTTATGAATCGAGCCCATGCTTCCCCGCTCGCCAGCGCGCTGCTCTCCAGCGCCCCCCTGCGCAGCTTCCTCCAGGTCGCCGAGCTCGGCAGCGTCAGCGCCGCCGCCAAGGCCCTCGGCCTGACACAACCCGCCGTCACGAAACAGATTCGCGCGCTCGAAGCCGCGCTCGAGTGCGGACTGCTCGAGCGGGCGGGGCGCGGCATCCGCCTCACGCCCGCGGGCGAGCTGCTCGCCGACTACGGCCGGCGCAGCGCCGGTGTGCTGGCCGAGTTTCAGCAGGTGCTCGGCGAGCTACAGCAAGGCAAGAGCGGCAAGCTGATCATCGGCGCAGGCGTCACGACGAGCGTGCTCCTCCTGCCGAGCTGGCTGCGCGAGCTCGGTCGGCGCTTTCCGGGCATCGATGTCAGCGTGCGCACAGGCACCAGCCGCGACGTCGAAGACTGGGTCGCGGCGGCCGAGGTCGATCTCGGCTTCATCACCTCCGAGCCACGCCGCGGCGAGCTGCTCGGGCGCCAGGTGTTCGAAGAAGAGATCGTGCTGGTGGTCGAGCCCTCGGCCGCGCGGCGCGAGCGCATGCGCCTCGACGAGTTGCCACTCATCCTCTTCCCCAAGTCGACGGGCTTCCGCAACTACCTCGAGCAACGCTGGCTCGAGCGCGGCCTCTCCCCGCAGGTGAAGATGGAGACGGACAGCGTCGAGGCCATCAAGAGCTTCGTGGCCGTGGGCCTCGGCGCCTCCTTCTTGCCGCTCAGCACCGTCGAAGACGAGCTACGCCGCGGCGTGCTCGCGCGCGTGGCCGCCCAGAGCATGGGCCCGCTGCGCCGTCGCACCACGCTCATCCGGCGGCAAGATCGGCGCCCGAGCTTCGCTGTGCGCAGCTTCCTCGAGATCGTGGGCCCGGTTCGGGCTGCCGCTCGGCGCGCGCCGCGGCGGTCGCCGGTGGGCGGTCGTTAGCTCGGCGCAGCGCGAGCGGGGCGCAGAGGCGCGCGCCCTTCGCCCCGAGGGCCCCGAGGCCATCCTCGGGGCAGTTCGGTAGCGAGCGCATCGCCGCTCGCTCAGGGCAGCTCGCCGGCGAGCGTGGGCGTCGTCCAGTTTACGAACTGAGTGGGTGCGGTGCGCACGCCTTCCCAGTCGGTGGTGAACGCGCCGGTCGTCGCGTTGTTCTTCAGCAGGAACCTGCCGACGCTCGCCTGCACGGCGGCGGTGAACATGTTGGTGTTCTGGCAGTGGCTGACGTTGCGCGAGTCATACGAGATGTTGTTCTGCACGCCGAGGGCCGTGAAGATCTCGCGGCCCGCGAGCGCCGTGGCGTGCTCGCTGAGGTTGTCGAGGTTCAGGTAGAACTGGCCTTGCCCGCCGGTGTTGCCCAGCACCAAGAGGCCGCGCGGAGCGACCAGGCCGATGATCTCGTGCGTGTCGACGGGCAGCCGCTGGAACTGCGCCACGAGCGAGGTGGTCGGCAGCCAGCCATTGTTGATGGCGTGCTGCGGCTGCTCCGGGCCCGAGCCGGAGTTGGTGGGGTTGGGCTGCAGCACGGGGACGATCTTGTAGGAGGGCACGCCGCCGATGCCGGACTCGAGCGGGATGGTCAGCGCGATGCGTTCGTCGAGAGCGCCCGCCGCAAACGCGGCTTTGCCCAAGAACGAGCAGCCCGTGACGGCCAGCTTCGAGGAGTCGATGATGGCGTTGCCGGCGCCCTGGATCACGTCGACGATGCGGCTGACGCCCCACGCCCACGCCGCGAGATCGCCGGCGCTGTTGTTGGCGTAGAGGCGCCCGAAGATGCCGGTGTTGCGGCTGCCGACGGAGCCCTGGTTGAAGTTGATGACGGCGACGCCCATGGCCGCGATCTGCTGCACGGGGCCGCTGTTGCTGAAGGAGATGACGGCCGGGAACGGGCCCTGCCCGCCGGGAGTGGTGACGGTGGCGCTGAACGACTCGTTCTGCCCGTTGTGCTGGATGTTGACCGTGACCTGCGTGTTGCTCACCGTGCCGGTGACGCTGTCCGGCTTCGTCGGCTTCTGGCCATAGATGTACTGGTTGACTTGCCGCAGGATCTCTTCGCGGCGACAGATCCAGTCGCTCTTCTGGGTGATGCGAGTGCCGTCCAGGCGCGTGAACGGGTCGGGCAGGTTGGGGTTGTTCGGCAGCGTGTTGCCGGCGGGAAGAGCGGGGACCTCGCAGTCGACGCCGCGGTTCTCGACCGAGCCGATGGGAGAGACCGGGTCGCCGGGGACGCCCGGATCGACGGGGGCAGGGTCGACGGGGGCGGGGTCGACCGGGGCGGGATCGGCGGGACCTTCGCCGTCGGTGCTACCGGTGTTGCCCGATCCGTCGTCGGGGGCTTCGCCGGGCTCGAGCGGCGTGTCGGTGCTCGTGCCCTCACTGGGCTGCAACGGGGTGTCCGTGCTGGGCGGGACTTCGTTGTTGCCGGAGGCGCCTTCATCATCCGGGGTAGCGGTGTCCGGAGCATCGGCAGGCGGATTGCTCGTGTCAGCGGGAGGCTGCTGCGGAGCCGCGGGCTGGCTCGGCGCCCCTTCATAAGCGGGCACCGGAGCGCCGTCGTTCCCCGTCCCCGTGTCGCTCGAACAAGCAGCAAACAGCAGTGGCGCGGCAAAGGTCACGAGGGTCAGGCGTCTCAGGTGCATGGATAGTCGTCCTCCGTTGAACCGCGGCGGGCAGCCGAGTGGGAGCGGGCGGGGGGCGCCACGGCTCGCGGTCTCACCATTCTGTCAGGAAACTTCGCGGCTCCGGAAACGTTTTCATGCGCGAATGTTCGCTCGCGCGGCGCGCCATCGTTCCTCGTTCGGCGCGACATTTCCGAAGAACATGGAAACGGTTCCGCGCTGGACCGCAGCCCTCGACGGCGCTCGACCCGGCGCCCCGCTCGTTCTCTCGAAGCACCACTTCCAGAGCGGGATCAATGGTTTGCGGCCGATCGGAAAGCGTGTCCAAATAGAACTTGCGTAGTTTCGAAAGCATGTAACTATAAGCGGGTGACGACGGCGACCCAGGATGGGAGGTGGCAGCTGTACCGGTTGCTCGGCGAGCCCTTCCGTTTGCGTCTGCTCGCGCTCGCGCACGAGGAAGAGCTGGCGATGGGCGAGCTGGCAGAGCTCTTGGATGAGTCGCTGCCCAACGTCTCGCGTCACGCCGCAGCGCTGCGGCAGGCGGGGTTATTGGCAGAGCGTCGCCACGGCACGCGCAGCTTCGTTCGGCTCGCGCCGCACGCCGAGCAAGACGCGGTCGTGCTCGATGCGCTCGGGGTGGGCCGCGCGTTGTGCGAAGAAGAGGGGCGGCTGCTCCGCATCGCCGACATCCTGCGCGCGCGTGACGCGCGCTCGCGCGAGTTCTTCGCGCGCGATGCCCAGCAGCCCGAGCTGCGTCACTTCACCGCCGAGCTGCCCGCCTTCTTGATGGCGCTGCGCGATCTGGTGCCGCAGCGTGGCCTCGCGCTCGACGCCGGCACGGGAGACGGCGCGTGGCTCGACGCACTGGCGCCGCTCTACGATCGGGTGATCGCGGTCGACCGCAGCCAGCCACAGCTCGCTCGCGCCGCCGAGCGGGTGGCGCTGCGGGGCTATTCCAACGTGACGCTGCTCTGTGCCGAAGTGGGCGACGACGCGCTCGCGCGCGAAGTGGGCGACGGAGCCGATCTGGTCGTCGCGGCTCGCGTGTTGCACCATGCAGCGCGCCCGTGGGTGGTGCTGGGCGCGCTCGTGCGCTTGCTGCGCCCCGGTGGCCGCCTGGTGGTCGTGGACTATCAGCGCCACGCCGATGAGGCCTTCCGCGAGCGCCAGGCCGATGTCTGGAACGGCTTCGAAGCGGAAGAGCTCGAACAAAACGCTCGCGCCGCCGGCCTGCGAGAGGCGCGCGTCACCCGCTTGCCGGGTTCGTTGCTCGAAGGAACGAGCGACGGGCACATCGGCTGGCTCGCGCTGAGCGGCGTACGCCCCGCGAGCCCGAGCCGCTGAGCTGTCGAACCATCCGTGCCGGTGCCCTTGCGGGCCCCGGCGTCGCATCACATCCGAATCGATCCGTGAGGAGGTCCCGATGACACAATCCGCATCCATTTCGAGCCCCAGCCGCGAGCCATACAGCCCATTCCCCGAGCTGCTGGCAAACCCGCCGTCCCCCAACTACCGCGTGCGCGACATCGAGCTCGCCGACTGGGGCGAGAAGGAGATCGCCATCGCCGAGCACGAGATGCCCGGCCTGATGGCGCTGCGTGCCGAATACGGCGAGAGCAAACCGCTGCGCGGCGCGCGCATCGCGGGCTCGCTGCACATGACGATCCAGACGGCCGTGTTGATCCGCACGCTGGTGGCGCTGGGCGCAGAGGTGACGTGGACGAGCTGCAACATCTTCTCCACGCAAGATCACGCGGCTGCCGCGATCGCCCGCGGCGGCGTGCCGGTGTTTGCCTGGAAGGGAGAAACGCAGGCCGAGTACGACTGGTGCCTCGAGCGGCAGCTGTTCGCCTTCGAGGGCGGCAAGGGCCCGAACCTGCTGCTCGACGACGGAGCAGACTTGACGGCCTGGGTGCACCAACACCACCCGGAGCTGTTCAGCGGGCCCGACCCGATCCGCGGCGTGAGCGAAGAGACGACGAGCGGCGTGCTGCGCATGCACGACCTGTTCCGGCGGGGCCAGCTGGCGTGCCCCGTCATCAACGTCAACGACTCGGTCACCAAGAGCAAGTTCGACAACACCTACGGCTGCCGCGAGTCGCTGACGGACGGCCTCAAGCGGGCGACGGGCGTGATGTTTGCGGGCAAGGTCGCCGTCGTCGCCGGCTTCGGTGAGGTCGGCAAGGGCTGCGCACAGGCGCTGCGTGCGGTGGGCGCTCGCGTGCTGATCAGCGAGATCGACCCGATCTGCGCGCTGCAGGCGGCGATGGAGGGCTACGAGGTCACCACCATGGCCGACGCGGCGCCGCTCGGCGACATCTTCGTGACGGCTACCGGCTGCCGCGACGTGATCCGGGGCGAGCACATGCTCGCCATGAAGCACGGCGCCATCCTGTGCAACATGGGCCACTTCGACATCGAGGTCGACGTCGCCTGGCTCGAGGCCCAGCCCGGGGTCGTCGAAGAGAACGTGAAGCCGCAGGTCGACCACTTCGTCTTCCCCGACGGCAAGAAGCTCACGCTCCTCGCGCGCGGGCGACTCGTGAACCTCGGCTGTGCCAGCGGGCACCCGAGCTTCGTCATGAGCTCGAGCTTCACCAACCAGGTGCTCGCGCAGCTGACGTTGTTCGTCAGCGCGTTGCCCGTCGGCGTCCACCTCCTGCCCAAGCACCTCGACGAGAAGGTCGCCCGGCTGCACCTGCCGAAGCTCGGCGCCAAGCTCGAACAGCTCACGGCCGAGCAGGCGGCGTACCTCGGCATTCCGGTGGAAGGCCCATACAAGCCGGACATCTATCGGTACTGAGCGCGACGAGCGAGCGGGGCAGGGAGCCGTCGAGCCCGTCGCGGCTCACCAGGCGTGCAACTCGAAGAAGCGCCAGCTCAGCTCCGAGGCGGAGGCGAAATCGAGATAACTCTCGGCTTGTGCGGCGCCTCCCGCCCAGCCGCGGCCCATGCCCACGAACGCGCACAGCGCCACCGTGCCATCGACGGGGCAGTCGCGCGAGACGTCGCACAGCCCGCCCTGCACCTCGATCGTCTCGACCTCGCTGGTGCAGCCGTTGTGCTCCACCCAGCGCTCACCCGCCTCGACCCCACACGACGGTGGCACCAGCGAGTCTTCGGTGCCGTGCAGCACCAGCACGGGCTTCGGCGCAGCGGCGCAGCCCTGCAGCGAGTGCGAGCCTCCCGAGTGCGCAGCGATGGCTCGGATGTCGGAGCGCCGGCATGCGAGCTCGTGGGCGAGGTAGGCGCCGCTGCCGAGCCCGCTCATGAACACGTGCTCCTGGTCGATGCGGCGCTCGGCGGCGACAAACGCGAGCATCGCATCGACGAGCGCCGAGTCGTCGCCGCTCGCGCTCGCCACCTCGAACTCGGCGCTCTCGCACACCTGGCTGCCGATGTTCCAGGCGGCGGCGCCTTGCCCCTCGGCGCCTTGCCCCTCGGCGCCTTGCCCCTCGGCGCCTTGCCCCTCGGGATACAGCACCACGAACCCTTCGCGATCGGCGATGGTGTCGTAGCCGGTGATCGCGACCATGTCGTCTGCCGTCTGCTCGAAGCCGTGCGCCACGATGAGCACCGGCACGGGCACGCTCGGGTCGAGGTCGGCAGGGGCATAGTAGATGAACGAACGCTGGAGGCCGGCCACCTGCAGCGTTTGCCGGCTCTGTCCGACGAGTGTCTCCGGCGGCTGCTCGGCGAAGGTGCCGGCGTCTGGCTCGGAGCCGCCCGCCGTTGGCGGCGCCGAGCCTTCGCCCGGGTCGGACTCGGGCGACGCTTCGTCGAGCGGCGCTCCCGCGTCGAGCGACACGGCGGGCTCGTCCACCGTCCCCGTCACCGCATCGTCTGCGCCCGATGGCGCGCCAGCGTCGGCGCCGAGCGTCCCGTCGTCGGTGGCGCTCGGCGCTGTATCTGCTGCCTGCGTGTTCGCTGCACGATAGCTCGACCAATCGTCGAGCGGCATGCAGCCGGTGCACGCCCACAGGGCCATGAGGCTGGCATCTCGACTCCACTGCGTGTTCCGCGTCTTTGGCATCTTCGGCATCGGCAAATCGATACGCTCGCGAGCCCGCGCTCTCGCAGCGGCGTTCTTCCCCCGAGGACAGTGTGTCGCGCGTCGAGCGCGGAATCATGCAATCGATGCCCATCGCGGGTTTTGATTTGCGGCGCCGATGTCGGTCTTGTCGTATCCGCTGCGCATCACTCCGGACC
>Ga0335075_10010739_pt1 | contig 13899 bp, 13 predicted proteins | sample Lox_Sample_24_FD_206723 | JGI IMG/M metagenome (GOLD analysis project Ga0335075, IMG submission 206723) | Soil microbial communities from Loxahatchee National Wildlife Refuge, Florida, United States - Lox_Sample_2.4 | ecosystem: Environmental > Terrestrial > Soil > Wetlands | place: USA...
TCATGACGACAGCGGCCATCGCGCTGGTCATCTACACTCTCGCCACCTACGTCACGGTGGCCGGATTCCACTACAGCCTCAAGACCGTCGCCGCGGCCGCTTCGGCGCCGCTGTTCGCTCTCGGTGCGCCGCACGGCGCTGGCGGCTACGGCGGAACGTGGATCGACCGGCTGCTCGAGCTCGTCGTGCTGTTTGACATGCTGGCCGTGGCCATCGGCTGCTGCGTGTCAGCCACGCGCGGCACCTTCGCGATGGCCCGCGACCGCCGTATTCCGGCTGCCCTCGCAGTGACCTCAAAGAAGCACGGATCGCCGGCCGGCGCGGCTGCGTTCGTCATCGCCATCTGCATCGTGGGACTCCTGGTCAACCAGTTCTGGACTAGCCTGTTCGCGCTGCCCGCGACCCCGCACTACTTCTCGCTGTTCGCGTGGGGCTCGACCTTCGGCGGGTTCGCGCTCGTGGTCGTCTACTTCCTGATGTGCATCGGCTCGCTACGCCATCTCGCGGCCGACTCCAGGCGCGCCTCGGTCATCGTCGCAGCCGTAGTTGGCCTTGTGATCACAGGCGGCGCGATCTTCGGGTCCTTCTACAAGGTCACGAGCCCGACGATCGAAGCGCCTTATTACGCTCTCGGATTGCTAGTGATCGGGTTCGCCTCCACGTTCGTGGTGCGAGCGCGCGAATCCGCCAGCACCGCGCTGACGGACCTCACCGCCACCGCATCGCGCTGACGGTGCTAGCTGACTGGGCTACCGGAGCAGGACGTCGAGATTCCGCGGTGCCCTGAACTCCCAGCCGCGGAACTGCGGTGGCCGCGCCGGGTCGATGGTGATCCGCGGATAGTGCTGCAGCAGGACGTCGATCGCGATCCGGATCTGGGCGCGTGAGAATGCGTGGCCCGCGCAGAAGTGCCGGCCGCCGCCGAAGGCCAGGTTGACCTGGCGAGGCCGGAAGATATCGAAGCGGTCGGGATCGGCGAATCTGGTCTCGTCCCGGTTCGCCGCCGACACCAACGCGCCGACCGGCGCGCCGTCGGGAATCACCGCTCCCCCGATCTCGATGTCGCCCACTGCCTGCCGGGTCTGCGTACCAATAGGCGACATCCAGCGCAGCCCCTCCTCGACCGCGGCCGGCAGCAGGTCCGGGTCCTCGCAGACGGCCTCGAGCTGCGAGCGGTCGGCGAGCAGCGCGGCAAGGGTCGAGCCGCCGCCGTGCCCAGGCTCCTGCATGCCGCCGAGCAGGATCACCTTGAGCGTCGGCATCACGTAGTCGCGCGCCCGGCAGCTACCCTCGGGCATGCCGCTGTGCAGGAGATGCGAGATTGTGCTGTCGTCGCCCTCAGCCTTGAGCCGGTCGAATACCGGCGCGAGCGCCACGTCGATCTCGCGTGAGCAAGCCGAGCCGATCTGCTCACGCTCGGGGTTGCCTTCGAAGTTGATGACGCCCTGGTGCAGGCGCCAGAACCAGTCCCTGAGGCGATCCTCGCCGAACCCGTCGATGCCGAGTACCCGGCCGAGGCTGAGTACCGAGATCGGCTCGAAGTACGCAGCCATCAACTCGGCCCGCTGCCGCCCGGCCAGCCGGACGGCCATCTGCTCGGCGATCGGCCGGACCAGGTCGTCGATATAGGCGTTCACCTGCCGGGGCCGGTACTTGGAGTCCAGCCCGCGGCGCAGGTCCTGGTGGCGATCGCCGTCGACGGTAATGATCGTCGGCGACCCGAACGTGCGGTCGACCGGGGAGTCCGCCAGCTCAGCCGTGAACTCCGCGGGGTGCGTGACCACGTACTCGACGTCGTCGTAGCGGGTGACGAACCACAGTCCGACGGCCGGGATCAGGCAGACTGGCGCCTCGCGGCGCAGCCATGCGTAGACCGGGTACGGATCAGCTTCCAGCTCGCCGACCGTCACGGACCCGGCGAACGCGGTGATCGTCGAGTCACGCATTACAGGTGATACGCGTATTCGCCGAACTCCCAGTCGGTGACGTACCGCTCGAAGCGCTCGATTTCGTTCCGCTTATATTGCAGGAACGACGTGGTGAAGTACCGGCCGAGCACGTCGGCGAGCTCGGTATCGGCCTCCAGGGCGTCGAGCGCGTCGCCGAGGCGCATCGGCAGCATGCCCGCCCTAGCGGGGTCGTAGCCGTAGCCCGCAAGCTTGGCCGGCGGCTCGACCTTGTCCTGAATGCCGATATGAACGGCGGCGCCGATCGCGGCCATGGCGAGGTACGGGTTCGCAGTCGCGTCGCCGAGCCGCACCTCCATGCGCGCCCCCGGGCCGCGCTCAGGCGGTATGCGGACCATGGCACTGCGGTTGTCCAGACCCCAGTCGATCAGCCACGGCGCGAGCGTGTCCGGGCCGAAGCGCTTGTAGGAGTTGATCGTCGGGTTCAGCAGCGCACTGAGGGCATTAGCGTGGCGCAGCACCCCGCCGATGGCATACCGCCCCGGCCCGGACAGCCCGTCCGGGCCGTCCGGGTCGCCGAACACGTTAGCGCCGCTCTCGTCGCCGAGCGAGACATGCACGTGAAAGCCGGACCCGCCCTCGTCGTTGAACGGCTTGGCCATGAAGGTGGCCAGCAGTCCACGTTGCCGTGCGATCTCCTGCACCGCGGACTTGAGCCGGAACGAGCGGTCGGCGGCATCGACCAGGCCGGAATGCGCGAGGTTGATCTCGAACTGACCGGGTGAAAACTCGTGGTTGGCCGCTGTTACCCGCAACTCAGCATCGCGTAGTTGCCTCAGCATATGCAGGAGCAACCCCTGCGGATCGCCCTTCCGGCCGACCACGTAGACGTTGCCGAGCTCATTGGCGTACCGCCGCCACTGGCCGTCCGGACCTTGCTCGCAGACGAAGAACTCCAGCTCCGGGCCGCAGACCAGAGAATAGCCCGCGGCTTCGAGCTGGCTCGCGACTCCGCGAGCGACCGAGCGCGGCGACTCACCTGCGACCTCGCCGTCCTCGGCGTACGCCTCCCCCAGGCACCACGCCGCGCCCGGCTCCCACGGCAGCGGCGTGACCGTCGACAGGTCCGGGTACACGGTGATGTCCGGCAGGCCGGCCTCGAGCCCGCCCTGCACCGGGACAACGTCGCCGCGCGGGGACGTGTGGTAGACCGCGCGGCAGAACGCCAGGCCGTGCTCGACCGCGGCACCGAGTTCGCCGATCAGCACGTCCCGTCCGCGGTCCACGCCGATGACGTCGGGGTACGACACCCGAACTACGTCGACGCCCTGCTCGCAAAGGCGCTCGACGACGACGCCAGCGTCCGGTGTCATGGCAGCTCCAGGCCGGGATAGAACGTTTGGGGACGAACAATCGCTTCGCAGCGTAAGCGCCGGAACGGCAGCCGGGCAAGAGCGCAGGGATGTCAGCCCCTTGCGCAGTGGTCTACGATCCGGATCGTGCGGAAGCGAACGATCTGCGACCGGGAGGCTCCCCATGGCTGAGGTGACCGGCTTCTTCTATCCGCGGACCGCGACAGGGCGCGCGTCCCTGCTGCCTCCGCCGCCGTGGCACTACTCCGGTGACCTGCTGACGGTCGAATACCGCACCGACCCGGCGCGGGTGGCCGAGTTGCTGCCGCCGCCGCTAGAGCCTGCGCCCGATGACCCGGGGGCGGTCGCGCTCATCTGGGCCGACTGGCAATCGTGCGGCGATTCCGGCGAGGAACTGCTCGACCCGGTCCGCGCCCAGTACAAAGAGTGCTTCGCTGTCGTCCGGTGCAGCTTCCGCGGCCAGGTGTACTCACGCTGCGTGTATATCTGGGTCGACGCGGACTTCGCGCTCGCCCGCGGCCTGCACCAGGGCTACCCGAAAAAGCTCGGCTCGATCCATCAGACCCGGCCGCATCCGCTGGGGCGGGCGGCACCGCGCATCGCCCCGGGCGGCACGTTCGCGGGGACGCTGGCCGCAGCCGACCGGAGGCTCGCTCAGGCTGTCGTGACGTTGCGCGAGGAGACGCACTCGAATGGCTTCGTCAACGCCCATCCGATGGCGCACCACCGTTGGCTGCCTTCGATCGAGAAGGGTCGCCCGGACGCGCTCGCCGAGCTGATCGCATCGGGCAGTTCCAGTGCCGAGGCGGGGCCGGCCTGGCGCGGCGACGCAACCCTGGAGCTGTTCGCCTCGCCCACCGAGGAGCTTGACCGGCTCGCTGTCGAGGAGATCACCGGCGGCTACTACCGTCAGGTTGGCGTTACCTGGAACGGCGGCCGCGTGCTTGACGGTGACCCGGCGGCGTGCCGATAATTTGGTACCAAACGAACTGCTGCCCGCGCGGTGGGGGTTGACCACGGTGGAGGCATGAGCACTGTAGCTACAAACACGGGCGTCACGAACACAGGGAAGATGGCCGACCCCAGGCACTGGATCGGCGGACAGCGGGTCGAGTCGGCGGCAAGCTTCACCGACATCTCGCCCATCGACGAGACACCGCTCGCTGAGGTAGCCCGTGGCGGGCAGCTTGAGGTGGACGCTGCCGTCGCGGCGGCAGCGGCTGCATTCCCGGCCTGGTCGGCGACACGGCCCGAGCAGCGCGCCGCCATCTTGCACGCGATCGCCGACGGCATCGACAAGCGGGTAGAGGAACTGGCCGAGGTCGAGACCCGCGACAACGGGTCACTCCTGCGGTCGCACCGGCGCAGCGTGATGCCACGGGTGGCGCGCAACTTCCGGTTCTTCGCCGACTGGCTAGGCCAGCTGGACCCGTGCGCTCCTGACGTCCGCGAGCACCGCCAGCAAGTCTCCTGGAACCCATCCGGGGTGACCGCCGTGATCACTCCGTGGAACGCCCCGCTCATGCTCGCGACCTGGCGGATCGCGCCAGCGCTGGCGGCCGGCAATACGGTCGTGGCCAAGCCGCCGGAGTGGGCGCCGCTGACCGCCAGCCTGCTGGCCGACATCACACGGGAGGCGGGGCTGCCGGATGGCGTCTTCAACGTCGTGCAAGGCATCGGCGAGGAAGCCGGCGCGCCGCTCGTAGCTCACCCGGACGTTGCCCGGGTATCGTTCACCGGCTCGGTGCCCACCGGGCGGCTAGTCGCGGCCGCCGCCGGAGCGCAGCTCACGCCGGTCTCCCTCGAGCTCGGCGGCAAGTCGCCATTGCTCGTATTCGCCGACTGCGACCTCGACCTCGCCGTCGCCAGCGCCGTCGAGCAGTTCGACAATGCCGGGCAGGTGTGCCTGGCGGGCACCCGGCTGCTGGTCGAAGACGCGGTCGCGGCTGAGTTCACGGCGCGTTTGCTGGCCAGGACCAGGCTGCTGCGTCAGGGTGACCCGCGCGACGAGACGACCGACATCGGCCCGAACATCACCCGCGAGCACCTGGAGCGCGTCGACGGGTTCGTCCAGCGCGCGATCGCCGACGGCTCAGGAGTCCTCGTCGGCGGCGGTGTGAACCCCGACCTCGGCGGGCTGTATTACCAGCCGACCGTGCTCACGGGGGCTAGGCCCGGCAGCGAGATCCTCACCGAGGAGGTCTTCGGCCCGGTGCTGACCGTGCAGACCTTCGCGACCGAGGATGAGGCCGTCGCGCTGGCGAACGGAACGCGCTTCGGCCTCGCCGCCACGATGTTCACTTCGGACCGGGAACGTGCAGAGCGAGTGGCCAGCCAGTTGGTCGCCGGCACCGTATGGGTGAACTGCTTCTTCGTCCGCGACCTGCAGGCGCCGTTCGGCGGAGCGCGGCAGTCCGGAATCGGCCGCGAGGGCGGTACCTGGAGCTTCGACTTCTACGCCGACGTGAAGAACACCGTCTACGCACCGAAGGGGTGGCACCGCGATGGGTGAAGTCGTCGCGGCCGGCCTGCTGGCACACGTGCCGACGATCATGCTCCCCCGCGAAGACCGCGTCGCGCTGAACGACGGAGAGGAGATTAGCCTCGTTCCCGGTTTGGAAAAGCTTCGCTACGAGGTTTTCGAGACGCTCGACTACGACACGGTCGTCGTGCTCGACTCGCACTGGTTCACGACCGTTGAATTTGTCATCTCCGCGCAGGACATCCGGGCCGGGCTGTTCACGTCCGATGAGCTGCCGCGCGGCATGTCCCGTATTCCCTACGACTGGCGCGGCGATCCCGGACTCGCATACGCTGCGGCAGCGAACGGCGACTCCCGCGGCACCTGGATCACTGCCATCGACGACCCGTACCTGCCGGTCTACTACGCGACCGTGAACCTCTGGGCTTACCTGGGCCGGGGCCTTGGCAAGCGGTGGGTGACGATGAGCAACACCGCGCAGACCGGCGACACCGAAGATTTTCTGCGCGCGGGCCGGGCACTGCGGGATGCCATCGCGCAAACCGACCGGAAGGTGATCCTGCTGGCCTCGGGTGCGCTGTCGCACACCTTCTGGCCCCTTCGCGAGCTGCGGGCCCACGAGGCCAGCGACCCGGTGCACATCCGGACGCCAGCGGCCCGGGCGGCCGACCTGGAGCGGATCGCCTGGTTCGAGGCCGGTGACCACGCGCGCGTGCTCGATACCATGCCGGAGTTCCTCCGGGTACGACCGGAAGCTAAGTTCGCCCACTACCTGATGATGATCGGGGCCCTCGGTGAGCACGCGGTGACGGCGCCGGGACGGCGCTACAGCGATTACGAGAACGCTATCGGGACCGGCCAGATCCACCTGTGGTTCGACCGGCCAGAAGGAGGCTGGACGGGTGCCTGAGTACCGGCGGATCCTGCTCGACGGCGCTGCTGTGGAGGTGCTCAAGGACGGTGACCTGCTGGTAGCTGGTGACGGGCGGACCATTCCGGCCGAGGCCGCCGTGCACCTGCCGCCGGTTGTGCCCACCAAGATCATCGCGGTTCACCTCAACCATCGCAGCCGTGTCGCGGAGTTCGGCGCGACCCTGCCGCCGGCCCCCACCTACTTCCAGAAGCCAACGTCTGCGCTGGTCGGGCACGGTGGCGCAGTCGTCCGGCCGGCCAACTGCCAGTACCTCAACTACGAGGGTGAGATCGCCATCGTCATCGGCCGGACCTGCCGGAACGTCGCGCAGGCAGATGTCGGTGCCTACCTAGCCGGCTACACCGTCGCCAATGACTTCGGCCTGCACGACTTCCGGGACACCGACGCCGGGTCGATGCTGCGGGTGAAGGGCTCAGACACCATGGCGCCGCTTGGCCCCGGTCTGGTAACCGACTGGGACTTCCGCGGCAAGGGGCTGCGCACGTACGTCAACGGCACGCTGGTGCAGGACGGCTCCACCGACGAAATGCAGTGGAACATGCACTACCTGGTGGCCGACATCGCCAGGACCATCACGCTGAATCCCGGTGACGTGATCCTGTCTGGCACGCCGGCGAACTCCCGGCCGGTCAAACCGGGCGACGTCGTCGAAGTGGAAGCCGACGGCCTCGGCCGCCTGCGCAACCACGTGGTCGAAGGCCCGCTGCCGGTCTCGGTAGAGCTCGGCGCGCAGCCGTCCGAGAGCGAGGAAGTCGTCTCCACGGCGCTCGGTGGCGACTGGGAGTTCCGCGGCATCCGGCCGCCGCGCCGGTGAGTGACACGTGACTGAGGTCAGTGAGGTGAGCGCGGTCGCGGCCGCCCGCGAAGGCCGGCCTCCGCGGATGTGCCTCATCCTCAGCGAGAACTGGACGATGACCTCCGCGCGCGACCTGCCCGCTCTGGTGCGCTGGGCGCGCGAGGCGGAGGACGCTGGCTTCGACTCGGTCATGATCAGCGAGCACATCGTGCTCGGGCCGTCGGCCGGGGCTAACGGAGTCATGGGCAACCCGCGGGACTACGCGCTGCCGGGCAATCAGGATCCCGCTACGCCCTGGCCCAGCTCGCTTGTGCTGCTGTCAGCCATCGCAGCCGTGACCGAGCGGATCCGCCTGGTGGCAGGTGCCGTTATCGCCCCGCTCCGTCATCCGCTAGTGCTCGCTCGAGAGCTCGGCTCGCTGGACCTGCTCAGCGGCGGCCGTCTGATCGTGCTGCCGACTGTCTCCTGGCTTGACGAGGAGTATGCGGCGATCGGCGTGCCGTTCCGCTCCCGTGGCGACCTGCTGGACGAGCATCTGCAGTCGTGGTCAGTGCTGTGGCGGGACACCCCAGCCAGCTTCGAGGGTGTGCACTACTCGTTCCGTGACGTCTACTTCGAGCCCAAGGCGTTCCGCCCATCTGGGCCGCGGCTCTGGCTCGGCGGCGCGGGCATGCACCGGCGGATGACCGAGCGGATCGTGACGTACGGCGATGGCTTCAACCCGCTCGGCCGACCGACGGCGAATGAGATGCGGCGGCTGCGCGCAGCGATGGCAGCAGCCGGGCGCGACATGGCCAGCCTCGAGCTTGTCGGCGGCACGCGCGCGGTGTTCCGCGAGGCGACCAGCACGGCCGACCTTGGCGAGGCGCTCGCTGTTATCGAGCCACAGATCGAGGCGGGCTTCAGCACCTTCTGCATCAAGCCGTCGCAGTTCACCGACGATCCGATGGAAGTCGGCGCGTTCTGCCGCGAGGTGATCCGCCGAGTCGACCGCCGGTAGCCAAGATCTATGACGTACAGCTGGCCGGAGCGGCGCGAAGTCCGGCGGCCAGTGAGCGAGTGCAAGCGCCGCCTTGGGTCGCAGTGCGATTTGGCGCCACGGTGCCGTTCCATTCTTGGGGGACTGTTAGTTATCACCATGCGCTCGGCCTGGACGCAGACCGCACCTGGGCAAGCGAGAGCCCGAGTTCCTTCAGCGCCATGACCCGGTTGATCTGTCCCAGCTGAGCAGCCGAGTAACCGCGGTACCCGGTATCTGGGTCGACCGTCGCGGGCCGCAGCAGCCCGATCTCGTCGTAATGCCGCAGCGTGCGCACCGACACGCCACCGAGCCGGGCGAACTCGCCGATGCTGAACATGACACGAGCATGCACCCCTCACGCTGCGAGAGAGTCAAGACCACTCCGCGCATCAACCCAGTGTCGTTGCCGACGGTGCGGCGCAGCCGATTAATCACGCCCGCTGACGTGCGTCCTCATTTGGCAGAGGCCAGGTGACAGCCCTGCGGCAGAATGGCGCGGAAGGCAGCCTGCAGTTCAGCGATCGGGGTGCGCGGCCACCATCGCGGCGACGTCCGCCAGGCCGGCTGCATGCCGGATGCCGGGATCAGGCGGGCTGGCGCGAACCAGGATCGCGGGCAAGCCTGCCGCCACCGCTCCGCCCACGTCAGCGACCGGGTCGTCGCCGATCATCCAGGCCACGCGCGGCTGACCTGCGCTCGCCAGGGCCAGCGCAAACGCTCGCGGGTGCGGTTTCTCAAAGCCGGTGACCGCCGAGTTCAGCACGGCCTCGAACCGGCCGCCAAGCCCCAGGCCGGCCAGGATCTCGCCCAGTTCGGGGACGTGGTTCGACAGCAGCACATGCCGCCAGCCGAGCGCGGACAGCTGATCCAGCGCCGGCACCGTGTCCGGGAACAGCTGCCAGCGGTCTGGCCGGCAATACTGCGCGCGCACCCGGGCGGCAGCCAGCACCGCGACTTCCGGCTGGACGCCGAGCTGGCCCAAGCGCGAGGCGAGCACGGCAGCCAGCCGCTCCCACCAGTCATCGGCCGTGGCCAGTTCCGGATGCGCGACTTCGGGTTCCTGCCAGGGGTAGGCGCGCTGCAGAGCCTTCCTGATCTCAGCCCGGCTGAAGCTATGCGGACCAGCGACCTCGGTCAGCGCGTCGTCGACGGCGCCGGACCAGCGATGTGGCCGCTCCGCCAGCGTGCCGTCGAAGTCCCAGATCAGCACGCCGGCCCTGGAGTCGGTCATGCGTGCGAGTGTAGGCGAGGCGGCCGAATGTAGGCGAGGCGGCGGCGGCCGACATGACATCAGGTGCCCACCGGATGCGGTCCTGCCCCTGGATCAATGATGCGTCGGTGAGGATACTGCCATGAGAATCCGGTTCGTGGGCAGCGGTGACGCATTCGGCAGCGGCGGGCGATCGCAGACCTGCATTCAGGTGTCTGACGAAGATCACGTGCTGCTGGTCGACTGCGGCGCCACCAGCCTGGTGGCGCTGAAAGCCCAGGGCCTGGATCCCGGCGCGATCAGTGCCATAGCGATAACTCATCTGCACGGCGATCATTTCGGCGGGCTGCCGTACCTGATCCTGGACGGCCAATTCTCCGGCCGCGTCGCACCGCTGCTGGTAGCCGGGCCGCCCGGCACCGCAGCCCGGCTGACGGAGTCGATGGAAACCCTGTTTCCGGGTTCCAGCGCGGTGCGCAGGGGATTCGACGTCCATGTCACTGAGGTCGCGCCCGACGGCACCCCAGTACAGCTGGGGGCAGCGACCGTGCGCGGCTGGGAGGTTGAGCACGCCTGCGGCGCCCCGCCGCTGGCCTTGCGGGTCGACCTCGGCCAGGTCAGCTTGGCTTACTCCGGCGACAGCCAGTGGACCCCGGCGCTGGCAGAGGCAGCAGCCGGCGCGGACCTATTCGCGGTCGAGGCATACACCTTCGCCCGGCCGATCCGTTACCACCTGGACTACCAGACGCTGCGCGCACACCTGCCCGAGATCCACGCCCGGCAAGTCGTCCTCACCCACATGTCGCCGGACATGCTCGGCCGGCTCAGCGACGCCGAGCTGCCGGCCGCCTACGACGGCTTGATCATCGACCTGTGATTCAGCGCCTGCGACACGCGGTCCGCCTCCGGCGACCGGCCCCTGCACCTTGGCGTGCGCCGACGCGGAAATGGGAGGATAGCTGGCGTGATTGTCGGCCTTCCGGAGTCGTTGCGTCCCGCCTACCGCGGCACGTCGCGATCACGAACTGGCTGGCACGAATCGCGCCGCGCGGCCCGGCGTGGTTCGGGTAACCGCATAGGAGGATGACGATGCCCGTGTGGATCTGCGCCACGTGCGCAAATCAGTACCCCGATCAGGAGTCGCCGCCGCGGGAGTGCGTCATCTGCTCTGACGAGCGGCAGTGGGTGCCGTCTTCGGGTCAGCGGTGGACGACGGCAGCGGAGCTGGCCAGCGGCGGGCACCGCAGCGACGTCCGTGACGTCGAACCGGGCCTGCTCGGCATCGGCACCGATCCGCCGGTGGCGATCGGGCAGCGGGCCCTGGTAATCCAGACTCCCGAGGGCAACCTGCTGTGGGATCCGCCCGGATTCCTCGACGAGCACGCTGTCGCCAGGGTCAGGGACATCGGCGGCCTGCGGGCTGTCACTGCCAGCCACCCGCACTTCTACGGCTCGATCGTGGAATGGAGCCACGCCTTCGACGCCCGGATCCTGCTGCCCGAGGCCGACGCGCACTGGCTGACCCGCCCGGACCCGGCCGTGCGCACCTGGTCTGGATCCCTTGAGGTCCTCCCGGGCGTCACCCTGGTCCAGTGCGGCGGGCACTTCCCGGGAAGCGCGGCCGCGCACTGGGCGGACGGCGCCGACGGCGCGGGCGTGCTCCTCACCGGCGACACCATTTTCGTGACACCAGGCGAAGACAGGGTCACGTTCGTGTGGAGCGCTCCGAACCGGCTGCCGCTGCCCGAACGGGCAGTCCGCAGCATCGTCGAGGCCGTGCGCCCGTACCGTTTCGACCGCATCTACGGCGGCTGGTGGCAGCCCGTCGTGCGCACCGGCGCCCGCGAGATCCTCGCGGCCTCAGCCAGCCGGTACATCGAGTTCCTGCGCGGCGACGCAACCGTGGACTGAGCAAGCCCGACGGCAAGGTCACCATCATCGGCTGGGCGGGCGGCGGGCGGGGGCCCCGGATCGTATCGCTCGGCTGCCTGCTGTGGTCCGCTGGCCCAGGTCAGAACGCTGCCGCTGCGATTGCCGGCTACCGGCAGTCCATCACGCTCGAGCCCGCCGAAGTCGATCGCCTCCACGCCGCGATGCGGCTGCGTCCGCTCGTCCTTGCGTGCTGGACGTTCGCCACCGGACGCGACAGCCTGCCCAACGTCGCTGACGGGTGGAACCACCACCGCAAGCGCATCGACCGCGTGGCCAGCGATGCGCGGAGACTGGTAACAACCCCGTTCCCGTTCTGAAAGCGAGCCGGATCCACGGGATCTCGCTAATCCGCCGCCTCGGAGCCGGCCTGGTTATCCTCACTCGGCGTGGAGAGCGGCTGCGGCACTGGTCGTGGCGGCCCAGCCCGCCGGGAGCAGCGCTCCGATCACCGCGATGACAACTGATCCGAGGTCGGCTGCATTCTCTTTGCCGCGGGCGCGATGAGTTCCGGACCCGCCGCCGGTATGTATTGACGAGTTCGCCGGACTACCCCGGGCGAACCGATCACTAGGGAGAACCCGATGTCACACAGTCGTTCAGAAGACGTGGCCGCCATCCAGGCTGTACTGGCTGACTCCTACAGGGCGTGGGAGGCTGGCGACGCCGACGGCATGGTCGCCAGCTACACCGCGGACGCGACCGCGATCATGCCCGGCTCGCTTCGCGACAGCCGGGACGTGATCCGCGACAATATGGCCCTCGCCTTCGAGGGGCCACTCAAGGACAGCTCGACCTGCAACAAGCAGGTCAGCTTCCGCTTCGTCGGCAGGGATGCCGCGATCGTTGTCAGCGAGTCCGGCATCCTGTTCGCTGGCCAGACCGAAGTTCCCGACGCGGGGAAGGTGAACGCGACCTGGGTTTTCGAGAAGCGGGACGGCCAGTGGCTGATCGCCGCCTATCACAACAGCCCGGTGCTGGCGCCGCGGCAGTGAGCCCTTCCCCGTGATCGCAGTGACCGTGTGTAGTGGCGCAGGGGTCTGACGTCGCTGGCCCCGATGTCCGAGCCCTGCCGTCGTACGGCGTGAAGCCCCTGGTAGAAGTAGGTCTTGACGAGAGATCTACTTCGCCGGGGCTTCACGTGCCCGGTGCTGTCGTACGCATCTACGATCGGCTCGGGACTGTGGTCTTGATCGGAGCAGAAGAGGGGCGTGGGCGTGCCGACGAAGGTCGAAGACTTCGATCGCCTGGTCGAGCCGTTCCGGCCGGAGCTGCTGGCGTACTGCTACCGGATGCTTGGCTCGGCGCACGACGCAGAGGACCTGGTCCAGGACACGTACCTGAGGGCGTGGCGGGCGCGGGAGCAGTACGACGAGACTCGCAGCTCGCTGCGCACCTGGCTCTACCGGATCGCGACGAACGCCTGCCTGACCGCCTTGGAGGTCCGCGGCCGCCGACCGCTGCCGTCGGGGCTGGTGGCCGCGTCGGACCCGCTCGGGCCGCTCGTCCGGGGAGAGAGCCCTTGGCTCCAGCCCTTGCCGGACTCGTTGCTGGACGCAGGCGATCCGGCTGGAGCCGTGATCGACCGCAGCAGCCTCCGCTTGGCATTCGTCGCCGCCCTGCAGCACCTGTCGGCCCGTCAGCGTGGTGCGCTGATCCTGCGTGACGCGCTCAGCTTCTCTGCGTCCGAGGCAGCAGAGATCCTCGGCACCACCGTCGTATCGGTGAACAGTTCCCTGCAGCGGGCGCGTACTCGTGTGAAGGAAGCCGGGGTCCGGCAGGAACGTCTCAGCGAGCCGTCCGCAGCCGAGCAGCGCGCCTGGGTCGATCGCTACATGAGGGCGTTCGAGCGCGCCGACGTCGAGGGTCTCAAGCGGCTGCTTACCGAGGATGTGCTCATGGAGATGCCGCCGATGCTCAACTGGTTCACCGGCCCCGGCAACTACGGCCTGTTCATGGACTGGGTCTTCGCGGCGGCCGGAACGGACTGGTGCCTGAAGCCGGTCGCGGCCAACGGCCAGCCCGGGTTCGCCGCCTACCGGCGCGCCGGTGACGGATACGAGCTGCACACGCTCCAGATCTTCACCGTTACCGCCGAGGGCATCAGCCGGAATTCGGTCTTCCAGGATTCCGAGGTCTTCGCGTCGTTCGGTCTGGCGGCCAAGCTCGACGCCCGGGGGACGGAAAGCGGGGCGATGATCTAGCAGGTAGTGTCGGCGCGAATAGCGAGCCTACATGCGGCAGGCC
>Ga0335075_10010741_pt1 | contig 13898 bp, 15 predicted proteins | sample Lox_Sample_24_FD_206723 | JGI IMG/M metagenome (GOLD analysis project Ga0335075, IMG submission 206723) | Soil microbial communities from Loxahatchee National Wildlife Refuge, Florida, United States - Lox_Sample_2.4 | ecosystem: Environmental > Terrestrial > Soil > Wetlands | place: USA...
GGGGTAGCCAACTGATGTTGTGTCAACGCTCGGCTCGGCCGCTCATCAGGGCAGGTGCTGCGACGCTGCTCGTGCTGTCAGCGCTGGCCCCGCAGTTAGCCCGAACCGCTACTGCTGACGGATCGGCTCGCTACCAGCCTTGGCGCGCTAATGCCAAGTCAGCCTCTTCTGCAGGTCCTAAGTCGTTCCTAGGACAGTCGGAACGCATGCCTGGGATCGCACTGTCTCGATTCGACTCGCCTTCAGACTTCCCTAGGCCGGGCGATTACTTCGGCGAGGCTGTTGCGATCTCGGGTCCGGTGGCTGTGGTTGGCGCATGGGATTCGGATCCCGCTCGCAACGCGGCATATATCTACACGCGCTCCCGCAGCGGATGGCGGCGTCAGTCTGCTCTGCCGCACCCCGCAAAGTGGAATGGATTCGGTGGCGCGGTGGGTGTGTCAAAGTCAACGCACGGAACCTTCGTCGTAGTCGGTGCGCCGGATGCAAACAATTACGCTGGCGAAGCCTATATCTTCGTGCCATCGGGCCGGAAATGGCACCTCCAGGCCGCTCTGAAAGATCCGGGTCCTAAGGTCGGTACCGGCGTGACCAACGGCGACCGGTTTGGCACGGAGGTAGCTGTCTCCGGTCAGACTGTACTGGTCAGCGCACCGACCGGGGACGGAATGCACGGGGTGGTCTATGTGTTCGGACGGTCGAGAGGTTCCTGGCATTTGTCCGCGACCATTCGTAATCCCGCGGCACCGCGACAATTCAGTTTCGGCTCGTCGGTGGCGCTTTCGGGGAATACGGCTCTGATTGGCGAGTGGGCAGGCAAAGGGGTCGCCAGGGTGTACGTGCGAGCCGGGCGTTCGTGGCACAGGCAAGCCACGATTACATGTGCGTGCAATGACAGCAATCCCGCGTTCAGTTCCTCGGTAGCGCTCTCGGGTAATGTCGCAGTCATAGGGGCCGAGGGCGTCCCTGATGGCTACTATCGCGGCGCGGCGTATATATACGTTCGCGCTGGCACGGTGTGGCGCCGGAGAGCAGTGCTGCCGGACCCGCGAGCGCTTGACGGCGACGCGTTCGGCTCGAGCGTTGCTGTATCCGGGAGAGCGGTCGTGGTAGGGGCGCCCAGCGGCAGCCCGGACCCAGGCCTCTGTGGCGCCGCGTACGCATACTCGGAGTCCGGGCGATCATGGGTCGAGCGAGCGCAGCTTGCCGAGCCGACATGCTCATCAGCCGACGGGTTCGGCGCTTCCGTCGGGATCTCGGGGAAGACCGCGGTGATAGGCGCGCCTTTTAAGAATCACGGCGCAGGTCAGGTATATGTATTGACAGTGCCATGACCTCGACGTGATGCGGTGGCGAAGTTACTCCTATTGATGACAGACTCTCGTGGGCGAAGGCGCCCGGACATCGGTAACGGGGGTGTCGCCCATGGCGGCAGAGCTCAGTGTCTCAGTGAGGACGCCCATAGAACTGGCTGACTTGCGGCAGTGGCTGCGCAGTGCGCGCATGCCTGGCGGCAGCGTTAACGCAGCTACGTCTCCGCCCGGTGATGGCGCACTGGGAGGGTGGACCGAAGCCCTAGCGGTGTCGCTTGGTTCCGGCGGCGCGGTCGCAGCGTTTGCAGGGGCACTGACAGCGTGGCTCAAGACTCGCCGGTCGGATGTGTCTGTCCGCGTTGTCAGCAAAGACGGTGAGGTCACCATCAGAGTTACTCATGCCGCCCACGGTATGGTCTTGCCGCTCCTGAGGCAGGTCATACCGGCATCACAAGCGCTCCCAGGTCCAGATGAGCAGCTTCCCTGACTTCTCCAGGTCGCGCGCAATCTTGATCGGGACCGGAAGATACGACGACCGCAAGCTTCTTGCGCTACCCGCTGCTCGGGTCAGCCTTGCCAGCATGCATATGGCTCTTATCAATCCCAGTCTGTGCCGATGGCCGGCTAGTCAGGTAACCATGATCCAGGATCCTACTGACGTACGGCAGGTGGTCCGGACAATACGGCAGCTCGCGCGCAGCACCACCGAAGTCTTGCTCATCTACTTTGTTGGCCATGGGGTACTTCTACCGAATGCGCGGCTGTCCCTGATGCTGTCCGACACAGTTCTGGAAGATCCTGATGTCACAGGCCTCGAATATGACCGTATTAGAGAAGCACTGATCGACAGCCCAGCTCGAGTCAAGATAGTGATACTGGATTGCTGCTATTCTGGACGCGCGATCGAGACGCTTTCGCCAGATGACGGAATAGCCGATTCTATTCAAACTATCGGGACCTATACACTGACAGCCAGTGACGAAGCGGCGCATGTAGTTGCGGCGAGTCGTCAGAAGAATGAACCTACGTCATTCACGGGCCAGTTTCTCGACCTGATTCGCGAGGGAATTTCTGGTGGTCCCGAGTATCTGACGCTCGGATTTCTCTACCCTCACCTGCGCCAGCGCCTAGGTGAGCGAAATCTGCCGACACCCAACCAGCGCGGAACCGACACTGCCAGTCTTTTCCCCTTCACCCGCAATGCCGCATATCAGACAGCCAGCAACGTCCGCAGCTGGTCAAGACTACCGAAAGCAGTCGTCCCCCCGATCGGCGCGCCACAGTCCGATAGCCGCGAAGTGCATGAAACTGAAAGAACTGCAGACGACCACGCGGAGACCAAACCCAAGGCCAGGAAACGGTCACTGCCGGTACTAGCTCAGCGGAAGCTGCTGCTCGGCACTGTAGCAGTCGTAGCGATTCTTGGAACCTTCGCGGGTATTCTTCTCAGTCACGAACCACCAGCACGCGGCGATACAACTAAACTTCTGCGCAAACTAGAGCCCCAGCAGCTCCAGACTAACCTGCTGGTCTCACGGAGCCTGATACTGAGCGGCGGCGACGGCTCGTTGTTGACAGAGAAGATTGCGTTTCACAATGAGTCAGGCAAGGCCGCGAGCTTTCCATTTACCGAGCCAGTACCGAGCACAATTGCGGCTAGCCTCGCAGACGTTACATTCAAACCACCGCCGACCAAGATTACGGCTTCTGCTCATGTCGCCGAATGGCAGGTACAGGTTCGTGCGCACGAAACAGTTATTCTAACGTATAGCGTAAAAGTCGCCCGCATGGGGCTGTCCACGCGACGGCTTGACCAATTCGCTGACGACCTGATCCAGGCGCTGGCCCGCGCCGCCAGGAAACCTCAGGATGCTAAGGTTAGTTCGCTTACAATATTGGCTCGGACGACTCACATCTCGCCACGTGAGTCCGTTAAGCTCAGCTTCACAGCGAAGCAGGCCAACGGCCTCGATATTCCCGCGTCCAGCCTGCCGAGAATTCACTGGAGCAGTGGCCGCCCGGATGTCGTGACGGTAACCTCCAGCGGGAAGATAACTGGACGGAAACCAGGGAAGGCTCGCATCACGCTGCAGATCGGCTCTGTCAGGGCTTCGATCGAGATTACTGTCACCACTGCGGCCCCACCCGGCACCACCCAGTCTTCCACCGGCACGGGCGAGTCTTCTCCGCCGGCAACATCGGGTCCGAGTCCCACCCCGACGCTGACCGGAACCCCGATCTAGTGGACAGTTATTCCAGGGTGCCTCAGTTTGGGCCTCTGATGAGCTGGCGGTCTGGTACGCGAACGGCTCAGGCCCCTACGCTCGAGACGGAAGTAAGATAAGTTCGCCCGTTTGCATTTCCGCTCACCAGGTACTTGCCGTCCGGGGCGAAGGCCACGGCGTTTACGGCCTTGACATGGGGGTCTGTCACTATCGCGATAACCTTGTGTTCCGCCAGTGACCATATATAGATGCGGCCATTGGCGTCCCCTGTCGCCATATATCTGCTATTCGGGGTAATTGCCACAGCGTCGACACCTTTGCTGACTGGATCGGCGAGCTTCCGGGCATGTAGGTGTGCCCAGAGGTAGACGTTGCCGTTCCTGTCGCCGGCTGCGAGGACCTTGCCGTTTCTGCTGAACGCTACAGCGTTGACACCCCGGCTAGCCGGGTCGTGCAGCCTGGCCGCCACTATATCCGCGGGCGTCGCCCAGACATAGGTTCTGCCGTTGCGATCAGCCGCCGCTAGATACTTGTCATCGAAGCTAAACGCGACGGCGTTGACGCCCTCGCTTCGTGGGTCCCGCAGTGTTGCAACGATTGCGTCGGTGGCCAGCGACCATATGTAGATGCGGCCGTTGGCGTCCCCGGCCGCAAGGTAGTTGCTGTTCGGCGTGAATGCCAGGCCGTTGACACCCTTGCTTGCAGGATCGGCAAGCTGTACCTGGATGTGGTCGCGTACCCAGAGGTAGATGTGGCCATCGCCGTCGCCGGTTGCGAGGTGCGCGTCGTTGTGGCTGAAGGCTACGGCGTTGACGCCCCGGCTAGCTGGGTCGCGGAGCGTGAACTTGAGTCTGTATGAGGGTACTGCCCATACTGAGGTTCTGCCGTTACGCTTGGCGGCTGCCAGGTACTTCGAGTCGTAGCTGAAGGCTACGGCTCGGACACCTGTGCCTTCCTTATCTGTCGATACATCCTGCCCGTTGTTGATCGGGATGTGATTCGTCTTCGTCGATTGCACAGCACTCTTCTGGATCGTCGGAGTTGCCGAGCCATAAGCTCTGGTGGAGGCGAAACTAAGGCATCCCATGCTGAGAGCCGCCAGGGCCACCGCTCCCGCCGCTGCCCGCCCTGCATGCTTGTCACGGTCAGTGGGCCGCCTGCGTTCGTTGGCGCCTGCGATTTTCTGCGACATCATCATTCCTTGCCGGTCGAACTATGGATGCTAAAGGTCGGAGGGACGACAAAGGGTGCAGTTGGGCGGGCTCTCGACCTGACATGATCACCCGACCTGCAGTTATGCGCGACCTGCCCAGGCGGCCCCCTAAGCGTTTAGGAGCATTCCGTTGTTCCGCTGCGGTGCGCTTGCTTACACGGAGGTCAGCGGCCGCGGCAGGGTGGCGCTACACGAGGACATTCTCGATCAGATCTTGGGGCACTGCGACACGAAGTTGCAAGAGCACCGACCGCGCGACGAAGTCCGCTGTGAATGGCACTGCGAGCGCGATGAATGGCTTCTAATCCGCCTTCGGCCACGGTCTAGAGTTGAGCTGAGTCGAAGTTGATCTTGATGGCGAGCTGCGAATGTGGCTAGCCAGTGCCCGGTGGGGTTTTGGCTCTTAGCGGCCGCGCGCTCAAGGGGACGGCTTGACCGGAGCCATAGGCGGGACGGGGGCAGGCGCCGACAACGCCGCGACGGAGTCGGCATTCCCCCTGGGGCAATGCTGCCTGGCGGTATGGGCTACCCTGATCAGCCGATTCTCGGCGTACCGTCGAACCGGCGGGGCACGCTGGCATTATGCTCCGGGTCGTCGCGCAACTCGGGCGGCAGCAGCTCGGCCGGGAGGTCCTGATAGCTAACCGGCCGCAACCAGCGCCGGATGGCGCTCGCGCCGCACCGAGGTGTGCAGCACAGCGTTGGTCGACGGATAAGGTCCGCCGTGATGCATTTGCCCAGGCCACGGCGACACCAGTCAGGTATCCGTTCCAGATGATCCGGCCGCCCGTCGGCCCCCGCCAAGCCCCGACAGCACAAGTCACAGCAGATGATGAGAACAACCGTCTTGGCCGCGGCTGCGGAGTTAGAAGATCAGCCTCTCGGAGCTGTGCACAACAGTGCGTTCGACGCGATCTCGGCAGGTTCCACGGAGTAGCCCGCAACTCCCGGTGGCGCCGGGCGGCGTCCGTTGGGGCCACGATCGAGCTCCAGGCGGTAGCTGCAGCCGCTTCGCCGTCCTACTCCAGGATTCTGCACTCGCCTTATTCCAACTGGATCCTGACCAGCCACAATGCCGGGCGCGGATACACTGCAGAAGATGGCGGCCTTGTCGCGGCGAGTCGGCAATGACGGGTTCGCGGGGGAACAGGCGGCGCTGCGCCGGGTGGCGACGCTGGTGGCTCGCGCCGCGGCGCCGGAGGAAGTGTTCGCGGCGGTCACCGAGGAGGCCGGACGGCTGCTGGGCGCGGATTACACCATGATGTCCCGGTATGAGCTGGATGGCGCGAAAACGATCGTCGCCTCATGGGGCAGCAGTGGTGCCGGCCATCCCGTCGGCAGCCGGATAAGGCTCGGCGGGCGGAACGTGAGCACGCTGGTGTTCCAGACGGGCCGGGCGGCGCGGATCGACGACTACGCTGACGCCTCGGGCCCGGCGGGCGAGGACGCCCGCAAGATCGGCCTGCGCGCGGGGGTCGGTGTGCCGATGCGTGTCGAGGGGCGCCTGTGGGGCGTCATGTTCGTGGGCTCATGGGTGGAACCGCTGCCCGTCGGCACTGAAGTGCGTCTGGCCGGGTTCACCGAGCTGGCCGCCACAGCGATCGCCAACGCTCAGGCCCGCGTGGAACTGCGCGGGTTCGCCGACGAGCAGGCCGCGCTGCGACGGGTGGCGACACTGGTCGCCCAGGGAGCTTCTCCAGAGCAAGTGTTCGACGCGGTCACTACGGAAGCCGGGCGGCTACTGCACGCCAGTCACACGACGATGGGCCGGTATGGCCCCGACGGCACCACTACGGTGGTTGCCGCGTGGGGCAGCACCGGCCCCGCATTTCCTGTCGGCACCAGGTGGAGCCTCGGCGGGCGGAACGTGAACACGCTGGTATTCCAGACGGGCCTGCCGGCGCGGATCGATGACTATGCCGAGACCTCGGGGCCCGCCGCGGAAGCCGTCCGCGAGTTCGGGTTCCGCGAGGCGGTCGGCGTGCCGGTCAGCGTCGAAGGCAGGTTGTGGGGCGTCATGTTCGTGGCATCCCGCGCAGCACCGCTGGCGGCCAGTACCGAGGCGCAGCTGGCGACGTTTACCGAGCTGGCCGCCACCGCGATCGCCAACGCCCAGGCCCGCATCGAGCTGCGCGGGTTCGCTGAGGAGGAGGCCGCGCTACGAAGGGTGGCGACGCTAGTAGCCCGCACCGCAGCCCCGGAAGAAGTGTTCGCCTCAGTCACCGAGGAAGCCGGGCGGCTGCTGCACGCCGACTACGCAACGATGAACCGGTTCGGCTCCGACGCCACGGCAAGGGTGGTCGGCGGCTGGAGCAGCTCTGGCGAAGTCTTCCCCGTCGGCAGCCGGTGGACTGTCAGTGGCCGGAACGTGAACACGATGGTGTTTCAGACTGGCCGGGCGGCGCGGATCGACGACTACGCCGACGCCTCGGGCCCGGCGGGCGAGGACGCCCGCAAGATCGGCCTGCGCGCGGGGGTCGGTGTGCCGGTCAGTGTCGAGGGGCGCCCGTGGGGCGTCATGTTCGTGGCGTCTACGCGGGGGGCTCTGCCGGCCGGTACTGAGGCGCGGCTGGCCGGGTTCACCGAACTGGCCGGCACCGCCATCGCCAACGCCGAAGCCCAAGCCGCCCTCACCGCATCCCGGGCACGGATCGTCGCCACCGCCGATGCCACTCGCCGCCGCATCGAACGCAACCTGCACGACGGCGCCCAGCAACGCCTGGTCTCCCTCGCCCTGGACCTGCGCGCAGCGGAAGCAGCCGCACCCCCAGGGGCCGGTGAGCTAATGCAGCAGTTGGAAGGCTTGGCCGCCGGGATGGACGGCGTGCTGGACGACCTGCGGGAGATCGCCCGCGGCCTGCACCCCGCCATCCTGGCCGATGGCGGCCTGCCCCCGGCACTCAAAACACTCGCCCGCCGATCCGCCATCCCGTCCCGCCTCGACATCCAGGTCGGCCGGCGGCTGCCCGAGCCCGTGGAAACCGCCGCCTACTACACCGTCGCCGAAGCCCTCACCAACACCGCCAAGCACGCCCGTGCCACCACCGCCGACATCCACGTGACCGAAAGCGACGGACTCCTGCACCTGCGCGTCCATGACAACGGCCGCGGCGGCGCGGACTTCCGCCACGGCTCCGGCCTGGTCGGGCTCAAAGACCGGGCCGAAGCACTCGGCGGCCACCTCCACCTGCACAGCCCGCCCGGCGAGGGCACCACCCTGGACGTCACACTCCCTCTTAACAACGCAACCGAGGGACTGCCACCCGGAACCGCCGGACCGCCCGAGGATCTGCCACATCACCAAACTGGCTCCTGACCAGGCAGATCTGGGCGCTAGGCGCCCAGGTGTGGGCCGGGGTGAGCGCGCTGGTCCGGCGCCCTGTTCCACCGCCCGCACCCATCCATGCCGGGGCCGCGGATACCCTACCCAGGAGCCGGGGGGGCTGAACTCGTCGCCCTGGCGCAAGCGCTAGGTGGTCAGGCTCGCGGCGTCATCCTGGCCGAGGATCCGAGTGGTACTAGCAACATGATCGGCGGCGGAGTGCTCACCGCTCCGGTGTTGCAGGCTGCGGGGGATATTCAGACGACGTCCCACGTTCCGGCCGCCACGCCACGCGCCGTGGCCCAGTTGCCTGCCGAGCCCGCGGTGTTCGCGGGCCGGGATGAGGACCTGGCGGTGCTGGCTGGGCTGCTGGACCCAGCGCTGACGTCAGGTTCGGTAGTGGTGGTGTCGGCGGTGGCGGTGCTGGCCGGGTAGGCAAGAGCGCCGGCGGCGTCGAGCAGACCAGGTCTCGCCACGTGACTGACGCTGATCCACGAGGAGCGCAGAACCTGCCGCTCTCTCAGAGTCCTCACGGACGAACGCGGATGATCGTCTTCCCCTTGCGTCGTTCGGTCGGGTTGAAGGCGGCGACGGCGTCGTCGAGGGTCGCGACGTTGCCGATGTTCGTCCGCAGTCGTCCGTCCCGCACCTGCTGGACGATCTCACTCAGTTGGGCGCGGTCGGACTCGACAACGAAGTCGACCGCCAGGCCGTCGGCGGGCCGCGCCTCGGTCGGCCCGACGACGGTTACCAGTGTTCCTCCAGCCCGGATCAGGCCTGCGGACCGCTCCGCAATGTCTCCGCCGATGACGTCGAACACCAGATGGACTTGGCCGACGTCTTCGAGGGCGTCGTTGTCGAGGTCGACGAACTCCCGCGCGCCGAAGTCGAGCGCCTTCTGACGGTCGGCTGCGCGTCCGGTGCCGATGACGTACGCGCCGAACTCACGTGCGAGTTGGATCACCATCGACCCGACTGCGCCGGCCGCGCCGTGCGCGAGGACGCTCTGTCCCGCCTGGAGGCGGCCGTGCTCGAAGAGTCCCTGCCACGCGGTCAGCCCCGAGATTGGCAGGCTCGCGCCTACCGTGAAGTCGACGTCGCCAGGCAGCGGCGCGAGATTGCGTGCCTCGACGGCCGCGTACTCGGCAAGGGTGCCGTCGCGATGCCAGTCGGTGAGGCCGAAGACCCGCTGTCCCGCCGACAGACCCGTCGTGCCGTAGCCGAGGGCGGTGACCACTCCGGCCAGCTCGTGTCCGGGAGTCGACGGTGTTCGGTCACGGTCGAGGCGATCGGTCCAGGTCGAGGGCCACGCCAGCTCAGTCGGGACGAATCCCGACGCATGAACCTGAACAATGACGTCGTTTATCGCTGCCTGCGGCTCGGGCCGCTCCGCCAGCGTCATCCCGGCCGTTCCCGCAGCCTGGTCCGTCACCACAATCGCTTTCATATCTTGTCATCTTCTGCGGGCACTCGGATGGCGTCCGAGTACCGGCCGATCTGGCGGGAGACGCCGGCCTCATAGGTTTGAGGCTCGTTCATCCGGCATCCTTTCGCTGGTTTACCCGGCGAGTGGAGGGTTGCGCGCAACCTGTGTTACATACGGGTGGCAACCAGGGCATTACGGTCGCTCTTAGGTCAGTTCCGGAGTTACCTGAGTCGATCAGCGGAGCGTACCCAGGGTTCTTCTCGATGAAGCGGTCCAGGACTTGGCAGTAGTCCGTCACGGTGATGTGCCGCTTGACGTCCTCCAGGTCGCCGCGCATGAGCGCACAGGACGGCCCCCCGGCCGCGACGATCTCAGGGGCATCGAGGCACTGCGCTGGCTCGAACTCGCCGACCAGCGCTCGGTCGGTAAGCTCGTCGACCAATGCCACGGCTGCATCCGGGTCGAGGCCAAGCTGCTCTGCTGGCACGAACGCCTTTGTCTGGCGCATCAGTTCGGCGCACGTCCACGCCCGGCTGCTGGCCTGAACTCGCGCGAGCGCGACCTGCACCGCCCTCGTCACCGTCCGGGCGTCACGCGGCACATGTTCACGCGACGCCTCGCGTGTGCAGCTCGGCCCGAGCATGTTCGAGATGTGCGACGCGAGCACGGCCAGTGGAGTGCCGCATCGCCGCGCCCACTCCGAGCCCACTCGCGCGCTGCCTGATCGAAGCCGATTGGTGCTTTCGGCTTAGACTCGGGTGTCGCTGCCCGGGCCATCCGATGAATGCTGAGCAATTCGCGCCGATTCGGCGCGCGGCCGTATTTGCCTTGGAACTGGCGGGCCTGCTCGGCCTGCATTGCGGTGACGGAGCCACGGCGCGAACCGGATGCATCGATGCCCGCATCGGTGACGCCGACGATCTCGTTCCCAGCTCCGTCAGCGCGCGCCGTCCAGGCAACTCCGAACTCACGCGAAAGGGAAGCCTCGAGATAAGCGCGGCCGCCGCCTGCATCGCAGGTCTTCTGTGTTCCGCCGGGCTTGGTACTTGCCGGTTCCGGATCAAGGCGACTGCTGCCTGGGAGGCGCGTTCCCAGCCGGTCGGTGCTATAGGTCGATGATCTGGCTTGTGGCGCCTGCGGCTTAGAGGAGGCGATGGATGTCGGCGCGGTCGCCGGTGACGACGACGGCTTGTAGGTGGGCGGCTGCCTGGGCGACAGCGGCGTCGACGACGTCGCGGGTTGCCGCGCGGCCCATGAGTTCGCCGACGGCGCGTGCATTGTGCTCGGTGAGGCCGGTGATCTGGCAACCGCGCCGTCACCCGGCGGCGAGCCAGCACCCGCGAGTCATGATCGGTCACCACCACGGCCTGCTTATCGCTGGCCAGGTCACTCCCGACGATCGCGTTCGCCGGCGGCACCAGCGCCCTGAGCCGGGCCAGCGGGCGTTGCGGTTGTGATCACCCCTGGACAAGCCGGTACGGTCGGTCACGGACGTCCTCCTCGATGCGCTGGGCTACCAAGCCTGACAACCGCATTAGGAGGACGTGTTCACATCCAGCACCGACGCGCTTCGAGGAGTTACTGGCGGGAGTTCACACCGTGCGCTGCCGATGCATAACCTACGGTCGCTTGCTGGCCTGATCGGCCTTAGCTGGGTCGCCAACGGTCCGTGGGTGCCGTCGATAGCCGCGCGTCGCGCCGTCGTCCCGGATGGTTCTTGTCGATTGTGCCCAGTTGCACGCGAAGCACCAAACCGGACGACCTGTCTCGGCCTTGCGGGCAGCACCTTGTTGCCAACCCTCGGGCGCGGCACCAAGATCGTGCTGGCAAGCCGAGAAGAGAGGCATCCCGTTGACCGAGGTAGGGGCCCCCGGTGTTCATGTCCGCCGAGCGACCAGGGCAGATGCTCCCGGAATCGTGTGGGTGTCGAACTCCTCCATTCTTCCCGGCGAAGACGTCGGATTCGGCGGAGGCATGGATTCGCCCTTCCACGACGCGTCGATACTTGCGGCGGTCTGGCGGGATCCCAATGTTGTCCAGGGGGAGGAAGTGCTGGTTGCCGAAATGGACGGGCGGATTGCCGGCTGCGCGACCGTCGAGGACAGAGGAGGCGAACTCGAGATCGTCAACATCGACGTCCCGCTACAGCTTCAGGGCAAAGGGGTCGGCTCGATCCTTGTGCGGTCGGTCGAAGAGCGCGCCAGAGCAGAAGGCAAGCGGGCAGTTACCGCTGGCACGAGCCGCAACGCAGAGGGCGTGGCTTGGAAGTCACTTCCCTGGTGGCAACACCTCGGGTACCGAGTCACCCACGAAGAGGAAAACGCATGGACCCGGTCAATCGGACCGGGGGTCCGCGAGATACGACTGCGAAAAGAACTGTCGACCGAATGAGATCCCGGCGGAATGAGCACCTTACCGGATGTGGACGCCGGGCGGCTTAGGTCGGGCTGGCGCGCTGTGTCCGGGAGGGTTGAGAGCGTCCGACCTAACCGCATCCCGCGGACCTGCTGTCGCTTGAAGAGTTCCGGTTATCAGGACTGGCTGTCGTGCGGCTGGCGCGCTTCCGGCTGGTGACAATCCTGCGTTTGCGCAACGACTCGAGCCATTCCTGCCCGCTGAGCAGTCGCGTGGTCTTGCCCGACCTGACCTCGCCCGCCGCGGCAACTGCCATCGCGACGCTGGCAGCGGTCATATCATCGGGTGCCTCATACACGACGACCACGTCGTACTCGCCAAACGGAAAGCCTGCCACCACGATCGTGGCTCCCACTTCATCCAGGGCCGGCCGAATCACTTCCACCGGGTCTTGCGGCTCCTTAAGCTGATCCGTCATTGACTTGGCGGTATAGGAGGCCTGGTACATGTAGAGCGGTCCAAAGATCGTAGACCCGGGCCCAGTCGGCACACCAGCCTTGGCCTCGCCGACCAGCGCCTTCGCTCGAACATGCCAGGGCCCTCGCAACTAACCGCTCAACAGGCATGAGCGAGCGCCATGCTCGAGCGCCTTGGCCCTGATCGCCAGCAGATAGGAAGCAGTCTTGGAATCAATGCTGCCGGCCCGCGATGCCCTGGTGATCCGGCGAACCTGCTCAACAAGCAGCGCGACGCTGTCGAGGCACGCTACAAGCGTCAAGAGGCGTCCGAGAACCTGAGCAAGTACCAGCAGATCTATGCGAATTCCCGGGCGGCGCTCGAGAGCGAGCAGGCCGCGAAGTTCGATATGCCAGTCGGCACCGGCGGGCGCCCGGAGGCGGTCTTAATTTCCCGACGATAAATGGCTGCGACGACGGTCCGCCATCCTCGATGACTGACCAGAGTGCCATTTGAGGATCTGAATGATCTCGCTACCTCTACCGGACATGCAGCCGACCAGGCTTTTAAGCTCATTCAGGGAGCAAAGCCCGCAGTCGGCGTGCCAAATGTCCCTCTTAGTCTGCGCAAGTACCAGCACCGATCTCCCTCAAAGCTGCCCTTCCGGCCGTGGATATATCTGCCTACGTGGTATGGCAGGCGGCCAAGAGGTGGTTTAACAGTCGGCAGAACGGAGGATCTCAGGGGCCTGGCTGCCCGAGCTGACGCGCAGCCACCGCAGGTGCTCGCGCGGCCAGCCGTGCGCGGTGGCGGCCGCCAGTTCGGCCGTGCTGCCGTCCTTGATCCGGCCGAGGCGCTGCCGCACATCGGCCTTGGAACCGCGTACTTGGACCTTCACAGCTACGAAAAAGCCCTTGCCGGGTTCAACACCGCGATTGAGATAGAGCCGCGGGAGCCGTTGCGAGCGCTGCAGTGGCAGTTGCCATTCGAAACAGGAAGCCGGGCTCAGCGTCGTCGCCCGAAGAGCAGGACGGCCTGGCCCCTGAAGCGGAGATGGATCACGAAGCGAGGTCGACCGGCGCGAGCGCTACCGGCCCGGAAGGAACCTCCCGACAGCATCGTCAGCGGTTTAAGTTCGAGTGCTGGTCTGTGCCGATTTCGGGCGTTGCGGCCATTCTGGCTGACGTTCACAACTGTCGAGCGGCTGCGCGGTGCTGGCCTAGGGTCTTAGAAACTAGAGGGCTTGCAGGACCACAGTCCGCAGGTCGTGCGTGGGCAAGGCCGTGGGATTGCCTTGCATGCTGCTCGAGTTGACGGCCTTCGCGGCTATCTCATCGGCGTGCTCAGGCGTAATCCCGAACGCGGCCAGGCCGGGAATCTCGAGCAGCGTCAGTGTCTCGCGGATCCAGGCAACACCGTCTTCGATGGACGCACCGGTTCTGCCGGTAAGCAGCTGGGCTACCTGGGCGTACCGGTCGAGAGCGGGGTGGTCGGGCTGGCTGGCCGTAAGCGCGCGGACATTGGCTTCGATGACAGGTATCAGAAGCGCCGCGCACGCGACGCCGTGCGGGACATCTGCGGTGCCGCC
>Ga0335075_10010743_pt1 | contig 13897 bp, 12 predicted proteins | sample Lox_Sample_24_FD_206723 | JGI IMG/M metagenome (GOLD analysis project Ga0335075, IMG submission 206723) | Soil microbial communities from Loxahatchee National Wildlife Refuge, Florida, United States - Lox_Sample_2.4 | ecosystem: Environmental > Terrestrial > Soil > Wetlands | place: USA...
TAACGCCGTGGAGCGCGCCATGCTCCTCAGCGACGGGCCGTGGCTCGAGCCGGCGGACTTTCCGTCGCTCACCGGGTCGCTGCCGGTCGCCTCGGGATTGTCGCTACCGGCCGACGGTGTCAATCTCGAGGACCTCGAACGCAGCCTCGTGGTACAGGCGCTCGAACGCTCCGGCGGCAACCAGACGCGCGCGGCCACCCTGCTCGGGCTGAACCGCGATCAGATTCGCTATCGGATCGAGAAGTTCGGGCTCGGTAAGTCGACTGGCGCCTGACGAGCCGGCGCACCGCGTGGCACCGGCCCGGGAGGCTGCGCGAGTTTCCCCGCACCGCGGGGACAAGTCCACGGCCTCGTCCGCACGCTAACCGCGGACACACGGAATGGCGTCGTGCGCGGACGGCATGCCTGTTGCTCTTCACCCATGTGTGAGTGCGCACCGCCGTCTCGACGTCCTCGCCATGCCGTGCCCGTCGTGCGGGCGCGAGGCGGTGCCGCCGTTGGCGGGCAGTACGCTGACAATCGCCTGGTATGCGTGCAACTGCGGCCACTTCTGGTCCGCCCGCGTGCGCGACGGGCGTCCCATGCCGACCGCGGCGGATCCGCCGCGAGTGCCGCCGCCACTGCCGTCACGGTAGCCCGCTGAATCGAACTGCCCCGCCAGCCGCTGGTGCGAGACAATCGGCGCGTGTCGAGCGTCAGTCGCTCCTTCGCGCCCAGCCGTCGCGCCGTGCACGCCCTCGGTGTCGTGCTGGCCGCGGCAATCTTCGCCATCGACCTCGAGGTGCCGATCGGCAGCGCGGTCGGCATGCTGTACGTCGGCGTCATCCTGCTCGGGTTGTGGAGTCGGTGGCCGGCGTACCCGTGGGTCGCCGCTGCCGTCGCCACGCTGCTCACGCTGGTCGACCTCGCGGTCGGCTGGTCCGAGCAGGTCCCGTTCACCGTCCTCGTCAACCGGCCGTTGATGATCGCGTTGTTCGCGATCACGGCGGTGATCGTCCGGCGCTTCGTGGCGCTCGAGCGTCGAGCCCTGTCGCACGTCGACCAGCTCGCCGACTTCAAGCGCGCCCTCGACGCCGCCGCCATCGTCGCCATCACCGACGTGCGCGGCCGCATCACGTACGTCAACGACAAGTTCGTGGAGATCTCCGGCTACACGCGCGAGGAACTCCTCGGGCAGGACCATCGCATCATCAACTCCGGCCATCATCCGCCCGAGTTCATCCAGACGCTGTGGCGCACGATCGCCAACGGGCGCGTCTGGCACGGTGAGCTTCGCAATCGGGCCAAGGGCGGTGAAGTCTACTGGGTCGACACGACCATCGTCCCGTTCGTGAACGACGTCGGCAAGCCGTATCAGTACATTGCCATCCGCGCCGACGTCACGGCCCGCAAGGACGCCGAGGAGACGATCAGCCGGCAGGCCGCGTTGGCGCGCGTGGGGCAGATGGCGGCCGTGCTGGCGCACGAGGTGCGCAACCCGTTGGCCGGGATCAAGGGCGCGATGCAGGTGCTGCTCAAACGCCGGAGCGCTGATGATCCTGAGCGTGCGGTGATGCAGGAGATCGTCGCGCGCACCGAATCGCTGAACGAACTGATCAACGACCTGCTGTTGTTCGCGCGCCCGCGCCCGCCACGGCTGGCCGACGTGAACCTCGCGTCACTCGTCGCTGACGTGTTCGCATCGGTCCGGCAGGACCCGATTGGGCACACACTCACAATGGGCATCGACGGGACGCCGATGAGCGTGCAGGCCGACTACGAGCTGACGCGCGCTACGTTGCTCAACCTGGTGCTCAACGCCGCGCAGGCGATGCAGGGGAACGGTACGGTGCGGGTGACGGTCCGTGAGTCGGCCGCGGGCATGGTCGAAGTGCAGGTCCGCGACACCGGACCCGGCATCCCGCCAGACATTCGCGAGCAGATCTTCGAGCCGTTCTTCACGACGAAATCGCGCGGTGGAGGACTGGGACTGCCGATTGCGCAGCGCACCGCGGAACTGCATGGGGGCACGTTGACGATGGCGTGTCCGCCCGAAGGCGGTACCGTCTTCACGCTGACGCTGCCGCGTTCCGTCACGGCTGCTGCCGGCGTGGGTGGAGCGGCGAACGGCTAGTCGAGCATCGCCTGGCGCAGCCTGGCGATCATCTGGCCGGCGTCGCGCTTCATGAGCCGCTTGACGAGGAACTCTGGCACCTCGAAGGCGGGCTGGGCGCGGAGGGCGTAGGTCACCTGCGTGCCGGCCCCGCGGCTGCTCACCTGCCAGCGGCCCTCGTACACCACGAAACTTCGGCCGCAGACGTCGCGGAACGCAATCGCGTCGGCGCCTTCCTGGATGTCCAGCCGCAGGTGCACGGTCTTCGAGAAGAACAGCACGCGCGACACGGCCTCCTGCTCGACGATGGCGTGATCGGTCGTGCGGCTGTGCACGACGCTACGCTTGACGTCGGGGACCAGTCGGGGGATGCCTTCGTAGTCGGTCAGCACATCGAGCACGCGACGCGCGGGCCGATCGACGGTGAAGGTCGCGCCGACTTCGTACACGCCGGCTCGTTCCTGCACCGTGATCGTGGGTTCGCCCGGCTGCGCTGCGGCTGCAGTTGCGATGCCGGCGCCGATGAGTCCGCAGAGCACCAGACGCACGAGGGTCCGGCGGGCGACGAGTCGCCCACCGGACATGGACAGCACGAGGGAGGACGTGGCTGTCACGACGACGCTCCTGTCAGAAGGCGACCACGCCTTCGAGCATCAGGCCATGGAACTTGCCGCCGCTCTTGATGTTCGAGGGCGGGAAGCCCTTGTACTCCTGGTTCACGTATTCGAGCTTGCCGAGCAGGCCCGGCGTGATGAACCAGCCGCCGCCGATGACCCAGCGATTGACCGAGATGTCGTTGGTGATACCGGCCAACTCACCGTTCACGCGGTTGTAGCGCGCGGCCACGTACAGCGGTTCACCGGGGCCGAGCCGATAGACCACGTCACCGGCGAACTGCTTCATCTGGCGACGGCTCGTCTCGGTGCTCGCCTTGCCCTCGGCGCGCTCGGCCACACCGAACAACTCGAGGCCGCGGAACTTCATGAACGGGTTGATCTGGATGGCCGTGACTTCGTTGCGGAAGCCGGGGTTGAGCAGGCCCGACGTGAACTGTGCCGACTCGGTCGCGGTCGTGTTCTCGAGCACGTAGTAGTAGCGCGAGCCGGCCCGGTCGCCACCGTACAGCGTGTTGCTCAGTGCCTTCTTCGTGGTGTACATCGAGCCGGTCAGCCTGACGCGCAGATCCTCGCTCACCTGCCGGTCGTACCCGAGCTTGCCGATGTAGCTCTGGCCGCGCTTTTCGGGCGTGAGGACGGTGCCGCGGATTTCACCGCCCATCACCGCGCCCATCGCGATGAGGCCCTTGTGCCGCAGGTACACCTCGCCGCCGATCTCGGTCGTGAAGGCGTCCATGATGTAGTTGCCGATGAACGGGTTGTAGATGGTGTTACCGTTGTCGCTGCGGCGGAAGTGCGCGTCGCCGTAGTTGATCTCCATGTGGCCGACCTTCAGCGTCACGTACTTCATGAGCGTGTTGAGCGGCTTGATGTCGATCGGCGACTCGTCCATCAGGATGTAGCCGTCCTTGACCCACGTTTCGTTGTGGTGCCGGGCCGACAGGTACGACGTGAGCTGGACCCGGATGCCCTTGGCCAGCTGCGCGTGCAGGGTCAGGTTCGCCGTCGAGTTGTTGAAGCCGAAGCCGATATCGGCGAGCTGGTTGGTGTCGACGCCGTTGACGATCGCGGCATCGGCCCGGTTGGAGTGCCGAAGGTTCTGCACCTGGGAGGCGAAATTGGCGCCGAAATCGAGCCGGAATCCGGTGAATTCGGCGCCGGGGTCCTTCGGGGACTCGAAGGTGTTGATGCCGCGCTTGTCTGGCGCGCGCAGGTGCTGGATGGTGACGGGGCGCCCTTCCTTCAACGCCTGCCGCAGCGCTTCCTGGGCCTCATCGTCAGCGCTCTTCTTCGCGTCGGTGGCCTCGCTGCCACCCTCGTCCCTGCCTTCCGGCGCGACCGCCGTCGCGCTGGGCACCGTCGTCTCCGGTGGCTGGGCTAACGCCGGAGCCGCCGCAAGCAGCACCGCGCAGGCACACGTCGGGATGAAATGGCGAGTCATGACTCCTCCTGCTCTCTACACGTAAGTAAGAAGTGAAAAGTCTGAAGTCCGAAGGCCGCGGCTAGGTGAGCGGCGTCGAGAGCGTCGTCTCGAACGAGATGGTCACCTTCGGGTCGGTCTTGAGCATGCCCATCACGGCCTTCGGGGCCGGGATGCCGAAGTCGGTCATCAGCAGGTCGACGGCACCGCTGACGACCACGCTGCCAGTCCTGGTGGCCGTCGTGATGTCGAAGCCCACTTCCTTCTCGACACCGGCGATCTTCAGCACGCCAATGGCACGGAGGCCGGCCGCCCTGGACTCGAGGCGCGACAGCGTGAAGACGATCTCGGGGAAGTCCTTCGCCTTGAGCGCCTTGTGCATGTTCTTGTCGAGCCCGTCGCGGGTGGAGTGCAGCGACGCGGCCGGGATGGCGATCTCGAAGGCCTGCACCGTACCGGGCTTGATCAGCGAGGCGAGATCCGCGCCTGGCGCCACCTGCAGCTTCGTGACGCGGACCGAGGTGGTCGACGCCGTGTAGTCGTGCAGGTTGGAGGTGCCGGCGAGCGTGATCGTTGCGCCCGTCAACGAGAGCGGGGCGCGCTCCTGACCGAGCAGCGGGGTGATGGTGGCGGCAGCCAGCGCCAGGGCGCCGAGCGCGAACCGAATGACGGAGGAGGAATGCATGTCGGACCTTCTTGGTGAGAACGTGCGCTGTGCACGTTGCCCCCCTAAATGGCAACTTGCGTGCCGCCCTGATGTCGACCGAAACGTGAGCAAAACGGCTGACGCATGGCCGATGGGGCACATGTGGCGGGGGCTTCTCCCCGAAGCACCGGAGAATCCCCCACCGCGGGCGACATGCGGGAATGCGGGAATGCGGGAACGTCGAAAGAAGCGGCGCGGGCCGTTGTCCGCCCGCGGCCTCTTGGCCGTTCGAGCCGATGAGCGATTCAAGCGCGATCGGGGAAGATGTCGCCAGGTGCCTCGCGCGGTGGGTGCGCGGCCAGGAACTCGAGGACTGACGATCGATGGACGTGCGTGTCTACGCCACGACGATGGCGGGCTACAACCGGTGGGTGAACGAGCAGATCTTCGCGGCCGCGGCGAGTTGTGCCGACGAGGACCGGCGCCGCGCCGTGGGCGGGGCGTTCGGATCGCTGCACGCGACGCTCGAACACCTGCTGGTGGCCGATCAGCTCTGGCTGCAGCGCTTCGCGCGGGTGCCGCTGACGGCGCACGAGGGACGTGAACGCCTGGCGGACTTCGAGGTGCTGCGCCGCGAGCGCGTGTCCACCGACACGGCAATCGACGCGTGGGCCGCAGCCCTCACCGAGGACTTCGCCGCGGCGCCCTTCCAGTTCACGAGCCTGGCCTATCAGCGCGACTTCACGATGCCTGGATGGGGAGCGGTGACACACCTGTTCAACCACCAGACCCATCACCGCGGTCAGGTGACGACGCTGCTGCGACTGCTCGGGTGCGAGGCGGCGCTAAGCGCCGACCTGCCCGTCATTCTCGCGGAGTGAGGGCGCGCCACTCGTCCCGCAGCAATCCGAACATCAGGATGTCGTCGGGCGCGTCGTCGATCACGCGCGCCTGCCGACGGCATCCTTCATCGACGAAGCCCAGTCGTCGATAGAGCGCCACGGCACGGGCGTTGGAGGCGAACACCTCGAGCTCGATGCGCTCGAAACGTGTGAAACCATCGTCGAGCGCGCGCTGCAGCAGTTGCGCGCCGAGCCCTCGACCACGCGCATCCTCGGCGAGCCCCATGCCGAGCCGGCCGTAGTGCCGGAGCCCCTCGTACGGGCCTTCGAGAATGTCGATCCAGCCGACGAGGCGCGTGCCGTCGACGGCCACCAGGTGGACACCGCCGCCGGCCCTGACGTGCGTCAGGTAGGAGGCCGTCTGCTCGTCGGTGAAGCCGTCGACCGTGCCCAGATAGCGCCGCTCCCGCGCGACCGCGCCGACCAGCGCCGCCAGCGCCGGCACGTCGGCGGCGGTCGTGTCGCGGATGGTGATCATCGCCGCGCGGCGGGCCGTCGTGCCGCCGCTGGTGGTGCTGTCTGTCCGGGCGCGGGATAGCGACCGGTCGTCGCGCGCAGAATCTTCAGCAGCACGTCGCTGTTCTCGAACACACCGGTGAACTGCCAGGCGCCGGGGCCAAGGGCCGACAGCGGCACGTCGGTCGCGGTGTGTCCCGCGAACGTGTGTCCATTGGACGCGGTGTCGCCCGGGCAGCCCTTTGGATCGGGGCAGGCCGAGGCGCCGTTCTCGATGACGCCGGGGACGAGGAACCCCGGGATGTCGGTCGGCGTGGCGCGGGCCGGGTTGGCGACGGCGACGTTGCGGCCATCCTCCACCTTGAGGACACCGGCTTCCGACTGGGTGCGATCGGCCGTCCAGTTCTCGTAGCGATCCGGCGCCGCCGCGAAGCCGAGGAGCAGCTTGCGCGACGGGTTCGGGTCGGTGGGGAAGCCGCGCGCGTCGAGCTGATAGTTCGTGAAGAACGGCAGCTGCTGCTCGGGCAGGAAGCGAAACACGGCGGCGTAGTCGCGCACGGCTTTGCCCATCAGCGCTGGCGTGTAGTGCTCGTTGCCGACGCCGATGATCGACATGCCGCCGCTCTCGTGATCGGCCGTGACGATGACCAGCGTGTCGTTGTCCGGGTTGCTGTCGCTGTTGACGCGGCGAGCATAGTCGAGCCCGACGGCGACGGCGCGATCGAACTCGATGGTGTCCCAGATCACCCGTTCCTGATCGGCCGTGTGCGCCCGCTTGTCGATCGACGCCCCTTCGACCATCAGGTAGAAGCCGGCCGGTGAGTGTGCCGACAACGACTTCAGTGCAAGCGTCGTCATGTCCTCGAGCATCGGCGTGTCGCGGTACGCCTTGTTCTTCTCGAGCGCCAGTTCGTCGCTGTAGGTGCCGGCCCCGACCTTGTCGAAGGCGACGACCATGTGCGACTGGTTGAAGAGCCCGAGCACCGACCGTGGTGCCGGCTTCGCCGGATCGAGCCAGCCCTTGACGTCGGCACCCGTGCGGACGGTCTCGAATCCGGCGCCCTTGAAGAGCGCGATCAGATCGCGGCTGTCGGCCCGCGTGCCGCCGCCGTCCTTCGGCTGGAAGTGCTGCGCGCCGCCGCCCATCAGCACGGAGATCCCATTGGTGGCCCGCTCGTCGTAGAACTGCGCGGCAATCGGGGCGCCTGCGAACCGGTTGGAGGTATGCGCGGCGTTGCCGGCCGGCGTCGAGTCGGTCACGTCGGCGGTCGTCACGATGCCGACGTTGAAGCCCGGGCCGCGCGTGCGGCGCAGGATCTCGCCGAGATACTCGATGCGCGGATTGTCGAACGCGTCGGACGTGTTGTCGGGGAATACGCCTTCCTGGTTGTTGTTGTGCTTCTGTCCCGTGACGTACGACGACATGCCGGGCGATGAATCGGTGATCACCGCGTTGAGCGCGCTGGTCATCACCATGCCGGTCACGTCCAGCGTGTCCATGGCGAGCGGGGCCGCCGCCTTGCCGTTGTGCAGGCCCCGCGACACGATGCGCGCGGCGGTGCGATGGCTCGACCCCATGCCGTCACCGAGGAACAGGATGACGTTGCGGGCGCGATGGCTGCCTGCCACCGGCGTGCCGGCCCAGGCGTGCACCTGGATGCGCGACTCGGCTCGCGCGCCGTCGCTCGTCGTCGCGACGATGGTCAGCGGGCCGGGCGTGTCGGCCGCGAAGCGCCGCAGGAGGAAGTTCGAGGAGGTGTCCGGCGCGCCTGCATCCGACGCCGGATCGCGGCGCGTCGTGATGTCGGCGCCGTTGACCAGCACGCGCAGGCCAGCGGGCCGGTCCGGACCGTCCGAGGTCGCCTCGACCCTGATGTCCAGGCGCTGGCCGGCGACCAGCGTCGCGCCATCGGGCGGCATGATGCGGATGGTGGTGGCGCCCAGCGCCAGCGACGGGAGGGCACACAGGACGCAGAGGCCGAGGAGCACGCGCATGGGCCAGATTCTAGCCGTCTGCGGCTGCCGGCACGTGACACCGTCGTGACGTCGGCGTCGCCACCCCGAGGCTATACTCGGGCGCGTGAAACGTGCCCTCTTCGCCCTGCTGCTGATCCCCGTCCTGCTGTCCGCCCCGCTGTCCGGCCAGGGCAAGCGGGCCCGGAACGTCGTCCTTTTCCTCGCTGACGCCGGTGGGACGTCGACCATCGCGGCCGCCAGCCTGCATGCGCACGGCGCGGCGCGGAAGCTGTTCATCCAGGGGATGCCCCACATCGCTCTGTCGGACACGTCGACCGCGTCGCAGATCGTCACCGACTCGGCGGCCGGCATGACCGCCATCGTCACCGGGCAGAAGACCCACAACGGCGTCATCTCGCTGTCGTCGAAGACGGTGCGCGGCAAGGTCGACGGCGATCCGCTGAAGACGATCCTCGAATATGCCGAGGAGCACGGGCTGGCGACCGGGCTGGTCACCAACGATCAGCTGACGGGCGCCACCCCGGCGGCGCTCTACGCGCACGCCAACGAGCGGGCCGCCAGCGCCGTCATCTTCCAGCAGGCCTTCGCGCCGCGCTTCGGCGATGGCGTCGACGTGATGATCGGCCCGGGACGCGCGGCGATCACGAAGTCGCTGGCGGCGGCCGGCGTCGACATCGAGGCACTGTCGAAGGAGAAGAAGCGACCCATCCATGCCTCGCTGGCGGAGGTCCCCGCCGACGCGCGACGGGCGATCGTGCTGCTCGACTCGCGCAAGTTCGACATCCAGGAAGCGACGCTCGCCGCCCACACGATCCTGTCGCGCAGCAAGAAGGGCTACTTCCTGATGGTCGAGGGCGACACGCACACCGACAACGTGCGCGAGGGCCTCGATGCGATGGTCGCGCTGGATCAGACGATCGCCAAGGTGACGTCGGTGGCCGGCAAGGACACGCTCGTGGTCTTCACCGCGGACCATTCGTTCGACATTCGCCTGCGCGGCGGACTGCTCGAGACGCCCCTGCTGAACGGGTTGGACGAGGAAGAGAAGCTGGCGGCGACCGAGAAGCGGCGCAACATCCGGATCCCGGCGGTGCGCATGGACAACGGCCACACCGGCGAAGCGGTGCTGGTGGCGGCCACCGGGCCTGGCGCCGAGCGCGTGCGCGGATTCATGGACAACACCGACGTCTTCCGGGTGATGATGCAGGCATTCGGCTGGAAGGCTGACTGATCGGTCGGCCACGAAGGAGGCTGCGATGGCGGGCGTGTCGTCGGTGCGGGTGAGTGGGGTCGTCATGGCTCTCGCGATTGGCGTGGCCGCGCCCGCGGCGCGTGCGCAAGCCCCCGCCGCCCCGTCCAACCTCGACGCGCAGACGACGCGCATGGTGGCCGAGCTCGGGCTGCGCGAAGGCGAGACCCCGGCCTCGGCACTGCCCGGCTGGAAGAAGCCGACCCGTGTGCTGGTACGCGACCTGCCGGACGACCGACGCGCCTGGCTGCAGGAGGTGGCGCCGGGCGTCGAACTGGTGGCGGCCTCGAGCGTGTCCGACGCGCGTGGCCGGGCGGCGGACGTCGACGTCGTCCTCGGCTTCTGTGAGCCGGCGGTCCTCGACGCCGCCACGCAGGCGCGCTGGGTGCAGACCTACAACGCCGGCATCGAGCGCTGCCTCGTGAGTCCGGTCATCCGCCAGCGCGGCCTGCTGCTCACCAACATGCAGCGCATCGCCGGCCCGGTGATGGCCGAGCACGTGATGGCACTGGCGCTGGCGTTCTCGCGAGGCTTGCCGGGGTACCTCGCTTCCCAGCGCGACGGGCGCTGGTCGCGCGACTCGCTGCCGGCCAACTGGTCGCCGTTCACGGCCGCGGCCAATGGTTCGCAGTCGGCCTTCGCCCTCACCGGCAAGACGATGCTCGTCGTCGGTTTCGGCGGCATCGGCACCGAAGTGGCGCGCCGCGCGCATGCGTTCGGCATGACCGTCACCGCCATCCGCAACAGCAAGGCGGAACCGCCGCCGTTCGTCAGCCGCATGGGTTTGCCTGGCGACCTCGCCACCTTCGTCCGCGACGCCGACATCGTCGTCGACACGCTGCCGCTCACGCCCGACACGCGGAACATGTTCGACGCGAAGATCTTCGGGGCGATGAAGAAGACGGCGTTCTTCGTCAATGTCGGTCGCGGCGGGACGGTGAACACCGACGACCTCGTGCAGGCGCTCGTGAACCGGACGATCGCCGGCGCCGGCCTCGACGTTGTCGAGCCCGAGCCCCTGCCGGACGGACATCCGCTGTGGAAGGCGCCCGGCCTCATCCTCACGCCGCACGTCTCGGCCGACTCGGACATCGACGAGGACGTCCGCTGGCTGCTGGTGCGCGAGAACCTGCGTCGCTACGTCGCCGGCGGCAAGCTGCTGTCTGTCGTCGACACCACCCGCGGCTACTGACGCGCCCGAACGACGAACGACGAACGTCGAACGTCGAACCCGGTTTCCGGTTCCCGGAACCCGTTTCCCGACCTTTGATATACCCTTCCGCGCATGCATCGACGCGGGTTCCTCGGAACGCTGGCTGCGGCCGGCGTGAGCGCCACGACACGGATCACCGCGCAGGCGCCGACACCTGCACCGGCCGCCGCGCCAGCGGGCGGCCCGCCCACGCGCTTCGAATACGCCTGCATGACGCTCGCCTACGCGGCGTTCCCGATGGCGCGCGCGCTCCAGGGCATCAAGACGGCGGGCTACGACAAGGTCGCGTGGGGTGTCACCCACCGTGACACGGCGGGCAAGGAGGTGCCGGCGCTCGACGTCGACGCGCCGCCGGCGACGGCCGCCGCGCTGACGCGCCAGTGCAAGGACGCCGGGCTGACGCCGGTGATGATGTTCTCGACGGTGTTCCTCGAGGAACCGGAGGCGACCGCTGCTCATCGCAAGCGCATCGCACAGGCGGCGGCCGCCGGCATTCCGCATCTCCTCACGTTCGGTCGTACCAGTCCGGGCGAATACGAGCGGGTGATCGCCTGCCTCAAGGCGATTGGTCCGGTCGCGCGTGACGCCGGCATCACCGTGCTGATCAAGCAGCACGGCGGCAACACCGGCACCGGCGCCATGTGCTCGAAGATCATCCGCGAGGTCGGCGACGAGGGCGTGCGCATGTGCTACGACGCCGGCAACGTGCTCGACTACGACAGCCACGATCCGATCGCCGACATCGCCACCTGCGTGCCCGACATCCGCGCCTTCGCCGTCAAGGACCACCGCGACTGGCCGCGCGACGAGGACTGCGGCCCCGGCTTCGGCGAGATCGATCACTACCGTCTCTTCCAGCCGGTCATGCAGACCGGGCTGACGATACCGCTGGTGTTCGAGAACATCTTCGAACCGCTCGTGCCACGGCCACGCGACGCCGCTGTGATCGACGCGCTGGCGCGTCGATCACGCGAGTACGTGCAGAGCGTCATCGCCGGCCTGCAGGCGCCACCACCGCCGCCGCGCCGCGGCTGAACCGCTTTTGACTTCGAACTTTCGACTTCTGACTTTGACGAAGAGAGCAGGCAATGAATAGCGACATGACCCGACGATCGTTCCTGGGCACCGGCGCCACGCTGGCGGCGGCCCTACCCGTGTCGTTTGCGCACGCGCAGCAGGCGCCCCCGCCCGCGACGGCTGCGGCCAACGCGATTCCCACCGCAGTCATCGGCACCGGCGGCCGTGGCGTCGCCGACCTGCGGTCCGTGCTCGAACTGGGCAAGGCGGTTGCGCTCTGCGACACCAAGGCCGACCGCCTGTCGGCGGCCGCGGAGATCGCCAAGCGCGACGCGCCGCAGACCGTCAGTGACTACCGACGCATCCTCGACCGGAAGGACGTCGAGGCGGTGATCATCGCCACGCCCCCGCACCTGCACGCCGAGATGGCGGTGGCGGCGCTGCAGGCTGGCAAGCACGTGTACTGCGAGAAGCCGGTGGCGATCACGCCGGCCTCCGTGGCGCAGGTCGTCAAGGCAGCCAAGGCCTCCAACAAGGTCTTCATCTCCGGCCAGCAGCTGCGGTCGTACAAGCGCCTGGGCGCGGCCGTCGAGAAGATCCGCGGCGGGTCGATCGGCTCGGTGCTGATGGTCAAGGCGCAGCGCCACATGGAGACGGACCTGTCGCACACCGGCTCGTCGGCCGACTGGTTCTTCGACGTCGAGAAGTCTGGCGGGTACCTGATCGAGATGTCGGTGCACAACCTCGACCTGTGCAACTGGGCGGTCGGCGCCACGCCGATCCGGGCGGCCGGCTTCGGCGGCATCCTGCTGTACAAGGACGACCCGCCAGGGCGCTCGATCATGGACGGCTACACCCTCAGCTACGAGTACCCGTCGGGCGTGAAGCTGTACTTCACCCAGATGGTGTTCCACCCGAAGGGGCTGCCGGGTGGTGGACAGTTCGTCCACATCTACGGCCAGAAGGGTGCCTGCGACCTGATGGGCGACACCAGCGTCTACTCGCTCGACGGCAAGACGCCGCCGGCCGAACTCGTCGCCAAGATGGACGAGAACCCGCACGCGCACATGCAGGCGTTCTACGACTGCATCCGCGGCACCGGCAAGAACCCCGCCGACATCACCGTCGGGGCGACCGGCGCCCTCACCGCCATCATGGGCCACCAGGCGATCACTACCGGCAAGGTCGTCGAGTGGAAAACGATCGCCGGCTCACTGTCGTAGTGTCTGGCAACGCTTTCATGGAGACCCCGATGGACACACGCGCCAGCCGTCGCCAGTTCCTCGCCACGTCCGCGGCGGTCGCCGCAGCCGGCCTGACGCCGCTGCGCGCGGCTGCCCAGGGCAAGGCACCGCTCTACAAGATCTCGCTCGCCGAGTGGTCGATCAACCAGCCGCTCAAGAAGGGCACGATGCAGCACCTGGACTTCGCGAAGATTGCGAAGAGCACGGGCATCGACGCGATCGAGTACGTCAATCAGTTCTTCATGGACAAGGCGACCGACGCGTCGTACCTGGCCGAGATGAACACGCGGGCCAGGGGCGAGGGCGTCACCCAGGTCCTGATCATGTGCGACAACGAGGGCAGCCTCGGTGATCCGGACGCGGCCAAGCGTCAGACGGCGGTGACCAACCACCACAAGTGGGTGACCGCGGCCAAGACACTCGGCTGTCACTCGATCCGCGTCAACGCCTACAGCGCCGGCACGCCGGAGGAGCAGGGCAAGCTGGTGGCCGACGGGCTGCACAAGCTCTGTGAATTCGCCGATCAGCACGGGCTCAACGTGATCATCGAGAACCACGGCGGCATGAGCAGCAACGCCAAGTGGCTGATGTCGACGATCAAGCAGGCCGACCACAAGCGGGCCGGCACGCTGCCCGACTTCGGCAACTTCGGCATCTCGCGGCCCACCGAGCGCAACCCCACCGCGAAGCTCGAGAGCTACGACTCGTACGTCGGCGTGCAGGAAATGATGCCGCTCGCCAAGGGTGTCAGCGTGAAGCCGACCGTGTGGGACTTCCACGGCAAGAACGGTCCGATCGACCTGCCGAAGATGATGAAGATCGTCGTCGACGCGGGGTATCACGGCTACTGCGGCATCGAGCACGGCGCGCCGGGCAAGGAGCTGGAATCGATCCGCGAACTGCGCGAGCAGCTCGAGGCCGCTCGCACGCAGCTGTCGCGCAGCTGAATTCTTCGAATCCCGGTGGGGACGGGCCGCCGGCCCGTCCCAGCCTCGCGCCTCGGGCCGCGTTGGGACAACGGGCCCTACCTCTCTCGATATGTAGGCGTCGAGCTTCAGCTCGAC
>Ga0335075_10010745_pt1 | contig 13896 bp, 7 predicted proteins | sample Lox_Sample_24_FD_206723 | JGI IMG/M metagenome (GOLD analysis project Ga0335075, IMG submission 206723) | Soil microbial communities from Loxahatchee National Wildlife Refuge, Florida, United States - Lox_Sample_2.4 | ecosystem: Environmental > Terrestrial > Soil > Wetlands | place: USA: Florida...
GCTGAGCACGGTCCTCATCGCGGTGTAGACGGCGTCGGCGACGCCGCGGCGGTACTCCGCGGACTTGCCCTGGGGAAGGTCGATACGGACGAGTGGCATTGGCTTATCTCCCTATGCTGGTGACGACTTCCGGGCGTGTGCGTGTCGGTGACGAACGGCTGAACGGGTGGTGAGTCCATGATGGTGCGGTTCGGCCGTTACCCGCTGGTCCTGCTCGCGACGGTGGTCGTGGCCGCCGCGGCGGCGTGCAGCTCGTCCCTAGCTGGCGGACAGGGCACGGGAGCGGGATCCGCGGCATCCGGGTCGTCCGGGTCACCCGGCGCGTCGCCGGTCGCTCACGTGCCAGGGGCGCGGTCGACGACACTTATCGTTCCGGCAGGCGAAGGCGGCGGGACGCTGTCGACGCCGCACACGCTGACGGTGCCAGCCGGCTGGACCATCCGGGTGTGGGCACGCGTGCCCGGCGCGCGGATGGAGGCCTGGACACCCGAAGGGGACCTTCTCGTCAGCGGTCCGAGCGCCGGCAGCATTTACGAGCTGCGGCCGGACCCGGCGGGCACCGCGACCGTCTCGACCTTGCTGTCCGGGCTGACCTCTCCGCAGGGCATGGCGTTCGCCAAGCTCGACGGCAAGTGGGTGCTGTACGTCGCGGAGTCGGACCAGATCGACCGGTACCCATGGGGGGCTTCTGGAATCAGCGGTGCCCGCATGGTGATCGCGGCGCGGCTGCCGGACCTCGATCCCAGCGGCGACGACGTGCACAGTGCGAAGGATGTGACGGTCGCCAAGGACGGGACGGTCTACTTCAACGTGGGCAGCTCGTCGAACGCCAACCCGGACGACCGGACCATGTCGCCGCAGCGCGCGGTGATCATGGCCGTCCAGCCCAACGGGACCGACCTGCGGGTGGTCGAGCGCGGAGTCCGTAACGGCGAGGGCCTGGCAGTGGCGCCGAACGGCTCGGTCTGGACAGCGGTGAACGAGCGCGACAACATCCCCTACCCGACGCACGGTCCGTACGGCGGAGACAGCGACGCGTTCGGCAAGGTCTTCCAGTCGTACGTCAACAACCACCCGCCCGACGAGGTCGCAGCCGTCACCGCGGGCCGGGACCTCGGCTGGCCGTACTGCGACCCGGACCAGGACGACAATCATCCGGCGGGGTCACTGGCCGATGTTCCGCTGGTTGCTAACTCGGTTACCAACCCGGGCGGGACGGCACTGGACTGTGCGGCGCTGGCACCGATCGAGGTCGGGCTTCCCGCGCACAGCGCACCACTCGGCATGACTTTCCTCGAGGGCAGCAAGATCCCGGCGCCGTGGTCGAGCGGTGCTGTGGTCGCCGCGCACGGCTCGTGGGACCGCAAGCCGCCGCAGGCACCAGCGGTGCTGTGGCTGGCCTGGAACGCTTCGAAGGGCACACTTTCGCCTGCCGTCACGCTGGTCGGCGGGTTCGAGAACGCCGACGGCAGCTACTGGGGACGTCCCGTAGACGTGGTGCCCGGGCCGGATAGGGCGTTGTATGTGAGCGACGATAGCGTCGGCGCCATCTACCGGTTGGCTCCCGCGAGCTAATCGAGTCCACTGGGCGGGAATGCGTGTGAACGTTGAGGCGGGGTCCAGTGCCGGGCAGGGTGGGCCCTGTTCGCGATCGTCGCCCTGGTCGCGATCGCGGTGGGCCCCGGTTGCTCGTGTCGCGGAGTGCACATGCCGTGCATCGGATAAGCAATGACTTGCTCTTGGGCTTTCCTAGCGAACCAACGACCAACGTAGATGTGACCTGAGGGTTGTTGGACACCCGGACTGTCACGGACCGGGAAGGAGCAGGACGGTCGCTACTCACGTTCACCACAACACACACGTTGGCCTACGATGACGTGTTATGAAGGCTCACAGGCGACCGGATCATGGTGAGTTCATACGGGATAAGGCCTTTCGCGGTCTCGGAGATACACTCTATGCTGCACAAGTCAGCCGGGAAGGCTCGCTCCCGACTGGCGGGTGGAAAAGCCCTGGCCCGGCCGGGCTTAATCATGACCGAGATCGTTGCGACAGCGGACATACACCCGGGGGGAGCTAGTTGTGACCGATATGTCGGATCAGTTCCTTGAACGGCTGAATCGTGGGCCCGCCGCCCTTCTCCTTGGGCAAGCCCACCTTCGACTAGGCGGCTCACTTGACCCATTCCTCGCGGCAATAAGCCGAAAGCTTTCGGTAGACTCTCTAACGACCCTATCCTATAGCATTCTATTTACGCCAACAGCCAGTGTCGACCCGGCTCTGCAAGAATGGCTTGACGCCAAGAGCCGTACCTTCGCCACCTCCCCACAGCTAGACGTAATTGCTCAATATGCATGGATTGGGGTATGGTGCTCGGCTATTGACACGCTATGGGCCGAGGCGTTCGAAAATTCGTGGCGCGAGGTCCAGAAAGTTTTTAGCGAGAATTTTCACTCTCCCGATCCACGCAATCGAAAGCGCCTCCATTGCACATTCTTGTTTGGCTCAATCAGTAGAGTGGAGAGTGACGAACGTGCGCCTCTATCGCGATTGGACTATCTACGACGAAGGGGAAGAAGCCAAACACTAGCGAATCGAATCCCGCCTGTACTCGGACCGACAGGAACCCTGGCGATTGATGGGTACAGCCCTTACGATTGGTTCTCGCCAGAAGATCTTGTAGATGTGGTCGCCCAGATGCAGCCTGGTCAGTGTCACCTGTTCACTGCAACGGAAGACCTGCTTGCAATTCCGGAAATTCAAGAACTGGTGATGCATGGATTGCTGGTGCCACACGAAAAATCGCTAGCTACGATATTGGCAGAGGGTAACAGGGCGGGCGTTGTAGCGCTTGGAACTCGGGCCGAGGAGGGGGACCTCCAGCGCCTTGTCCCGTTCCAAGAAGGCACCCGGAGTGTTCCACGCGATATTTGGGTCACCCTGTCTTCTTCCGCGCATCTTCTAGATGAGGCAGTCTTGGCTGATCCTTGGCCTCTTTCAGGAGACGCAAAATATTCTGAATTTCGCAGGTTCTTGGGAAATTCGGAAGGACGTCCCGATTGGGAAGGAATTGCACGTGGCTTTACATTTAGACGAGACTTTGAGACAGCGCTCGAGCGCCGTGTCATTGAGTATGCGACACGACGCGAGCTCCATGACCATCCAATAGTCCTTCACGGCGCAACTGGCACTGGGAAAACAATCGCCTTGAGTTCCCTTGCCTTCCGCCTTGCAAAACAACGTACTTATCCAGTTATCTACATTGATCGTCGCACCGAACGATTCGATCGGCGCGCCGTGGATCGTTTTTGTCAGTGGGCTGAAGACCAGGGGGCGCCAGCGAGCATAGTCATCTGGGATGGAATGAATAATGACCTGGCAACTTATGAGGAACTGGCACGTTATTTCGCAGGCCGAGGCAGACGCGTAGTGCTAGTAGTCAGTTCCTACCGCATAATGGGAACTCAGACAACGCGTGCAGCCAATGTTGTCCTGGCCCAGGATGAGTTGACGAAAGGCGAAGTCTCACGCCTGGACCAGTTTCTCGGTCAGTTTGATAATAGCTTGAAGACATTGACGAGATTTGGGATGGCAAGCGACTCGACTTTTTTCGCGTTCCTTTACCGACTACTTCCCCCAACTCGAGCAGCAATGCGCGGGGGTCTAGTTCGTGAATTGGAGCGCGTTGAAAGAACCTTGGCGGAACGCTCGGCATCTACCCAGGGGGAATACGAACCCCGGACCGCCATGGGATGGGCACTACTTAAGGCTGGCCTGCTGCCTGATATCGGCTACGATCAAGCTGAAAGCATCGAAATAGCTGGGGAAGAGTTCTCCGCAGCGGAAGACCTCACGAGTCTGATAATGGTTCCCGCACAGTTCGGACTGGCTATACCTCTTGAACTTCTCCTACGAGCCACTGGTCAAGACGGTTACACCGGATTGCCGAAGCTCCTTGCAGATATTGATCTCGTTCGGTGGGTCGAGGATCGCGCCGGGAATTTTCTGCTCACGGCCCGTAGCAGCCTTGAAGCTCAAATTATCGTGCGCAGTCGACTGGGCACTGCAGGAGCAGAAGCGGAATATGCTTCTCGTCTACTGGTCGAAGTAAAAGATCGAGATATCGCTCTTTCCGGACCTGCCGAGGTAGGATTTGCAGTAAATCTCGTGAGGGCGTTCGCGGCGGAGGGCCCAGCAGCGGGACGCTATAGGCCTGAGTACCGCACTTTGGCCACGGCATTGCGAGAGCTTCGCGAGGAGCGAGGTCAGGCTATACCGCGACTGATGCTACAGGAGGCCCACCTGTTGCGCGAATGGGCCATGCGTCAGGCGGATGATGATCGAGAATCCAAACTTCGTGCTCTGGTTGATGCCAGTAATATCCTGCTTACAGCACTGCAATCTGAACCGTCGGCATCGCTTCGTAGTAGTCTGAATGTAGAGCTTGCTTCGACATTCGGCGCTCATGCACAGGCGCTAAGTATGGTTCCAGACGCAGTCGATGAACGCATTCACCTCTTCTCTGAAGCGCGCGCAGCGGCACTTCAGGCAAGGGCAGTAGAGGCGAGCTATCACCCAGTCGACGTCTTGACCTGGACTACGATGGATTTGATCCACGATGGGATACTAGATGAAGCGGAGCGAGCTGAAGCCATCGCAGATGTCTTGAGTGCATTCGAACTTATCGATCCTCAAGAGCTCGATTCATCACAACTCGAAAGGTATCACCGTCGCAGGCAGCAGTTCGCTGAGTCTGTGGGCGATGTCCACCTAGCCGAGGATGCCTTTGAAGCTCTAGCTTCACAAGGGTCAGGAGCTGGGGTCTATCTACGCGCTAGAGCAATTGCCGACCCGGCTGTCATACCGCAGCCAATGTCTGCCAGGGATGCTCTGAATGTCGAGGCTGCGCTTGAGTATCTTGCGCAATATCGCGATCTGGTCCTGAATGATGTCAGGTGTCTCAACCTTCAATTGGACCTGTGGTGGATCTTGCATGCCAAGCAGCATCCCTTTGCCGATGAGCGCTATTGCGTTCCCCTCAACACAAGCGAATGGCGCCAAGCGCATACGATGATACTTGAGCTCGAAGGTACAGGTAGAACATACCGTGAAGTTCCACTCCTATTTTTGCGCGGACTCGCGGAGTTCCATCTTGGCGACTACACTTCCGCTTTCGATACCTTTAGCGAAGTCGAACATCGGTCGGATGAGGTCAGTGGTCGACGCCGTATTGTTCGCTCATATCTTGCCTCCACTGCAGGCGGCCGCCCAGTTGTCTACTCAGGAACCGTAGTATGGGTTTCTGACGATCTACGACGCGGCGAGATCTTTGTAGACGAGCTTCGACGCCGCGTCTCTTTCATTCCAAGAGAATTTGGAAGTAGAGAGCTAACTCATGGCATGGGTGTTAATGATTTTCATATTGGCTTTAACTTCCTTGGCGTTATTGCCGACCCCGCTGGTTATCTGCCAACTCATCGGCCGGGCAACCTACGGTGACACCGCCACAGCCATCACCAAGCTCGCATCTGATGGAACTAGTACGTCTTCGCGAGCAGATAAACAGCCTGGCTGAAGCACTTCTGCCGAGCCGCGCTCCCGTTTTTGACAATGTTTCATTGCTTCTACCTAATGTCGATGGCGTTGCCGAGCTCGCCTTCATTAGGACAGCAAGCTGGCTCTACGTTCACTACTTCGAGGCAGGTCGAGTCGGCATCCGCTTTCTAGTTTATCGACATGCGTCCGGCAGTTCCCAAGGGGCTAGAGATCATCTGGATCTTGTTCATGCATTGCGGACTTGGTCGCAACACAATATAAACCCGATGCCCCAGGGGCGCGACGCTAGAATCTTGGTAATATGTGAAACTTGGTTCAACGTCAGATGTGGCACCCGACTCCCGCGGACCGAAGATCAGTGGGCATCGCTGGTTGAAGCGCTGCTTACAGAAGCGCGAGATTTCTTTAACCATCTCCTTAGCCTGCTGGATTTGATTGAGGACGATGATGATCGGGACATAATATGCCAACAATGGGAAGATCGCCTAAAGCGTGACTGGCCCGCCCACCGCTATCATTCGCTTATTGCGGTCGTTGCCGCTGACCTCGGACGTACGGCAGTGGATCCTGTAGCCTTTTACTCTCGGCACGGACAAGTAATCCGTGACGCTTTGAAGATACTCGACGATGATAGCGATTTTGGTGTCGAGATCCGCAAACAGATAGAGCATATATTGCTCACCGATACTGCTGCTGTCCTGCCGATAACTGGAAGCGACGTTATAACTTACTTTGGCATTTCTCCCGGCCCGGAGGTTGGGCGCCTCCTGGCCTTGGCCCGACACTTGTACGATGATCGGCCGTGTGATCGGGACCAGCTGCTAGAACGCATGCGCGATGTGTGGAGTGACGCGGACAGCGGCCGACAGACACAGTTTACTTAATGCTTCTTATCGTGAGACTTATGTTTATCGCGGACTGGAATTCCAGGCTTAGAAATCAGTGTGGTCACCCCTGGGTCGGGACCGCATTGAATTCCTGTCCGGAACGCCGCCGCTTACGGGTGGCGTTTGGCCCATTCGTAGGACGCTTTCGCGAGGAACACTTTATGGCGGCGAAATGACGGGCTGGGGTCGCTAAGAGGAGATCCTCCGCGGCTGACACCGCTGCGCGCCCGCCCTCTGCCGCTACGACGCGGGATTCCCGCCGTGGGTTCTGGCGATGTGGCATGTGCCGGCCGCCCCGCGGCCCTGCTAGGGCTTCAGGCTGTAAGTCGCCGTCAAGGTACTTCTCGGAATTGACCCATCAAGGACCAAGTGACACTGGAGGCAATCAGGCGCCGTTTATTCCTTCACGCGGTGACGTCTTTCTGAACTGTTGTAAGCAAAAAGCCACGGATGGCATGACGGGAACTGAACCGGTTCTTCGCGGCAGACCTTAATAGTAGTCTGTCGCGGCATTGCTGAGGTAGAGGGCCTCAGTGTCCTCGGCCTCGTTGATTGCTTGTCGAACCGCGGCTGATTTAATGTCCAGGACTCGGAGTTTCTTGTCAGTCATCTCGGCAACAGTCTCGATACGGTGAAACTCACTCCCATACTTCGTAGCGTAGTCGGCCAGGCCTTTGAGTTTCGGAAGGGCATCGCCCAGGTGGAAGCCGTGAGGGTCGACGATCGACACCTTCACGTTCCGGCCGGAGCTAGTGAAGAAGATGAAATCTGGGCACATGCGGCGCCAGTTGCCTCTACCATCCTTGTAGGCTATGGCAAGTGAGTCAGCAGAAGCCCGCCCGGGGTTGCGGTACCAAGCGAGGAAACCCGGTTGCCTCATCTCTGACTCGAGGACGCTACTTTCCCAGGTATTCAGCGTTCCAACAGGAAAGTCGCCGTCGGCGTCAGCCATCAAGTGTGCGGACTTAAAAGCAACCTTGTTACCGTCCCCATCTTTGGTCTCTTCTGCGCGAACACGTGGTCGCTGAATATCTATGCGTTGAGGCTCGGTAGACATGGCGATGATGTCGTCATACACCGTACGTCGTTCATCCGCGAGTCCCTTGATCGCGACGCGGTATTGGGTGAGCCATCTCTGCGTCAGAGCATCCGCCTCACGATCGACATTCTCTTGTACGCCTTCAATCTTAGCCAGAGCAGCGACCTTAACATGCGCATCAAAAAGGCCGTCATCATCGTCATCAGGAATGGCGATGTGTTCGGCGTACTTACGTGCGATGTCCGGCGACAGTACACGGCCAGCAGCCTTGAAGTCAGCTTCAACAGCGCGATCGTCGGCCATCTCTACGAACCCCTCACCTATCTTCACATTGCCTTCGCGGACACTCGCGATAATCGTCTCACCTCTGACTTCCAAGATTCGAGCAGCCACCTCATTCAGGTGGTCCTTGTGGCGGGCAATCAAGCCGTCGAGGGCCGCGAACATCTCCGAGTAGGCGTCTTTGCGAGCATTCGGCCGGAGGCCATCACGGGACAGAGCTTGCCCTAGCGCACTGAGCCTCTTCGTTGGCTTAGCTACCTTGCGCGGCAATGTTTGGGACGGTAGACGATCGAATGCATCCCAGACGCCTTCGGTGATAGCAGAATTTACCCGCATGTCGACGGGGGCGAAGAGCACGCGGCGCCCATCTCCGCCACCTGTATCCCCGCTCCCATCGTCACCCTCGGGCTTCTTTCCGAGCATCATTTCCGCGATCGTTGTGGCGGTCGCCCGAGTGAAGTGCGGCAACACACACTCCACGGAGTTGAGCCGGTCATCACCCGGGACCCGGCGCGCCAACGGAGTGCGAACCATCCGACCCAGCAACTGCGTAATGTGGGTCTTATCCTGCGCCGCGCGGAATGACACGAGTACCTCGGCTCGCGGACAGTCCCAGCCGGTTGAAATGGCATCCTTGGCGAACAGGACCCGGACATGCGTGCTCTCTTGTACCTTCTCTGGGCTCACATGTGGCACCACGTGCCCACCCAGCTCGATTACGCCGTGCTCGCCGAAGACGTGGGCCATTGCGTTGGATGCGAGTTCCGGCCACTCATCCCTGATCGCATTGAACGCCGATAGAAGCAGATCCTCTGACGGCGTATTTGGCACCTGTACAACGAGCAACGGAACGACAAGTTCCTTGCCGTCGTCGCCGCTACCCGCGTACTTCTGCCACAGCGCGGTTGCTTCTTTGGCCCTACGAGTAGCCTGTTTCAAGAGCACCGTGTCGAATTGGCCGGAAGTAGCGGGGAAACCAAGGCGGATGTCGTCCTTCAACAATCCGGATTCCTGTACTCGTCGCGAGTCGACGACAATCGACGGGTAGGACGTGCGTCCCTCCGCTTTAGCCATCGCTTGATTGAACCGGTCGACGGTGGCCGAGATGCCCCACACAATCGGTACCGGAGGGTCGCCGTCAGCGCCATTGATCAACCGGGTAACTATCGTCGAGCGTTCGGCTCGATCACTGGCCGAACGCTGCTTCATACCGCGGTGGGCCTCGTCAAGAATCATGTACAAAGTGAGTTGATCATTCCGTCCCGTGTTGCGAATCGTGTCCCACATCGTGAAGGATCGCGCGTCTGGCATGACGGAGCGCGCGATCAGAGGTTCCTGTTCTTCCCCGGGGGCGCCGCGGACGAGCATCGAGTTTCTAGACAGCTTCTGCGCATTCAGGAAGTACACCTTGCCTGGTTCGAGTTCTTCCTGGTTGAACGTGTTCTCAATTACAACCAAACGTGAGTGACCGATCCGATCGGCCGCCTCCATGAGCCGAAATCGAGTCTGCTCATTTAGCGAAGGATCGTCCGTGAACCAGAGGACGACCGCCCCGGGATCGGGCTCGAAGTCGTAGTCGTCATTACCCTCAAACAGCGCCTCGATGACTGCAGCGGCCATGACAGTCTTGCCTGCACCGGTCGTTGCCGTAAGCGAGAAGGCAACGGGACGATGGCGACGGTGCCAGTCGTCTCGGGCGTCAGCTAGGTTGCGCAAGACTTCTTCCACGGCGTCGTCCTGGTAGTCCTTAAGCATGAATCGCATCGCAGGGTCACTCCCTAGCCGTGTTGACCGCAAAGTTGGTCAAGTAAGACTCATAGATCCGGACCGACTCCAACTCCGCCGGAAGCTCGGCGCATACCATCTGGTATCCGTACTCGTCGTCGGTGATGATGAACGCTACACGGACCGACTCAGCCTTGTTCATCGCCTCAACAAAGGCCGCAGATGCGTCAAGGTCGAACAAGACACCGTAAGTGTCGGCCACCTGGAAGCCATTAGCAACGGAATCGATGCGTCGGCCCTGTGAGCCAGCCCGTAGCCACAACAGCGGCGCAATTGCTTCGAAGGCACGGTTGTGGGCAACCGCCCGCGGAGCTTCGTAGGTCATCCTAAAAAACTCGATATTCTCTTCGAAACCTTCTGACATCGGAAACTCATCGGTGAACTTGTAGTCGCCCCTCACCGATTGGCCCTCCGGTGTGCGGCCCGTCACGGCTGCTCGAAGTCGCGGCTCAGTGATGTAGTCACAAATACCAAGGGCCTCCCATTCAGCATCTCCTGGGCGTAGACCACGTTCGCCCAGTGCAGCCTGCTCGTCGGCGGATACCTCGTTGTTAGTTACCGAGATACATTGTCGGCGTCCGTTATCTTGACGGTTCAGTCGCATGATAGCGTGCGCCGTCGTTCCTGATCCCGCAAAGAAGTCCAAAACTATGGCACTAGGCTTGTTCGCTACAGCAAAGCGCAGCGCATCTTCGACGGCGTAGAGAGACTTTGGGAAAGGGAACTTGCGGCCTGGGATCAAGGCAGTCAACACCCCGGAGCCATAATAGCCGGCGTTGTGACGGGCACGATTCCATACTGTCATTCCGGCGCGTTTAGATCGCTCAACCTGCTCAAGCTCAAGTACTCCATTACCATCCCTCCCCGTCACCGCGATCTCACCGCGATCGATGCGTTCAAGCTGGCCTCGGTTTAGGTACAAGATAGTCCAGCGATCATTTCTCCTATCATACGCTCCTACTTTTGCTATTCCCTTCGACGCCAAATTCGCCAGCGTTTCCGGGGCCAGCTGCCACCGCTTCTCTGTACCATTTCTCGCTAGGGGCCAGACGGCCACAAGACCGTCCGGGGTCTTTACGTTGTCACGTGGCATGTCGGCAGGAGGCGCTGCACCAATCTCTACGATGCGCTTGGCGACGGGATCAATGTAGACCGGATAGAAAAGATTCGGCCGATCCTGTCGTCGGGCCTCATTGCTGCCTTTGATAAGACGCTCCCACCTAACAGCTTCATCACCATCTGCGGAGGGCCGTTCCTCAGTGAGTAGATCGTCGTTCGTCAGCGCGGGTCCAGCTGAACCAAAGAAGATGAAGAAAGCGTATTCTTCGACTCGCGTGAACTCTCGGTTACGAGCTACACCCCGATGGTTAATGGCGATAGTGACCATTTGCGTCTTCGCCCCGGGAAATACTTGCTCGATAAGCAGCCCCAACCGATGGATTTCCCTCTCGTCAATCGTGACGATCAGTACAGAATCCTCGGGTTTCAGCAACCTCTTAGCCAGCACCAAGCGCCGCTCCATGAATGCCAACCACTTCGAGTGTCGGTACAGATCCTCGCCATCCACATAGTCGTTGTTGTACTTCCAGTCACGCGCACCCGAGTTGTATGGCGGATCTATGTAAATCGCGTCGACCTTCCCTTCGTGTGTGTACAACAGGGCTTGAAGCGCATGGAAGTTCTCGGCGTTGATTACCGCGTGAAATGGCTTGTCGCCGCCGCGGTCGAGGCGTCCTGTAGACGCTAGTCCCGGATAGATCGGGTCTCTGAACTCCGCGACAACGATAAGGTCGTCAACCAGACGAGCATCCGTCTCCCGTCCGCCATCAGGACTTGTCTGCCGGATGAGGCTGGCAACCCGTGCGTGATCCCTTCCCGCGATCGACGCAACGCGCCAGAGTCGCCTGTCTACCCTCTCGGCCGGAGCTCCCCGCTCGGGAAGAAAGCGAACCTTGTCGCCCCGCCGGATAGTGCGGCCTGGAAGGTCGACAGTCTCTGGGACGTGCCGCTCAAAGTTTAGGCCAAACGCCCTGCGCTCGCTAAGGATCTTGTACTCGCGGGCGAGATCAGCCGCGAGACGCGCATCCTTGCGTTCGATTTCGCGGAGCAACTCCGTCAACCGTGACATCTGCGCCCTCCCCATGCGCTACACGACCCCCGCCTGTCCCGATGTTGCCGGAACTCTACCAGTGACACGGACAGTAGCGGATGATGGAGATCGTTCATCCAGATGCGCTCCTCAGGACAGGTGCAGCAGCTTGGCTGCAGTGATCTAGAAAGATCTCCATTAGAACCACTATCCCACCAACTTCAGCCGAGTCGGCGCCTTTACAACGTTTCGCTGTTTGAGATTCTTCACATTGCGTTCAAACAGGAGATTTTCGCATTACCCTCCCAATAAGGACCGCAGCTTGGACAGTGCATGCCCTCAGCCTTGTAGACCAAATGGTTGCCCCAGCCGTCCTGATCACGTGGTCATCGCTGCCATGTCACCCTCGCGAGCAGTTGGCGAGCGCGGGAGTGTGTCCGCGCGTGACAGTGACGCGCATTGTGAGCTTGCACTTTTCAGTCATCAGTGGACTCGCCGCAGCGAGTTCTGCTCCGGCAGCTTGCAGAGGCCTGGGTGCCAACGACCGAGTCGAACCAGACGGCCCGGCGTATGGAGGCTATCGAGCATGACCGATGTCACGATGAGCTCGTTCCCGAGTTGCGATGTCTTGACCGCGTGGGAGCTCGGCCAAACACGTCCCGCACTTAGCGGGCTACGACGACGATGCCGGGGGTAGCGCGCCAGGCGATTACAGGGGCGTGGCCCGGATCGTAGGGGTGGACGTCGCGATCTTCTGGGTCGCCGGTGTAGTGGAGCCAGTTGCCGCCGCGGGCGGCGAAGATGCCGATTCGGGCGTTGCACTTGGTGCAGTAGGGCTCTAGCGCATCGTCCCCGTACGGCAATTCGTCGTCGGGGCAGGGCTCGGTTGCGTCGAGGATGGTGTCTAGGACGCCCGGGGCGTAGCCGGCTAGGAATACCAGGCTCTCGGCTAGGCGGTCGGGATCTAGGGGCGCTAGCCGGGCCAGGCGGCCGGTCGGGTCGGAAATGGCCAGCGAGTCCTCGGCGGCTTCGCCGAAGATGGAGTACAAGGACATGTCGCCTCCTGGAGAGGTGGTGTGTTCCCAGGGCCGTTCCGGTGGGCCAACACCGGGGCGGCCCGCTTTGGGCTTTGCGCCAAGTCTATCGTGTGTAGTTACGATCTACTTCCATTGATGTGTCGTGTTGTCGTAATTGTGTGCGATCAACTCGGGCTCGATGGTTAGGGCGGTGTGCAGGGCTCAGCAGGGTGTTCACCTCAGCGACTCCTGCGGGGGATTCAAGATCGTCGGCCATGTGCTTACGATCACAACGTCAGTTCGCTTTCTCTTATTAGGAGCATCCGATGAGTGAGCCCACGATCGTCCTCGTGCATGGCGCCTTCGCAGACGCGTCAGGCTTCGCCGGAGTCATCGCCGAACTCAGCAGCGCCGGTTACCCCGTGGTCGCGCCCCCGAACCCGCTCCGCAGCCTCGCGTCCGACGCCGCCACCGTTGCCGCGGCGGTCAGCGCCATCGACGGGCCGGTCGTCCTCGTGGGGCACTCGTACGGCGGGGCGGTCATCACCCAGGCGTCGGCCGGGCTCGACAACGTGACGTCGCTGGTGTACCTGGCGGCGTTCGGGCTGGAGGTCGGCGAGAGCTGCGCCAGTTCACAGCAGCCGTTCCCGCCGTCGATGCTCGCCACCACCGCCGCTCCGACGTCGCAGCCGGCCGTGGGCGCCGCAGGAGGGCCGGACCTGTACATCAGCAGGGAAGGGTTCCGCGAGACGTTCTGCGCCGACGTGCCGGTCGACGTCGCCGATATCATGTACGCCACGCAGCGGCCGCTGGCCGCCGCCGCGCTGAACGAGAACGCGACCGCCGCCGGGTGGAAGAACAAGCCGTCCTGGTTCCTGGTATCCGGGCACGACAACGCCATCCCGCCGGACGCGGAGCGGTTCTACGCGCAGCGGATGGGCGCCACCACCGAAGAGATCGACGGGTCGCACACGGTGTTCATCGCCAGGCCGGTGGCCGTGGCGAGCTTCATCAAGAAGGCAATCGCCGGCTGAGGTGCCCCGAGAGTCATAAAGCGTCGTGGTGGCCGAGTACCTCGACACCGGGGTGCTCGGCCACCGGCGCCAGGCACATAGACCCAAGAAAAGAGCAACCCAGCCATGCCGATGATCGACGTGTACGCCGCGACCGGCACGTTCGCCGATAAGCAACAGCTCGCCCAGGACCTCGCGACCGCGGTCATGGCCATCGAGGAAGTGCCGG
>Ga0335075_10010746_pt1 | contig 13894 bp, 11 predicted proteins | sample Lox_Sample_24_FD_206723 | JGI IMG/M metagenome (GOLD analysis project Ga0335075, IMG submission 206723) | Soil microbial communities from Loxahatchee National Wildlife Refuge, Florida, United States - Lox_Sample_2.4 | ecosystem: Environmental > Terrestrial > Soil > Wetlands | place: USA...
TCTCGCCTGAGGCATGCCTCCGGACGGGGCCCGTCCGTCCGCGACACGATTGGCCTGGGCCGGGGCCGCCCGCCACTGCAAAGAATTTGCCTTCGAGGTGAGGAAATCTCATCATTCCGCCGGACAGGGGCGGCGGAGGTCGGATGGCGCGATCCAGGCTGCCGTTGCGGGCAATCTCGGTGTTCGAGACCGTGGCCCGGCGCGGCAGCTTCAAGGCGGCGGCCGACGAGCTGCATCTCACCCCGTCGGCCGTCAGCCATCAGATCCGCGCCCTCGAGGAGGAATTGGGCGTGGGTCTGTTCCTACGCGAAAGCCGCGGCGTGAAGCTGGCTCCGGCCGGCGCGGAGTACGCGGAACGTCTGCACGGCCTGCTCGATGGCGTGCGGACCGCAACGGACGCGGTTGCGTCTCGGGGACGCCAGCACGCCACGACCGGGATCGTCCGCATCATGACGCCGCCTTCGCTCGCGACGCACTGGCTCATTCCAAGGCTGCCGGCGTTCCTCGACGCCCATCCCGGCATCGACATCCGCGTCATCGCGATCCGCACGGCCGACGGCAACGAAGATGATTTCGACATCACCATCGCCTACGGCAATCCGCCGCGCATCCGGGGCCTGGCCCGGCCATGGCTGGAGGAGACGTACCGTCCCTACTGCGCCCCGTCCCTCTTGGCCGGCGCCGCCTCGATCGGGGCCCGCGAGCTGCTCGCCAAGCCGTTGATCCACAGCCACGACAACGCCGTTTCCTGGAACGACTGGTTCGCCCGGCACGGGATCGGCTGCGAGCCCTCGGCCGTCAACCACATCCAGATCGATCCCTCCTACGTGGCGATCGAGGCGGCGGTGAAGGGCGTGGGCGTGGTCCTGGAAAGCGGCATTCTCACGGACGAGCATGTCCGGAACGGGCGTCTCGTCGCGCCGGTAACGGAGCAGGAACGTCCCGCGGTCTCGTACTGGCTATTGCCCTTGCGCTCCGACGCGCGGCGACCCACTCATATCGCTTACGATTGGCTCCTCGGCCAAAGCAATTGCGAGCACTGCTATCCGGACCAAAGACCATGACGAGCGGATTGCCTGTTTCGCCAATTTCGCTCCCTGATACGGCCCAAAAAGGCTCCCTGTTCGCTCGCGCAGGGAATTGTTCTCCCAACGCCTGATCCGGCTTGCGTTTTTCCCGCGTGAACCGCCGTTCCGCGCCCGCAAACGCAAGAATTCCCTGTTTCCTCCCTGCTAACAGGGAATTTGGGGCCCCAGGAACTCGCCCACCTCCGCAACCGCCTCCGCCAGCCCCACGCGCCGCACCGCCACTCCCTCGGGAAACGCCGAAAGCAGCCGCGAGGGCATGCGCCGGTCGAGCAGGACGAAGGCGCCGCGGTCGCCGGCGGCGCGGATCAGCCGTCCGAACGCCTGGCGCAGCCTGAGCCTCGCGACACGGTCGTCGTATCCACCCGGCTCGCCCTCCGCGAGATGGCGCCGCCGCTCGCGATGCAGGATATCGGGCCGCGCCCACGGGACTTTCTCGAACACGACGAGCCGGAGCGCGCGCCCGGGGACATCGACGCCGTCGCGCATCGCGTCGGTGCCGAGCAGGCAGCTCTCCTCCTCGGTGCGGAAGATGTCGACCAGCGTCGCGTTGTCCATCGCATCGACATGCTGCGCGTAGAGCGGGATGCCCGCCTCTTCGAGCGCGGGCGCGAGATGCGGATAGACCGCGCGCAGCCGGCGGATCGCGGTGAATAGCCCGAGCGCGCCGCCGCCCGCGGCGAGGAAGAGCGCGCGGTAGGCGGCGGCGAGCCCCGGAATATCCTCGATCGTCACGTCCGTGACGACGAAGGCGCGCGTCTGCTTCGCATAGTCGAACGGGCTCAGCACCGAGACGCGGGTCGCCGGCCCGGGAAGATGCGCCGCCCCGGTGCGCGCCTCGGCCGCGAGCCAGGAAGCGGCGGCGTTCGCCCGTCCGGCATCCCGGAGCGTCGCCGACGTGATCAGCAGCCCGTGCGCGGAGGCGCCGATGGTCGCCGCGAAGGGCCGCGTCGGGTCGAGCCAGTGGCGGAGCAGCGCCGCGTCGTGCTCCCTGCCCTCGCGCCGGTCGAGGCGGAGGAAGTCGATCTGCTCGGGCCGCGCATCGTGGGGCGGCGCGGGCGCGTCGAGGCGCCGCAGCATCTCCCGCCAGGCGCCGAGCGGCGCAAGCGCCCGGCGGGTGAGGCCGCGGACCGCGGCTTCGATGCGGAGCCGGAGCGTCTGCTCGATCGTCTCGGCCTCCTCCTCGAGCCGCGCCGCGAGTCCCTGGGCAAGCGCCTTGAGCGGTCGCTCGAGCGCCGCGAGCGCGCCCCCGAGCGCGCGCCCCGCCGCGGCGAGCGGCGGACCGACCGGGTAGAGGTCCGCCTCCGGCCAGTCCGATAAGTCCGCCGCCCGCGCCCGAACCTGCGCGGCCACCGCGCGGAGCAGGGCCTCGGCCGGGTTGGAGGTGAAAAGCTGCTGCGCGGCCGGCTCGCCCAAGCGGCCTTGCCAGCCCGGAGCGGGAAGCGCCCGCGCGGCCGCCAGCGCCGCATCGAGCGCGGCTCTCGGCTCTCGCTTCTCGCCGAGCAGCTCCTCCACCCGGAAAGCAAGCCCGCGCGCCCGCGAGCGGCTGCCCTCGGCGCCGAGCAGCCAGCGGCGCAGCTCGGCCATGGTCGCCCCCGAAAGCTCGACGGCGAAGGCGGCGTCGGCGGCGTCGAAGAGGTGGTGGCCCTCGTCGAAGACGTAGCGCAGCGGCACGCTCGCATCGTCGAGCCCGCCCCACGCCGCCTGCACCATGACGAGGGCGTGGTTGGCGACCACGAGGTCGGCCTCGCGGGCCCGCCGGATCGTGTGCTCGACGAAGCAGCGGCGCCAGTGCGTGCAGGCCGCGTGGATGCACTCCCCACGCCGGTCGGCGAGGCCGAGGATCGCGGCCGGGCCGAACAGCTCGGCAAGCCAGCCGGGCAGGTCCCCGCCCTGCAGATCCCCGTCGGCCGTCGCCTCGGCCCAGCGGGCGACGAGCCCGAGCGGGATCACCGAGGCGGTGTCCCGGCCCTGCGCTCCCCGCACCGCCTCCTCGAAATTGAGCAGGCAGAGGAAATTCTCGCGCCCCTTGCGGACCACGACACGCCGGCGCCGCAGCGCCGCGTCGGGGTAGAGGCGGGCAAGCTCGGCCTCCACCTGGCGCTGGAGGTGGCGGGTGAAGGTACTGATCCACACCGGGCCGCCGTTGCGCTCCGCCCAGAGGCTCGCCGGCGCGACATAGCCGAGCGTCTTGCCGATCCCGGTGCCCGCCTCGGCGAGGACCACCAGCGGGCTCCCTTCTTCGGCGCGTGGCGCGAAGGCCTCGCTCGCCGCGGCCGCGTAGTCGGACTGGCCAGGGCGCGGCTCCGCCGCGTCGCCCAGCATCTCGGCCAGCCGCGCGCGCGCCTCGGCCTCCTGCACCGGATGGCTCGCCGGCGGCGGCGGCGGCGCCTTCTCCTCCCACTCGGGCAGCCGGCGCCAGGCGCGCAGCCCTTCCGGCGAGGCCGGCTCGGCGGGCCGGCCGAGCGCGGCCATGACGAACGGCGCCCAGCCCCACCCTGCCTTGCCCATCAGCGCCGCGAGGGCGGCCGCGTTGTCGCTGCCCGGCAGGGCGCGAGCCGCGGCGAGCCGGCCGAGCAGCGCCGCGGCGAGGCGCGGCAGCAGTGCCGCCGCCGCCTCGAGGCCCGGTCCCGGCGGGTCTTCGGCCAGCGCAACGGCCAGCCCGCGCGGCGAGGGCGCGGCGGCGCGGGCAGGGAGGACGAAGGCGAAAAGCTCGAGGAGGTCGTAGGCGGGCAGGCGCGAGATGCCGAGCCGGCGAAAGGTGGCCGGGGCATGCACGACAAGGGGCGGGGCCAGGCGATGGAGCCGTCGGGCGGCCTCGGCCGCGGGAAGCACCTCGAAAACCCCGTCCGGATCGAGCAGCACGGCCCGGTCGGAGCCCGCGACCAGCGCCGGGGCTTCCGGCAGAAGCAGGCCCGGGCGAGCGTCGCTCGCTGATCGAACGGGGAGGTTCATCGTGGGTCCCGGAGGGCCGTGCATCCTCGCGTCGGCAGCGCGGGGGATCAATGCCCAACGAAGATTGACCGCCCAACGAGCGCTACCTAGCTTGCCGCGGATGTCCGCCCTAGAAGCCGGTTCCCGGCAAAATTCCGTCCCCGGCGCTTGGCCGTTCGCAGAAGCCGCGAAGCTCGCCGAGCGGCTCGCATCGCTCGGCAAGGGCGAGGGGCTCTTCGAGACCGGCTACGGCCCTTCGGGGCTGCCGCATATCGGCACCTTCGGCGAGGTCGCGCGGACGAGCTGGGTCCGGCTCGCCTTCACCGAGCTGACAGGCTTGCCCTCACGGCTGATCGCCTTCAGCGACGACATGGACGGGCTCCGCCGCGTTCCGGACAATGTGCCGAACCGCGAGATGCTGGCCCAATATCTCGGCCAACCGCTGACCCGCGTGCCCGACCCGTTCGGCACGCACGAGAGTTTCGGGGCGCACAACAACGCCCGCCTTCGTTCCTTCCTCGATCAATTCGGCTTCGAGTACGAATTCGCTTCGTCCACGGAGTATTACGCATCCGGCCGTTTCGACGCCGCGCTCAAGCGCGTCCTCGAGACCTGGGACGATATCCTGGCGGTGATCCTGCCGACGCTGGGGCCGGACCGGCGCGCGACCTATGCGCCGGTGCTGCCGATCCATCCCATCTCGGGCCGGGTGATGCAGGTGCCGATCGCGCGCGTCGATCCGGACGCCGGGACGATCGCCTGGCAGGACCCCGAGGACGGGAAATGGTTCGAAACCCGAGTGGCCGGCGGCCATTGCAAGCTGCAATGGAAGGCCGACTGGGCGATGCGCTGGCACGCGCTCGGCGTCGATTACGAGATGTCGGGCAAGGATCTGATCGAGAGCGTGCGGCTTTCCGGGAAGATCTGCCGGATCCTCGGCTCGGCCCCGCCGGAGGCGTTCACCTACGAGCTCTTCCTCGACGAGAACGGCCAGCGGATCAGCAAGTCGAAGGGGAACGGCCTGCCGATCGAGGCGTGGCTGCGCTACGGCCCGGCCGAGAGCCTCTCCCAGTTCATGTTCCATGCGCCGGAGCGGGCGAAGCGGCTCTATTTCGACGTCATCCCGCGCGCGACCGACGAGTATCTCGCCAATGCCGAGCGGCTCGCGCGCGAGCCGGAGGCGGAGCGGCGGCGCAACCCGGCCTGGTTCATCCATGGCGGGACGCTTCCTGCCAATGGCGGCAGCCCGATCCCGTTCGCCATGCTGCTCCAGCTCGCGAGCGTGGTGAACGCCGAAACCCCCGACATGCTCTGGGGCTTCCTCCGCCGCTACAAGCCCGAGGCCGCGCCGGAGACGATGCCGTTCCTCGACCGCCTGGTCGGGCACGCGATCGCCTACTACCGGGACTTCGTCCGCCCGGCGAAGCATTTCCGCCCGCCGACCGAAGAGGAGCGGGCGGCGCTCGCCCTGCTCGCCGAGACCCTCAAGGCCGAACAGCCGGCGCTCGAGGCGATGGAGCCCGACGAGCGGGCGGCGCACCTCCAGGCCATCGTCTATGACGCCGGCCGGCGCCCGCCCTTCCTCGAGCGGCGCAAGGATGGGAGCGAAGGGGTGAGCCTCGCCTGGTTCGCGGCGCTCTATCAGGTGCTGCTCGGCCAGGAGCGCGGGCCGCGCTTTGGCGGCTTCATCGCGCTCTACGGCATCGCCGAGACGATCGCGCTGATCGAGCAGGTGCTCGCCCAGCCGGCGGACGCGGCCTGAGCTTTCCGGTGACGCCCCGACCCCTCGTCGGGAAGCTCGCGCGGCTGGCGCGCCACCTGCCGGCGGCGCTCGGCCTCGTCCTCCTGATCGGCGCCGCCTTCACGCTCAAGAGCGCGTTCGCGGGCTTGGCGCTGGCGGATGTCGCCGCGGCGATCGATGCGATCCCTGGCCGGGCGGTGTGGCTCGCGATCGGCGCGACCGTCCTCTCCTATTGGCTGCTCACGCTCTATGACTGGCTGGGGACGCGCTATGCCGGCCATCCGGTCGCCTATCATCGCGTCTGCTTCGGCTCGTTCTGCGCCTACGCGCTCGCCCACAGCCTCGGTCTGCCGGTGGTCTCGGGAGCGGCGGTGCGCTACCGGCTCTATGCGCACTGGGGCCTGAGTCCGGCCGAGATCGCCCGGCTCATCGCGTTTTGCAGCCTTACCTTCGGCTTCGGCGGCCTCACCCTCGGCGGCGCCATTCTCCTCTTTGCCCCGCACTGGGTGCCGTTGATCGGGCCGGAGGTGCCGCGCATCCTTCTGCGCGTGATCGGCGCGGCGCTCTGGGCCGCCGTCGTCGGCTACGTGACGCTCGCGCGCTTCGTGCCGCGTGTCGTGCTGTTCGGCTACGACATCCATCTCCCGGGTGTCGCGATGGCGCTTGCGCAGGTGGTGCTGGCGAGCGTCGATCTGGCGCTGACGGCCGCGATCTTCCACGTGCTGATCGCGGCGGAGTCGGGGCTTTCCTTATCGCACTTCCTCGCGATCTATCTTGCCGCCTACGCGGCAGGGCTGGTTACCAACCTGCCGGGCGGGATCGGCGTTTTCGATTCCGGCATGCTGCTCGGCTTGGCCCCCTTCCTCGGCGCGCCGCGGATCCTGGGCGCGCTCGTCGTCTTCCGGCTCTGCTATTACGTGGTGCCGCTCTTCATTGCCGGGCTGATGTTCGCCGGGCACGAGCTTCTGCTGCACCGGCGGCAGGCGACAGGCCCCCTCGGCGAGGCGGCGCTCGCGGTGGCGGCGGGCGGAGGCGCGGTCGCGCTCTCGGGCGTGCTCCTGCTCTCGCTCGGGATGTTCGAGCCGCGGCCGCATCTGCCCAAGGCAATCGAGGATATCCGTGGCATGGCCGCACTCGCCGGGCCGTTCGTGCCCTCGCTGATCGGGGCGGCACTGATGGTCATGGCTGTCGGGCTGGCGCGGCGGGTGAAGCTTGCCTGGAGTGCGACGATTGCGCTGCTCGCGGTCGCGCTGGTGGTCACCGCGATCCAGGGCCAGCCCTGGTGGGTGCCGGTCGCCTTCGCCCTCACGGCGCTCCTGCTCGCCCCCTATCACCGCGTCTTCTACCGCCGGGCGCGGCTGTTCGCCGAGCCGCTCGCGCCCTCGACGACGCTGCCGCTCTTCGCGCTGGCGATCGTGACGATCACCTTCGCCTCGCTCGCCCGCCACGTGCCCGACCTGCCGCAGGGACCGTGGTGGGGGCTGATCCTCTCGCCCAACCTGCCGGGGCCGCTTCGGTTGAGCGTGGCGCTGGCGATGGCGGTCGCGGTGGTGGCGCTCTGGCGGCTCGTGCGGCCGGGGCGCATGCACTACCTGCCATGGGACGCGATGGCATGGGAGCGCTATGCCGCACTCGGCGCCAAGCCGCCGGCCATGGCGGACGGGCTCGTTCTGGGCGAGGCGGGGCGGGCGGCGATCGCCTTCCGCCGCGTGGGCCGCATCCTCCTCGGGCTCGGCGATCCGGTCGGACGGTCGGGAGACCGGATCTCCGCGGTCTGGCGGTTCCGCGACCTCGCGGACCAGGAAGGGCGCGATCCGGCGATCTGGGCTGCCGGACCCGACCTTCTCGCGGTCTATGCGGATCTCGGGCTCGCCGCGGTGCCGCTCGGGCCGGACGGATTGCCCGCGCCCGGGGCGGCGGGGGGGCCGGTGGGCGCGGAGCGCTATCTTGCCTGCGTGGCGGAGCGGGACCTTTCGGTCTTGCTGCCGCTCCTGCCGGCGCTCAAGGAGGGGCGGGCGCTGCAGGTGGTTCCCGGCGATTAGAGCGGGATGAGATCGCTCGCGTTCACCCATCCCGCTCTATCCATTTGTTTTCTCGCGTGATTCACGCCTCCGGTGATTCCACCTTCGGCGATCACGCTCTAGCAGGCTGCTGAAAAAGTCGGACGGAGTGGCAACGAATGACCAAAAAGAATCGCCTACGGCTGCCACGCGAATCAATCCTGCGCGGCACGCGCCAATCGCGAATTAATGCTGCGCCGCGAGCGGCCGAAAAGAGTTTTTCAGCAGCCTGCTAGATCAGGAGACGATCTTGCCGATCGCGGCGGCGAGGGTGGCGCCGCTTTCCTCGGCCTGGAATGCGGTGACGAAGCTTCCGTCGGGAGCCATCAGGTAGAGAGCGGCACTGTGGTCGATCGTGTAGCCGGCGTTTTTGCCTTGGTTCGGAACGACGATGGCGGTGACGCGATATTCTCTCTCGACTGCGGCGATCGCCGCTGCGGAGCCGGTGAGCCCGAGGATCGCGGGCGAGAATTGGCGGACGTATTTTCGCATCAGCGCCGGCGTGTCCCGCTTCGGATCGACGGTGATGAAGAGCGCCTGCAGGCGCGCCGCCCGCGGGCCCAAGTCGGTGAGTGCTACCGCGATATCGGCGAGCGCCGTCGGGCAGACGTCCGGGCAGGACGTGTAGCCGAAATAGATCAGCTTGTATTTGCCCGGGAAGCTCCGCTCCGTGACGACAGCGCCGTTGTCGGCGATCAGGCGAAAACCGCCGCCGATCGTTGCCGCCGATCGTTGCGCGGCGCCGCCGTAGAGGCGACGCAGCAGGAAGGCGAGCAAGAGCAGCGCCAGGGTCGCAGGGAGCGCTAGGAACAAAGCTCGGCGGCCGAGCTTTCTTGCCTCCGCCTTTTTCGCGCGCGGGCCCGGCATCCCGCTCTAGCCCATCATCGCCATGTCGGTGGGCGGGGCGAGCGAGGCGATCACGGCGGCGGCGAGCACGATCGCAAGGCCGAGCGCCATCTCGACGAAAATGCTTCGCACGAGGCTGCGCTGCGCGCCGAGCGGCTCGGCGCGGGAAAGCGCCGGCGTCAGCTCCAGGCGATGGCGGGCGGCGAAGGCGAACAGCATCACGAAGAGACCGAGCTTGGCCAGCGCGATCCATCCGTAGGCGGTGCCGAACAGGGCGGCAACGCTGCCGATGAGGATGCGGCCTTGCCAGAGCGCGCTCGCCGCCAGCACGAGGACGCACGGCGTGGCCATGGCGGAGAAGCGGTTCGCGGCGATGGCGCCGGCGGCGGGCGGTGCCGCGCGGATGAAAAGGGCGAGCGGCAGCAGGCCGCCGAGCCAGGCGCCCGCCGCCAGCACGTGGAGCAATTCCGAGATCAGGATCGGGCTTGGACCGGCATGCATGGCCGCGCCGTGGAGGTGCCAGGCCTCGAGCGCCGTGGCGAGGCCGGCCAGCGTCGCGGCGAGGCGCGCGCGCGTCCCGCGCCGGAAGAGGAGGAACGCGGCCGCGAGGGCCAGGATCTGGCCGAGGACGAGATGCCCGAACTCGGTTGCGCGGATCACCACCGGGAGTGCCGCGAGCGTGTCCGCGAGGCTCGTGGCGCCGGCGATGAATCTTGTCTCGCCGAGAAGCCAGGCGGCATCGAGGATGATCGCGAGTGCGAGGCTCCAGCGCGAGACGGCGGAGCAGGCGAAGCTTGCCGCCGGTACGACGAAGCCCAGAAAGAGGAGGGACCCGAAGGCGGAAAGAAGCGCGGCGAGCGCCAACCCATGCAAAAGGACGAGTGCGGCGCCCCCTGCACCTCCGAGCCCCATCCCCGGCATCGCGCGATTCCCTCTTCCTACGGGGAGACCGTGAAATCGAAGCTGCCCTGGGTTTTGTGCGTATCCACGGCGGTCGCGTGCCAGGTCACCTTGTAGGTGCCGGGCTTGAGGGGCTCGAGATCGACGACGAGCTCTTTGGCGCCCGCCGGGCCGAGATGGTCGTCGTTCTTGTCGACGCGCGCGCCGGTCGCGTCGGCCACTTCGATCTTGCTGAAGTTCGGAATCACCCCCTCGGTGAAATCGATGACGACCTCGCGCGGCGCCGTCTTGAGCGTGCTGCCAACCGGCGGGAACGTGCCGGTAGGAAAGGCATGCGCGAGCGCGCTCGCAGCAAGGGCGAGCAGGAACGCCACGGCGAGCAGCGAGCTGCGGATCGGAAGCATTGTCGTTTCCTTCGCAGGGATGGACAAACCGCGGTCACCGGCAAGGCTCTCCGGCTATTGGAAGAGCGGCCGGCCGAGCGTCTTGGGGAACATGTCGTCGAAGAAGAAGTGCACCTGCAGGATGGCGCCGACATGCGGCCCGGCCGCCTTGTTGCCGGGGATCAGCGCCTCCAGGCCGACCTGGTACGTGTCGCCCATGTAGATCACGCCGGGCGCGAAGGTCAGCGTCTCCGGGTACCCCGACGCCGGGCCCCCGGCGGGCGAGAACCAGTCCACCTCCACCAGCGGGATCATCCGGCCGAAGAAATCGGGAATCCCGAAATGCTTCACCTGCGATTGCAGGTACGGGATGCTGTATTGGAGCGAGAGGCCGCCCGCCCAATAGAACGGCTGGCCCTGGTTGTCCCCGGCGGAGTTGAGCTGGCGGTCGGGAATGCTGTAGCTGAGCTCGCCGGTCACTGCGAGCGGCCGCAGCATGCCGATGGGTAGTGCGCCGAGCCCTTGCCCGATATAGAGCGTGGGCAAGGTCGCCCCGGTGGCGTCGCCGCCGATGTTCTGGGTCGCCTGATTGCCCCCGAACTCATACATCACGCCGAGCGAGGCCACGGTCTCGCTGTTCGGAAGGGTGATGGACTGCCACTTGCCGGTGATCACCGCGTTCTCGAACCCGGTGAGGTTCTTCATTCCCGGCTGGTGCAGGACATCCCAGCCCTGGTTGTAGATGAGCGCGGTCGTGGGCGTGATCGTCTTGTCGTATTCCCATTGGAACTGGTACTCGTTCTGGCCGTCGGGGCCGGGCGCATAGACGAACTGCGGTAGCGTCGCCTCGTCGCCGACGCCGGGGTCGTCGAAGGTGAGGGTGACGGGAAAGACGCGCGCGCCGACGACGACGTGTGCGAAGGCGGAGTGGGCGGCGAAGAGCGAGGCGCAGGCGAGCGCCGCGCCGAAGCTGGGACGGTTCATGGGATTTCCGATCTGCATGCGTTAACGGAAGGACCGAAGGAATCGGCTGCGCGGCGCCTATTGGCCCTTGGCGTTGCGGACCGGGAACGCAACGGTGACCTGCCCGCCGCCGGCGAAGCTCAGCGTCACCGGAACGGTGTCGCCGGGCTTCATGTTCGGCTGCATGCACATCAGGTGATAGCCGCCCGGCGAGAAGGTGAAGCTCCCGTTCGCCGGCACCGTCACGCTCGGGACGGCGACCATCGTCTCCATCCCGCCGCTCTTTACCGTCTTGTGCAGCATCAGCATGCCGCAGGCCGGCGAAGCGGCCTTGGTGAGGACTTCCGGCTGGCCGGACGCATTGTTGAGCGTCATGTAGCCACCGGCGGGAACCGCTGCCAGCAGGTAGCGGAACCAGGGTTGGCTCACGGTGACCGGCGAGGCGGCGAGCACGCTCGCGGGGCAGAGAATGGCGAGCAGGGTGAGGCCGAGCGTGGCGGCATCACCGCAACGGGCGAAAAAGCGGGTCATGATCGTTCTTCCTTGACTTGAGCCGATGAACGCGCGGGCCAAAGCGGCCGCGCGGAGCGAGGGGGGGACTCAGGTCAAGGGTGGAGGGCCGCGGGGCTGAGCTGCCAGGCGAACGGCGGCCGGCGGCGCGCGGGGAGAAAGCGGGCGTAGAACGAAGAGCACCGGCGCGGAGGGCGCGGGGAGGCAGGGCTTCGCCGGTCCGAGCAGGCTCGCGGCCTGGGCGAGGGCCTGAGCGAGCGCCGAGAGCTGCGCCCTGGGCGGGTGATGAGGCACGCGCTGGCTCGCGCTGCCGGCATGGCAAAAGAGCGAGACCGAAGCGAGCGTCGCTGCCTCGGATGGGCCGGCCGGCGTGCGGAGGATCACCGCCCCAAGCGCGATCTGGCCCGCGAGCGCGATCGCCGCGGCGAGGAGGCCAAAGAGGCGGACGCGGGCGATCACAGAAATCGCTGCAGGATCAGCTTCTGCACGTCCGACGTGCCCTCGTAGATCTGGCAGACGCGCACGTCGCGCCAGATGCGCTCGACGGGGAAGTCGGCGAGGTAGCCGTAGCCGCCGAGGGTCTGGATCGCGGCGCTGCAGATCCCCTCCGCCGCCTCGGACGCAAACAGCTTCGCCATGCACGCCGCCTCGAGCGCCGGCATGCCGTCCCGCTTCAGCCGCGCGGCGGCGAGCGTGAGCTGGCGCGCCGCCTCGAGCCGCGTCTTCGCCTCGACCAGGCGGAAGCCGACCGCCTGGTGCTCGATGATCCTCTTGCCGAAGCTCTTTCTCTCCTTCGCATAGGCGATCGCGCAGTCGAGCGCCGCGCGCGCCATGCCGACGCTCTGCGCCGCGATCGCGATGCGGCCGGCCTCCAGCGTGGAAAGCGCGATGCGGTAGCCCTCGCCCTCGGCGCCGATGCGCTGGTCGTCCGAAACTTCCATCGCCTCGAACACGAGCTGGCAGGTGTCGGACGCCTTCTGCCCGAGTTTTTCCTCCGATTTCGCCACCGCAAATCCCGCCGTCTCGGGGCTCACGACGAAGCAGGAAATGCCGTGCTTTCCCGCGCCGGGGCCGGTGACGGCGAAGAGCACGACGGCGCCGGCAATGCGTGCGTTGGAGATGAACTGCTTGGTGCCGTCGATGACGTAGGCGCTGTTGCCCCGGCGGACCGCGCGCGTGCGGATCGCGCTCGCGTCCGAGCCCGCGCCGGGCTCGGTGAGCGCGAAGGAGCCGACCGCCTCGCCGCTCGCGAGGGGGCGCAACCAGCGCTCCTTCTGCGCCTCGGTGCCAAAACGCTCGAGCACGAGGCAGGTCGGCGCGTTGTGCACGCTGATCATGGTGGAGACCGCGCCGTCGCCGGCGGCGACCTCCTCGAGTGCCAGCGCATAGGTGAGGGGATCGAGCCCGGTGCCGCCCCAATCGGGGTCGGTGGTCGCGCCGAAGAGGCCGAGCGCGGCGGCTTCGCGGATCAGTTCCGGCTCGATCCTCCCCGCCTTCTCGCGCGCCGCGGCGCCCGGGGCGAGCCGCTCGGCGGCAAAGCGCCGCACGGTCTCGACGACCGCGAGATCCGCCTCTGCTCCCGCGCGCTCCAGCATGGGTCGAGATTGCGCCTGCAGAGTGACGGGGGCAAGCGACCCTAGTGTCCTGCCCCCGAAGTTCGTCGCATGTCGCGACGAACGGAGGGGATAAGCAGGCCACTGAAAACAAAGAGCGAGTGTCCCGATTCCGTCGGCATTTCAATGCGGCGACCTTCGGAATCGGGACCCTAGAGCGTGATCGCCGAAGGTTGAATCACCGAAGGCGTGAATCACGCGGGAAAACAAAGACCTAGAGCGGGATGCGTGAGCCGAAGCGAACGCATCCCTCTAGGCTGCTGCGCGGCTCAAGGACGGCGCGGCGAGCTCCGCGAGCAGACGCGCCCGCTCCGCCATCGCAACGACGCGCGCTTCCTCCTTCACCGGCCCGAAGCCGCGCACCGTGGCGGGCCAGCGAGCAAGTGCGAGCGCGCTCGTGAGCGTGTCGGGGTGGAGTGATTTCAGGATCGCGTCGAGATCGGAGCAGTAGTCGCGGATCATCCGGCGTTCGCTGGCCCGTTCGCGCTGCCACCCGAACGGGTCGAACATTGTCCCGCGCAGGCGCTTGCCGTGGCGGAGCGCGCGGAAGAGCGGCAGCGCGGCCCAGCCGGGCAGGGCGATCTTGCGCCGCCGGCCGGTCGCGGGATCGCGCCCGAGCGGCAGCGGCGGTGAGAGATGGAAGACGGGCTTTTCCCCATACCGCGCGAGCGCGTGCAGACGCGCGACCTCGTATTCGTCCTTGTAGGCGAACACGCGATGGAGATTCTCGGCGACCGCGCGCGCGAGCGGGCCGGGCGCGCCGGCGAGCGCGGTCTCGCGGGCAGCGATCGCGGCAACGCGCGTGCGGTAGCGCTCGGCGAGCGTCTCATCCTGGTAGAGGGCGATCGCGGCAGCGCGC
>Ga0335075_10010748_pt1 | contig 13894 bp, 17 predicted proteins | sample Lox_Sample_24_FD_206723 | JGI IMG/M metagenome (GOLD analysis project Ga0335075, IMG submission 206723) | Soil microbial communities from Loxahatchee National Wildlife Refuge, Florida, United States - Lox_Sample_2.4 | ecosystem: Environmental > Terrestrial > Soil > Wetlands | place: USA...
GATTTGTTCCATGGTTTCCCAGAACACGGTTTCCTTGCAGACGGCGTGGATGGCGACCATGTTCTGCCGGTTCAGATCCATGATCGTGGGTGCGTCGCAGCCCGGCAGGAGGCGCGCGATCCTGTCGACGGCAGAACGCGGCGCATTGAGCATGATATATTTGCTGTCCTGGGCGAGCAGCGCGCCGCGCATGCGCTCGAGCAGCCGGTGTGCCGTTTCCTCCTTCTGGGCCGAGAGCTGCTGGGCGGATCGGATCAGCAGCGCCTCGCTGCGCAGCACCACCGCCAGTTCGCGCAAGCCGTTTGCCGCCAACGTCGCGCCCGACGCCACGATATCGCAGACGGCGTCGGCGATCCGCAGGCGCGGCGCCACCTCGACCGAACCGGTCATGAGAAGCGTCCTGGCCGCGAGGCCGTTGGCGCGCAGAAAACGCTTCAGCAGATGCGGATAGGATGTTGCAATGGTTGCCCCATCGAGGTCGGAAACGGTGTTGACGCCGGCATCTTCCGGCGCGGCAATCGCGAGCCGGCACAGCGAAAACCCCAGCCGCTCGAGAATTGCGGCGCCGAAACTGCCGTTTCCGGCTTCCTGCAATTCCGCGAACACATTCTCGCCGACGATGCCCAGATCGCAGATGCCGCTGCTCACAAAACCGGGAATGTCATCGTCGCGCACCAGCAGGAGATCGATCGGAAGTTCCTTGATTCGGCAGAACAGCTGGTCCTTGCTGCGATCGACATGCAAGCCGCAATTGCGGAGCAAAGCGAGGCTGTCCTCGGCCAGCCGGCCGCTTTTCTGCACCGCAATGCGGACGCGGTCGGCGGGCGGACGCGCGGTATCGCGCATGTGGCGGGCGGTGATATCTTGTGCTATCATGATAGAACAATAGCACGACGGCGGGGAAAGGCAAGGGCTTGGCCAGGATGAGCAGAACCATTGCCGGCGGTGCGGCCGGAAAAATCGGCCACGAGGCCGATCTCAGAGCACTTTGCGAGGCTTTGCTTCGACTCGAGACCGCGGAGGAATGCCGGCTGTTCCTGCATGACCTGTGCACGCCGGCGGAGATTTCGGCGCTGGCCGAGCGCTGGAAGGTCGCGCGCCTGCTCGATGACGGCAAGCTCTCCTACCGGGACATCCACGACCGCACGGGCGTCAGCCTCGCCACCATCACCCGCGTCGCCCGCTTCCTCTGGCAGGAACCCTATCAGGGCTATCGCACGGTTCTGGAGCGATCGAAGACGGGAAAAAAGCGGGCGAAGGCGAAGGGGTGACAGGGCAGGCGGCTTCGTCCGATGGCCGCGTCCATCATCTCGAAGATGGGTACTGGCTCAAATTCGAGATCAGGCGCGTCGGAAAGGCGAAGGGGCGCTCGCACGGATTATCGTATCCGCTTTACCCTGCACGGTCCGGACGGAACGCGGCTCATCGGCTGCCGACACCCTGTTGCGGGATTATTTTCGGGAGGTCCGCCTGATACTGGCCGAGCGCGGGATCCCCGAAACCGTTGTCAGGACGGAGGACACAAGGACGGTAAAGAGATGAAACGAATGAAGATTCAGAGCCTTGCCTCGCTTGAGCGCGAAATGCGCGCCGTTGCGCGTGGCGAGCGGCCGCCGCCCCCGGATGCCGCCGAGCCGAGTTTCAATTCGGTCGATGCGCTCGTGCGTTTGCTGACACCGGAAAATCGCGAACTGCTCGCCATGATTCGCGACCGCAAACCCAAATCCGTTGCCGAACTGGTCGCAATGAGCGGGCGGGCACAGCCAAACCTCACGCGCACGCTGGCGAAGATGGAGGCGGCGGGAATTGTGAAAATGAAAACCGCGGGCCGGCGCAAGACGCCGAGCGTCGCGGTGAGGAAGGTCATGGTCGAAATCGATCCTTTTTCGGACCAGGATCGCCTCCGTATCGTGTAGAATGTCACCATGACACGCCGGGAGGACCGATGCCGAGACTGTTATTTCGCGACCCCGACGCGTTGGCCTCGCTTTGCCGGCGTCACCACATTCGGCGACTCGCCCTGTTCGGTTCGACGCTGAGCGGCACCGCTCGTCCCGGCAGCGACGTTGATCTGCTCGTCGAGTTCGAAGCGGGGCAGGAACCCGGCCTGATACGCCTGGCGGGGATCGAAGCTGAATTTTCCCGGCTCCTCGATGGCCGGTCCGCGGACCTGCGCACGACGGGAGACCTCAGTCCCTATTTCCGCGACGAAGTCGCAAGGATGGCCGAGGTCCAGTTTGAATCAAGCTGACACCATCCGCATCCGCCACATGATCGACGCGGGCGAAGGCGCGTTGCGCTTTATCGCCGGCCGCACGCGCGCCGATCTCGATGCCGACGAGATGATGCGCTTCGCCCTCGTCCGCGCCATCGAGATCATCGGCGAAGCGGCTTCCCGGGTGTCTCCGGAAACCCGATCGCAGATTCCGTCCGTGCCGTGGCAGGATGTTGTCCTCATGCGCAACCGCCTTGTTCACGTTTATTTTGACATCGATCATGCGATCCTGTGGAAGACGGCCACAGAAGACATACCCGCATTGCTCGCGGAATTGCGTCCTCTCGTTCCGCGGGCCTGAACTGTCCACAGCCATGAACGACTCACCCGAATTCATCGACAATCGCGACGGCAATACGCTGGCGCTGGCCCGCCTGGCGACGTTTTGATCAGGCGAGAAGGTCGTCATCGACCGCCAGCGGCCCAAGAGAGTGAGGCGGCCAATGAGCTTGCCGAAGCGCTGAAGCTCGACCGGGTGTGATTGTGCGTCTTGATATCGCAATTTGCGATATCAAAATTCGCGGAGAGGGCTCCCTCATTTCTTGATCTCGAAGATAGTGCCGCAGCCACCTTCGCAACCAGAATCGCCGCCCTGCACGGTCGTTCCATAGAGATTGCCTTTGTACATGATCAGGCTGCCAAAGGGCGAAGCGCCGTCACTTCGACCGGCAAAGGAGTGGAGCACGGTTTCACTGCCGTTCGGCGCAAGCTTGAAGACAGTGCCGTTGGAGTAAAGCGTAGTGCTGTAGAGATTGCCGGCGTTATCCGCGATTAGAGCAGCGGAAGGATCAGCCCCGTCCGCGCAATTCTGTTGCTGGCAGAAGTTGTAGAGTACGGTTTCGGTGCCGTCAGGCGCAAGCTTAAAGACAGTGCCGCACCCGTTGCTGCAGCTCCCATTCGCGCCGCCAATTGAGGTCGTGCCGTAGAGATTGCCCTGGCTATCCCTTAACAGTCCAGCGTAGGGCCCGTCCCCATCGCTGCAATTGGGCTGTGAGCAGAAATTGTAAAGCACGGTTTCGGTGCCGTCCGGGGCAAGTTCGAAAACATCACCGCCCTCATTCGCGCCGCCAGCCCATGTTGTACCGTAGAGATTGCCCGCGCTGTCCATGATCAGTCCGGCCCTGGGTGAATTGCCGTCACTTCCGTTGAAGGAAAGGAGCACGGTTTCGGTGCCATTAGGAGCTATCTTGAAGACGGTGCCGGCGCCGTATTCGCAACTGCCACACCCGCCTTCATCTGTCGTCCCATAAAGATTGCCTGCCTTGTCCGCGATCAGGCCGGCGATGGGCACAGCGCCGTCACTTCCACCGGCGAAGGAGTGGAGCACGGTTTCGGTGCCGTCCGGCGCCAGTTTGAAGACGGTACCGCATCCGTATGCTCCGCAGCCCTCGTAAGCGCCAGTGCCGCCGGAGAGTGTTGTTCCATAGAGATTGCCCTTCTTATCTGCGATCACGCCGGCATAGGGCCATGCACCGTCGGCGCAATTTGTCTGAGAGCAAAAGTTGTACAGGATAACGTCCGTCCATGCAGTGTTAGGTGGCACAGGCGGTACGAGCTTGAAGACGGTGCCGCAGCCACCGCTGTCGCTGCAAGCTGTCGTGCCACCATGCGATGTTGCGCCGTAGAAATTGCCCGCCTCATCCCGGATTAGGCTGCCAATGGGGGACACGCCATCATTTGGCGCCCCAGTAAAGGTGTAGAGCACCGTATCTCCCCTAGCGTTCTTCGCCCAGGCGTCATGAAGCGGAACGAACAGGGCCACCGCCAAGCCGCAGCCTACGGCACCTTTGCTGACGGAATCGAGAATTCGGATCATGGGAACCCCCTCAATAAATGGCGGATGCCGTCACGGCTGCCCGCAATAGAAAATTCTCGGCGCCATTCATGGCATTTTCATGAAAGTGGACGCAGCTAGCACCCGCACCCTGTTGACGAGAGAGGCGGTGCAATTCGGCGCTGGCCGAGCGCTGGAAGGTCGCGCGCCTGCTCGATGACGGCAAGCTCTCCTACCGGGACATCCACGACCGCACAGGCGTCAGCCTCGCCACCATCACCCGCGTCGCCCGCTTCCTCAGGCAGGAACCCTATCAGGGCTATCGCACGGTTCTGGAGCGATCGAAGACGGGGAAAAAGCGGGCGAAGGCGAAGGGGTGACAGGACAAGCGGCTTCGTCCGATGGCCGCGTCCATCATCTCGAAGATGGGTATTGGCTCAAATTCGAGATCAGGCGCGTCGGAATGGCGAAGGGGCGCCCGCACGGATTGATTTTCGCGACGAAGTCGCAAGGACGGCCGAGGTCCGGTTTGAATTAAGCTGACACCATCGGCATCCATCGACCGCCAGCCTCATTCGCTCGGCAGACAACCGCGCAATCGCAACTCTTGCACCTGATCGAGGATTTGCGTGGTGCTGAACTTGGGTTTCAGTTCCGCCACGCGTTCCAGAAGCCTTTGCTCATCAGCCACTCCGCCGAGATCCTCGTTCAGCGCGACGAAGACGATTGTCGAGATCAGCTCCAGAATCTTCCCCGTCTTTCCACGCGCGAGAGCGACGATGCGATCGATCTGCTCGCCAAATTCCGCAAGAAAGGCATGGCCTTTCGCTTCCAGAGCTTCGGCCTTTTCCCCCCGGCCGAGCTCGTAGGCGCCGAACGCCGGATCGTAGTTGGCGACAACGCCCTTCAGATTTTCGACGGTCGCGAGCGTCGATGCAAGTTCGAAGGAATAGACGCCGTAAGTATAGAACCTGTAACGATAGCCCAGCGGAATTCCGGCAAGCTCCTGCAGGAGATAAAACACCTTTTGCAACGCCTTGCGGCCGAAGGCGTGGCCTTCGGCCAGGATGCCCGCGACACGGACGACCAGCGCATACCGGTCCCAGTCGGTAACGGTTCGTTCACTCATGAAAATCCCCCTTCACGAAGCGCGGCGTTTGCCGCGTCCCGGCTTTGTCGCGGCACATAAAGCCGCATGCGATTAATCGGCTTCAGCCCGGCAACAACGCCGGACAGCGAAGAAAGCGCCAACGGCCTCTTGTCTCCGCCACTGCGGCTCGGCATGACGAGGATATCGTCTTTGGGCTGATACCACGACTTCGCCGCTGTCATCGCGACCGCATTCATTGTGGATAACATCACCTTGGCACTCTCAAATTTCTCGATCTCGACTTCGGAAGGCGTTTCGGAGGTTTCACAGACGCATCGGTAGTGGTCGCGGTCGACAAGCATCCTTCCGTGCTCGCCGCCTTCCTCCTGGGCGACGGCGCCCAGGACCCGCCAATCGTCCCACTCCAGGAACCGGCGAATGTCTTCCGTCGTCGGCGGCGGAAACCGGCCCCCATGCGGCTCCAGCAGCTTCTTCAACGCCTGTGCGAGGTGGTAATCGAAGATGCTGCGGGTCTTGTGGAAATAGACCTGCGTGAACATCATGTAGCGGGCAATCAGCAATCCTTCGACGGCGTGGGTACCGTCATCGCCAATACCGAGTTCGTGCCCCCCAGTATCCGGATCCTCGCAGAACTCGACGGTCGATGCCACGCGATCGAGATCGTATTTCCCGTAGGCCACGCCCGCGTGATGGCTGTCCCGCAGCAGATAGTCCATCCGGTCCGCGTCCATCTGACCGGAAATAAACGCCTTCCAGACAAGCGCCGGCTTCGTGCTCGGAGCGTCTTCGAATACGCGCTCCACGTCGGACGCCCGGATGCCAAGATTCTCCGCATGACGATTGTTCTCGATGGTTCCGGCCAATTCATGCCTCAGGATCGCTGCGGAATAGGCTTCGTGGGTATACTGCTTTCCTTTCTGATCCAGAGGCAAAAGGTCTTCGCCGTTATGTGAGAACGGCGTGTGACCGACGTCATGCAGCAGCGCTGCCAGCCGGACGATCTGCAGCCACCGGATTTTTGCAGCCTCTTCGAACTGGTATTCACTCTCCAGTATCTCGCGGCTGCGCTCGCAGACTGTGCGAAACAGTCGCGTCGCGACATGCATCGCGCCGAGCGAATGCTCGAAGCGCGTATGCATGGCCCCCGGGTAGACCATGTCGGTAAAGGCAAGCTGCCGGATACGACGCAGCCGTTGAAAGGCGGGATGATTGATGATGTCCCGCTCGAGTTCGTTGTAGCGGACGAAACCATGCACCGGATCGCGGATTTCGAAATGCTTCACGGATTCACCCATGCGCGGGCGAAGGATCGGTGAGCGAGCTCCCGAATCACCGCGATCCGCCAAGCTTCATGCGCCGCCGCTGGAACAGCCGCATTCTTGAGACAGAGCAATTTGTTCATGTTATGTTCCAAATGTCAAGTCAATGACGCGTCATTACCCAACGCGCTGAACCGGACCATTTGCCGCGGGGCCATCGGAACCGCCGCCTTTCGAGGGCACTTCGGAGCTGACTGCGCGATATTTCGACCGCATTTCATCGCCTCGCATGATTGGCAGTCCGTCGGATACCGGACCGGCCTGCTTTTATCCCAGGACCTTCGCCACCCATTCGAGCGCGCCGGGCGCCGCGGCCCATGCTTCTGCACCGCTATCCGCGACGTAGGCAATTGCTTCGTCTTCGCCGCCGACGCTGATGTAAGCCGGCAGCGTGCGCGGGAGTTTCTTGCGGCCGAGGAGATAACCGGCGACGTGCACATTGCCGTCAGCGGCTCGTTGGAGCGCCTTCCGCGCTTTCGCGCTGTTACCCTCGCGGCGGAAGCATGCGAGGGCAGCCGACCACATCCAGGCCGCCGCGCCGTCGTTGCGGTAGCGGCGCAACAGCTTTTCCGCTTCGTCGTCGCGACCGAGAACGAGCAGACAATCGAGCAAAAGGTAACGGATGCCCTGATTGTCACCCGGGTTGAGCCGGAGCATGTCGCCGTAATGCGCCACGGCCTCCTCGCGCGCACCGGTCTCCCACAGCCGCATGGCGAGGCCATGCCGCGCGCGCATATAGGGCCTCGTCTCGAGAATGCCCCAGAAATCGCCGACATCTTCGTGGAATGCGTGCTTTCCGAGCGCCTTCTCACCCGCCTCCACGCCCTGGCGGCAGAGCGCAAGCCCTTCCTCCACGGTCTTTGCATCCTCCGCGAGGATCACATAGGCGTCGGCGCAAAGCGGCGAGATTTTCAGCGCCTTTCGCGCAAGCGCGAGGCGCTTGCGGCGATCGTCGGTGTCCCAGGCTTCCCAGGCAATATCCTGCGCGGCCGCGAGCGGTGTCATGTCCTCCGCTTCGGCCTGCACCATCGCGAGGATCGCATCGAGCATGCGGCGATCCGGAACAATTCCGCCTCCCGAACCTGATCCCTTCGATTTCTTGGCTGGAGACTTTCCGGCCTTGGCCTTCGTGCTTCGCGGCATGCTCTGCGCTCCTTGAACGATGGAACAGTGAACCTGTTCAATTCCGACTCGGGTGAGCGGCGCCCTCTACTACACCATTTCCGCCACACGCTCGCGAGCCAGGGCACGGCAGGTCTGTCATGGCGGAAGACGTAATACCCTGTATGGACACCAGCGGAGGAGGGCGAACCGCCGGCGCGGACCAGATATCAAGCTGCGGGTCGCGGATCGCGTCATGACACCCAGCCCGCTCCCGGACCTTTTCCGTTTGGCAAGCGGCTCCATCTATCGGTGGGAGTTTGAGCGCCGGGGTAAAAAGCTGGAGATCAATGTCCCGGGAAGGATTTCATTAGGCCGCGTGGACAAAATGATTGACGCCTGAATCGGGGTTTGATTCAAGACTGCGGATTCGGGAGAGCGGTCGTGATAGACGACACGGTTCTCATGCGGGAGGCCGCAGTTGCGGGTCTCGGATTGGCATATATTTTGGCCTGGCAAGTGGCTTCCGATATTCGGGCCGGCCGACTTATTCAAACACTTGACGAATGGACGCCGTCTTTCCCTGGCCTCTGCCTCTACTATCCCGGTCGCCGGCATGTACCTTCGGACCTCCGAGCTCCGATCGAAGTTATCCGCGAGCTCAAGACAAAATCGCCATCCTCATAGTCTGTTACGGAGAAGGTCATCAACCCCGAGCTTCATAGTAGCATCGTGCGAGCGGTTGCGGGCGCAAGACCACCGGTACTCTCCGAATCCAAGGACGCCCAGCGACCGCTTGCCGATCAAACGGCGACCAGCTCGGGCCTCAGAAAAGCGCAATTTGTACGCTCGAAGCTGGTCGCATCTGGGCGATGTCGGATAAACTGGAATCGCCAGAGAGTCGTAGCGAGATAGGGGATACCGGACGAAGAGGATTTCGGCTGCTTTGATCGGCTGTGCGCTTCGTACCCAAGAGGGAGTCCCCGAAAAAAGTTTGCGCCGCGGCCGACACTTCGTCGCGGCGCAAGCTCCATATCCAAGTCTACGTTGAATATCTATTTCAGAGTGAGCAAGTTATAGTTTGGCGCTCCGGGGGCATTATATGATACCCAGCCGCCTCCCTGATTGTAGGCCATTTCCGCCGAATCGATTACGTCCGATGTATTGCCGTACCACACGACGTTCGCGTTCGAAGTGTTGGCATCCGTGCCCAGTACAATCCAATACTTCGTACCGGCAGAAAGTTTCACGGTGGGGAACTTGATCGTTGTATAGGTACAGCATGTCCCGAATGCTGGCAAATCGTAGACATCCTGCGATTCGATAGCCCCGCCGGGAACGCCGCCGGCATCCGTGTAGAGACCGATGCTAACGCCATTGGTTCCCGAAACATAGCCCAGCCCGACACTGATCTGATCTGCTTTTGATGTCTTGGTGGGCGTAAACGACAGCGCCACCCCGTCATCGTAGGAGCCACCTTCGCCGATAATTTGAAGACCTCCCCACCAAGGCCACCAGGGAGCGAGTCGCAAACCCCAATTGCACATCGGATAACGGTTGGGCGGGCAGCCGGAAATGCTGGGAAGTTTCAAGTCCGCGGCCATCGATCCGTGCTGAAGGGGAACGACCGGACGCCCGGCCTGGAAAGCTTGAGCCGCAGGGCCGACACCCGGCGAGACGTCTTTAGCCGCCGCGCCCGCCACAGAAATCGCAAGGGATGCTGCGACCGCCATGAGCGTCGGCGTCATCGAGATATTCCCTGGTAACGTTCCGCGGGAGACGCCGGGCGCGCGCGCCGGTGATTGCGTAAATCGAGAATGGGCTTGCATGATTTTCTCCATCAGGTTGGGCCGCAGCGACCATCGCCCCGGCCGATAAGCGCCATCTGAGGGTCAATCGCGAGTTCCGACGCGGACGAAAAACTGACGAGTTGCCAGCAGGAAGCTGACAAACCGGCGATTTGCTTATGAATGACGGGCATGTCGCGTCGAGGGCATCACAAACCAGACCACAGGCCCGGCTCCCCTCGCGCTGCCGGACCTTTTCATTTCCGAGAGGGAAGTGCGCCTCGAATTCGCAGCCGAACGCGAAAGGTTGAAAGCAGCCCGGGCCTGGACGCAATCATGGCGCTCGCGCCCACTGTCTGCGATCTCGACTCCAACCGAAAGATCTCCCGGATCCGGCGCGGGCGGCGACCCCAGGGGGCGGTCCGACCTCGGCCGGGCGAACAATTTGCAGTGTTCTGTTCGCTCACGACGTGGGCTCGGCCGCTCGCATTGGACAATATCGCTGGAAAACCCTTACATTTCCAACCGCACTTCAGAGTACCCAAGGGTGGCATTCCCGCCAACGCGCAAGTGACCAACCACTGGGCCTCGCGGAACATTGCCGTAACTGGTGCATTAGGCATTCGCGCGGAGTTCCAATTCTTGTGCGGCGAGCCTCCGAGGCCGGAATAGATGTCGACTGGCATTCCAAGCGGTGGTGGCAGTCCTTTGCTAACGAAGGAGGCAGGGGCTCTTTCGGAAGCCATTGTTCGCACGACACGCCAGCCTTTCTTGGTGCTCGACGGGCATCTGGTCGTAGAGGCCGCGAACCCGGCATTCCTTGAGACCTTTCATGTGGACGCAAGTCAGACGCAAGGCCAGTGTCTTTACGACCTCGGCAATGGACAGTGGAACATTCCAGAACTTCGCGTTCTAATGAATAGCTTACTTCGTGAGCAGTCTCGAATTAGCGATTATCGCGTCGAACACAAGTTCGAGCACATTGGCAAGCGTATTATGCTGCTTAATGCCGAACGTATCGCATGCGATGGGACGCAGGTCTTGCTGGCAATTTCGGACATGACCGAACGGGAGAATTTGCTGTTCGAACTCGAGGCCGCGCGCGAATTTGCGGAAATGACCGTCGATTCATTGCGTGATCCATTGCTGGTCTTGGATTGGAGTCTGCGGGTTCGTTCGGGAAATACACGCTTCTATGACACATTCCAGGTCAGCCGCCATGAGACCAGAGGAAAACTAATCTATGAGCTCGGTAACGGACAGTGGAATATTCCGCGTCTGCGCCAGTTGCTTGAAGACGTACTGCCGGACAACAACGCCTTCGACAATTTCGAAGTCGAGCATGATTTCGACACACTCGGCCATCGCGTAATGATGCTTAACGCCCGTCGGCTCAATCATCACCAGTCGATTTTGCTTGTCATAGAGGATGTTACCGAGAAGCGCCGGGGTGAAAGCCAGGCGCGAGCGGTCATGGGCGAGTTGCAGCACAGAGTAAAGAATATTCTCGCCAACGTCCGTGCACTGGCGCGGCAGACGCGACTGCGCAGCCCCGACCTGGCGACTTTTGCCACCAATTTTGACCGGCGACTTGACGCGCTCGCGCGCACACAGGACCTGCTGCTACGAAGCAAGGGCGATGCGATCGATCTGGCGGAATTGCTGCGCCTCGAACTGGGCGCGTGCAGTGGGCACGAAGGTGAATCGTTCTTCCTCGCCGGGCCACCAATCGAAATGCCCGCGCGTTTTGCCCAGGCAATGGCCATGACCGCACATGAACTTGGTACCAACGCAGCCAAATATGGTGCATTTGCCAGCCCGAGAGGCCGGATCGAGCTAAAATGGCACGTTGAGCGGCTTGATAGTGGCCGTCAGCTGCACTTCGCCTGGCACGAACACGGCGTTGCGTTAAGCGAAGCGCCGGGCAAGCCCGGTTTCGGTACTCAGTTCATCGAGAAGATGCTTCCTTACACCATGGGGGGTACGGCGGCGATCAGGTATGGCAGTGACGGAATTCGCTGCTCGATCGTTGTCCCGTTGGATGACGGCAACAAAAAACGATCAACATAGCATGGATCAAATTCTGACAGGTAAGACTGTGCTCATCGTCGAAGATGAACTGCTTACGGCAATGGAACTGGAGCGAATGGTCGAAGAGGCAGGCGGTCGCACGATAGGTCCGACCGGGCTCCTAAGCGAGGCACTCAGGCTGGTTGATGGCGACATCGACGTGGCGGTGCTGGACGCCAGGCTGGATAACGACACCACTGCGCCTGTCGTAGAGAAATTACGGGCTCGGGGCATCCCATTTCTGCTAGCGACCGGCTACGACACGACGACACTGCCTGAAGGCCTCCGAAATGCACCTCTTCTCGGCAAGCCTTACTCGGACGATGCATTTTATGCAGCCGTCCGCAAGTACTTGATTTGAGCGCTTTGGTATTACCCCAGGTTCATAACCGGTTCTTCTTGTTCATGCCATACATTGTGAGAAGTGGTATCAGTGTACGGGGTACGGGCACCGCACGGAATACCTGCTTCTTTCGCTGTTTGAGTGTCTCGATAATGTCCGGTTGCGAAACGCCGGCGAACAGCAAGAGAAAGGCCGGCTCACATCTTCGACGTCGCCGGCGATCCAATCAATATCGTGGGACCCCTCCGGAGCTTCGGGTCGGCGAGCGCCGCAGAACAGGCAGTGCTGGTGTCCGGTGCCGATACTGCCTGTTCAAGGACACGATCCATCTGGAATGCCGCGGGAGGATCGAAATTTGAAAGTCCGATCACCTGCCATCCGGATTGGGGAAAATAGGCCACGTCTGCACTCACACCGGGGGCACCGCCTCCGATATCGATCTTCGGTGCAGGTTTGTCACGAACAACGAAACCGTAGCCGGACGTGCCTGGGCCACCTGCCGGATCGGGTCGCGGTGTGAGCATCACGTCGAGTGTGGCCTTGCTCAGGAGGCGGCCGCCGAACAGAGCGGTCAGGAATCGGGACAAATCCGAGGGCGTACTGAACATTCCCCCGGCCGGCGACGCCAGGACCGGGCCGAGCGCGGGTCTCGGTTTGTCAAGCAATCCTGCCGGCGACATCCGGCTCATCGGAATTGCCCCGCCGACAGAGTCAAATCTCGTGTCGCTCATGCCGGCGGGAGAGAGAATCTCTTTGCGGATAAACTCCGACCAGGTCAGTCCCGACACTTTCTCGATGATCGCGCCCAGAACGACAAACCCCGAGTTCGAATAAACGCGCTTCGATCCAGGCGCAAAGGCTGGCGGCGACGCGAACGCGAGCGGCAGGAGATCAGTCGCTGTCTTTGCAGAGTCGATGGCTGCCCGGTTCCCGGGCCGGAAATAGTCGCCGAGACCGGAGGTGTGATCCAGAAGTTCTGCGACCGTGATGGCGGCAAATTCGGGTTTGAGGCCCGGAAGATAACGTGCAATCGGCGCCTCGAATCGAACGGCGCCGCGGTCGACCAGCATTCCGATGGCGACCGCAACGAACATCTTGTTCACCGAGCCGATATTGAAGCGCGTTCCACTCGCATTGGGCACCTGGCCGTCTGCATCCGATGTCCCGAAGGATCGCTCCACGGCCAGATTGCGGTTGCGAACGTAAACTGTCCCGTTAAAGCCCAGCGACGTTGCCGCACTCCCCATGCACATGGCGATTGCCTTCTCCTGCGAGGCCGGCTGCGCGTGGGCCACGTCAGCCAAAACCAGCACTGATGCAATTGCAAAAGCCGACACCGCCAAGTCAGACATCTCATTCTCCACGACCGATTGCATGTCGCACCGGTATGGCGGAAGCTACTCGGAATGCCAGACGATCCCCTGAGTAGAGCTTTCAAAATTCGCGACGCCGGGGCTGCGGCGGCCTTTTCTGATCCGCTGCGCCGCCGGGTTGTGCTCCTTTTGGCGGGACGCGAGCGGTCGCTGAGCGAGCTTGCCTCAACCACCGGATGGGAGCTGAAGCGGCTGCATTATCACGTTGCGACGCTGGCAAAGCTCGGGCTCGTTGTCGTTTCCGGTCGCCGCGCACGCGCCGGTCGCGCGGTCAAGCTCTATCGTGCGGTCGCCGACGCTTTCTTCATCCCGGTCGACCTGGTTGACGGATCGCCGGGCGCCGCAATGGCGAAGGAATTGCGGGATGCCCTGGCGCGGATTGCCGATCCAGCGCGCGAAGGAGTCCTGTATTACCTGAGCAAAGAGGGCAAGTTTCGCATGCAGCCAATAGGCAACGGAGGGCCGAAACAACTCCCAACCGCCGAATGCTGGCGCGTGCTGCGACTGTCTACGACGGAAGCTTCGCGACTGGCTGCCGAGATGGACGCATGCTTGAAAGCGGCCGCCGAACGCAGCCGCGGAGCGACCAGGAATTACCTCGTGCATTTCGCTTTCGCACCGCGATTGATGCCGTGATTTGTCCACCCAATGCCATCAACGCAATCGGCTTCCGGTAGCAAAATGGAGCCGGTGTCACATTCCATGGAATCTCCGTTTGGCGTCGGACCAATAAATAAGCCT
>Ga0335075_10010749_pt1 | contig 13892 bp, 12 predicted proteins | sample Lox_Sample_24_FD_206723 | JGI IMG/M metagenome (GOLD analysis project Ga0335075, IMG submission 206723) | Soil microbial communities from Loxahatchee National Wildlife Refuge, Florida, United States - Lox_Sample_2.4 | ecosystem: Environmental > Terrestrial > Soil > Wetlands | place: USA...
GAGTATGACGTGCTCGTCGGCATCAACCTCCTGCGCGAGGGCCTTGACTTGCCCGAGGTGTCGCTGGTGGCCATCCTCGACGCGGACAAGGAAGGCTTCCTTCGGTCGGGCACGTCGCTGATCCAGACCATCGGGCGTGCTGCCAGGAACGTGTCTGGCCAGGTGCACATGTACGCCGACAAGGTCACGCCATCCATGCAGCGGGCTATTGACGAGACCAACCGGCGGCGCGACAGGCAGATCGCCTACAACCGGAAGAACGGCGTCGACCCGCAACCACTGCGTAAGCGGATCGCCGACATTCTGGACCAGCTAGCCCGAGAAGACGCCGACACCGCGCAGCTACTGGGCGGATCGGGACGGCAGCAGAGCCGCGGCAAGGCGCCGGTCCCTGGCGTATCGTCCAGGGCGCGCGCGGCCGCAGCGGCCGCAGGGGAGAAGGCGACAGCGGGGGAGAAGGGTGCCGGGCCGGCTCGCGCCGACCTGGCCGCACTGATCGCCGAGCTGACTGGGCAAATGCGCGCGGCCGCGGCTGAGCTGCAGTTCGAGGTGGCTGCCCGGATCAGGGACGAGGTCCGCGAGCTCAAGCTCGAGTTGCGGGGCATGCAGGCGGCCGGGGTCTGACGCGCGGACCGCAGCCATAGCGGATCACAGTGGTAGCTGTGCTCCCGGTACCGCCGGTGGCTGACGCGCTTGCGCCCACCAGTTAAAGGCGGGCACCAAGCAGCCCAGGTTGCCAGCAGCGTAGTGTCAAATAATGCTGGCGAGCCTGGTGGCCGCTGTAATTGCTGCCCTGTGCTACGGGGTCGCTTCCGTGATGCAGGCGATCTCGGTACGCGCGGCCAGCCGCCGCACGGCCGAAGCCGTCGGTCAGGCCGGGGAAGGCGTCGACCCCGGTTTGCTGGTCCGGATGCTTCGCCAGGGTCTCTTCCTCGGCAGCATGGCCATCGACGTGACAGGTTTTGTCGCTCAACTCATCGCATTGCGCCGATTGCCGATTTTCGCCGTTCAGGCGATCATGTCGGCGAACCTGGCCGTGACTGCGGTGTTCGCAGCCTGGCTGATGAATATGCGGCTAGCCCTGCGCGAATGGCTCGCCGTGGCGGGCGTTGTGCTCGGCGTGGCGTTGCTCGGACTCTCCTCAGGAGCGCAAGGCGCTAAGCGAGTCGGCGCCGAGTTTGAGCTGGCATTGATCCTGACTGTCGCCGCTGTCGGGCTGGCCGGCTTCGCGGTGGCCCGGCTGCCCAACCCCGTGCGTACGCCGGCGCTCGGCGCGATCGCCGGTCTCGGCTACGCCGTGCTCGCCGTCGCGGCGAGGATCCTGCCGGGATTCATGCCGTTGCAGCTGATCAAAAGTCCGGCAACCTACACTCTCGCCGCTGCCGGAATCGTGTCGTTCCTGCTCTACGCGACCGCTCTGGAGGGCGGCAGCGTCACGACCGCCACCGCGGCCATGGTGCTGGCCGAGACGGTGCCGCCGGCCATTGTCGGCGTCCTCTTCCTCGGTGACAGCACCCGGCACGGGCTCACGGCAATCGCGGTACTCGGGTTCATCCTCGCCGTCGCCTGCGCGCTCGCCCTGGCCAGATTCGGCGAGGCTGGCGATCATGGCGAGCGGCATGCGCCGGCCGAGCCGGGGCTGAGCCCGCCAGTCCGCCACCGGGCGGCGTTAAGCAGGCGAGAGCTGCCCGAAGAGAACTGACCGCGGCCTGGTAGCGCCTGGCTGAGGACGTCGATCTGACCGCGATCCGCCTGCTTGTTTCGGCGGCCCTGCCCGGCTGACGGGATGGCGGCCGGTGCAGGCCAGGGCCTGGCACTTGGCGGTCTTCGGAGCGGATTGCCCGTTAGCAGCCTGAATCTGGCACTCGTGGCGTCGTGTTTGCCCAGCCAGGGGCTCTGCTGCTGATATCCTGATACCCCGTGGGCGAGCGGGTTTCCGCCGGATCCTGACCACGGGAGGGTCATTGACGATATCGGGCTATACGTCACGACCAGCAACGACTAGACATCTTTTCGTCACCGGTGGCGTTGCCTCCAGTCTCGGCAAGGGACTCACGGCATCGAGCATCGGCAGACTGCTTAAGCTGCGCGGACTCCGGGTGAGCATGCAGAAGCTCGACCCCTACCTGAATGTCGACCCGGGCACTATGAATCCGTTCCAGCACGGCGAGGTTTTCGTGACCGACGACGGCACGGAGACCGACCTGGACGTCGGGCATTACGAGCGCTTCCTGGACATCAGGCTGCCGGGATCAGCCAACGTCACGACCGGCCAGATCTACTCAAGCGTCATCGCCAAGGAGCGGCGCGGAGACTATCTGGGTGACACCGTCCAGGTCATTCCGCACATCACCAATGAGATCAAGGCACGGATCCGGGAGATGGCTGGCCCGGAAACCGACGTGGTCATCACCGAAGTCGGTGGCACGGTCGGTGACATCGAGTCGCAGCCGTTTCTTGAGGCGATCCGTCAGATCCGGCACGAGATCGGCAGGGACCGGTGCTTCTTCCTGCACGTCTCCCTGCTGCCGTACATCGGGCCGTCTGGCGAGCTCAAGACCAAGCCCACTCAGCACTCAGTTGCAGCGCTGCGCAGCATCGGTATCCAGCCGGATGCGATCGTGTGCCGGTCCGACCGGCCGATTAGCGACGGGCTGAAGCGCAAGATCAGCCTCATGTGCGACGTTGACGAAGAGGCCGTGGTGTCGGCGCCGGACGCGCCGTCGATCTATGACATACCCAAGGTGCTGCACTCTGAGGGCCTGGATGCTTACGTTGTGCGCCGGCTCGGGCTGCCCTTCCGCGATGTGGACTGGACCGACTGGGACGGCTTGCTGCGCCGGGTCCACCGGCCCGCCAGGACGGTAACGATCGCCCTGGTCGGAAAGTACGTGGACCTGAAGGACGCCTACCTGTCGCCCGCTGAGGCGCTGCGCGCGGGCGGGTTCGCGCACGACGTGCGCGTCAACATCCGCTGGGTGACCAGCGACGACTGCCAGACCGCAGAGGGCGCGGCCCGCCAGCTCTCGGACGTGGACGGGGTCCTAGTGCCGGGTGGCTTCGGGGTACGGGGCATCGAGGGCAAGATCGGCGCCGTCAGGTATGCGCGCGAGAACGGGATCCCCATCCTTGGCCTCTGCCTCGGCTTGCAGTGCATGGCCATCGAGGTAGGCCGGGACCTGGCTGGACTCGAGGATGCCAACAGCGCCGAATTCGACCCTGCTACCGAGTACCCGGTGATCGCCACGATGGCCGACCAGGAAGACGTGGTGGCTGGCGAGCGGGACATGGGCGGCACCATGCGACTGGGCCTGTATCCGGCCGTGCTCGCCGAGGGCAGCCTGGTCCGGGAGCTCTACGGTGAGGACGTTGTCTCCGAGCGCCACCGGCACCGGTACGAGGTGAACAACGCCTACCGGCCGATGCTGGAGAAGGCCGGCTTGATCTGCTCAGGGCTATCGCCCGATGGCAGGCTGGTGGAGTTCGTCGAGTTGCCGCGCGATGTGCACCCGTTCTTTGTCGCGACGCAGGCCCATCCGGAGCTGCTGTCGCGGCCGACCCGCCCGCATCCGCTGTTCAGCGGGCTGGTCTCGGCGGCTCTTGAGCGCAGCCGGGTGCCCGGGGCGAGCGAGGTCGTGACCGCTGCCGCGGCGCGGCCAGTTGCGAGTGCCTGAGCCGCGGCGTGGCTGAGCTCGAAGACGAGGCAGTCAGCTGGCCGGTAGCAGGATCGGCCGTACTGGCCAGGGGCAAGATCGTCACGCTCAGGCAGGACGACGTCCGGCTACCGGATGGCGAGCAGGTCGTCCGCGAGGTGGTCGAGCACCCCGGAGCGGTGGCCATCGTGGCCATGGACGAGGCTGACCGGGTGCTCATGATCCGCCAGTACCGGCATCCGGTGCGCTCGATGCTCTGGGAGATCCCGGCCGGGCTCCGGGACGTCCCCGGCGAGCAGCCCCTGGAGACCGCACGGCGGGAGTTGCTTGAGGAGGCTGGCTACCAGGCCGGGCACTGGCAGGTGCTCGCGGACTACCTGTCGTCACCCGGCATCAGCACCGAGCAAGTGCGGGTCTACCTGGCGAGGAATCTGACAGTGGTCCCCGCCGGCCAGCATGAGTATGTTCGGCAGCATGAGGAGGCCTACCTGACAGTGGCATGGATGCCGCTGGCAGAGGCCGTCCGGGCGGTCCTGGCTGGGCGCATGCGCAACGGTGTGGCGATCGTGGGTATCTTGTCCGCATATGCGGCACACGGTGGAGGCTTCCGGGAGCTTCGCCCCGCCGGTGAGCCGCATAGTCGATGACTAACAGTACGCCCTCCCGGAGGGCACCATCCGGTATGAGGCCGGGGCAGTTCGGCACGCGAGGAAGGACACAAGGCCAATGAAGGTCGGCGTTCCTAAGGAAGTCAAGAACCACGAGTACCGCGTGGCGATCACGCCCGCCGGAGTGCACGAGCTAGTGCGAGACGGGCACGAGGTATACCTGCAACAAGACGCCGGCATCGGCTCGTCGATCCCGGACGAGGACTTCGTGGCTGCAGGCGCCACGATCCTGCCGTCGGCAGACGACGTCTGGCAGGCTGGCGAGCTGATCCTCAAGGTGAAGGAGCCCGTCGCCGAGGAGTACCACCGCATGCGCAAGGATCAGGTGCTCTTCACCTACCTGCACCTTGCGGCGAGCCGGCCGTGCACGGACGCCCTGCTGGAGTCGGGCATCACCGCGATCGCGTACGAGACCGTGCAACTGCCGGATGGCTCGCTGCCGTTGCTCGCTCCGATGTCAGAGGTAGCCGGGCGGATGGCACCTCAGGTCGGTGCGCACCACCTGCAGCGCGACGGCGGGGGCCGCGGAGTGCTGATGGGTGGCGTGTCCGGTGTCTACGCAGCCAAGGTCGTGGTGCTCGGGGCCGGCGTGTCCGGCATGAGCGCAGCCGTCATCTCCCTCGGGATGCAGGCCGAAGTGCTTCTGGTGGACAAGAACATTGCCCGGCTCCGCCAGGCGGACGCCATTTACCAGGGTCACTGCCAGACGGTTGCGTCTAACGCCTACGAGATCGAGCGTGCCGTGATTGACGCCGACCTGGTCATCGGTGCCGTGCTGGTGCCGGGCGCGAAAGCCCCGATGCTGATCTCCAACGAGCTGGTGTCGCGGATGAAGCCGGGCTCGGTCCTGGTCGACATCTCAATTGACCAGGGCGGCTGCTTTGAAGACAGTCATCCGACGACGCACGCTGACCCGACCTACATGGTGCACGATTCAGTGTTCTACTGCGTGGCGAACATGCCAGGGGCTGTGCCGCACACCTCCACATACGCGCTGACCAACGTGACGCTGCCGTACGTGGTGGAGATCGCGAACCGGGGCTGGCGTGAGGCGCTGCGCCGGGACCCGTCGTTCGCGCCCGGGCTGAACACCCATGAGGGCAACCTGACGTGCGCGCCGGTGGCGGAGGCGCACCACCTGCCCGTCGTCAGCCTTCAGGAGGTACTCAGCTGACCACCTTCGCCCGTGCTATCGGGCGTTATCTCGACCACCTGGCGGTAGAGCGCGGCCTCGCCGAGCACACACTGCAGTCCTACCGGCGTGACCTGCGTCGTTACGCCGCGACCCTGACTGCGGCCGGGCGGACCGAGATCGAGCAGGTAAGTACCGAGGACATCGCAGGCTTCCTGGCCGGGCTGCGCGAAGGCGACGAGGACCATCCGCCGCTGGCAGCCAGCTCGGCCGGGCGGACCGTTGTCGCTGTCCGCGGCCTGCACGCTTTCGCATTCGCTGAGGGCCTGACCGACGACGATCCGGCGAAGTCGGTCAGGCCGCCAGCTCCGCCGCGCCGGCTGCCGAAAGCTATCTCCATCGCCGAGGTAGAGCGACTGCTTTCTGCGGCTGGCGGCGGCCAGTCCGGGTTGCGCGACCGGGCATTGCTTGAGCTGCTCTACGGGACCGGTGCGCGCATCTCCGAAGCTGTCGGACTGGACGTCGATGACCTGGAGCTGTCCGGTGAGTCACGGCCGGACCCGGTGGCCGGGATCGTCCGGCTGAACGGCAAGGGTGGTAAGCAGCGGCTGGTCCCGGTGGGTAGTTTCGCGACGGACGCGGTTAACGCCTACCTCGTGCGGGCGCGCCCGGCGCTGGCTGCCGCCAGCGGTCGAGGACAACCGAGCCCGGCGTTGTTCCTCAATGCCCGGGGTGGCCGGCTCACCCGGCAAGGCGCGTGGGGCGCGCTGCGAGCGGCCGCGGACCGCGCCGCGCTGACTGAAGTGTCGCCGCATGTTCTGCGGCATTCCTTCGCGACCCACTTGCTGGACGGCGGAGCGGACGTTCGGGTTGTCCAGGAGCTGCTGGGGCACGCCTCAGTGACTACGACGCAGGCTTACACCCTGGTAACCGTTGAGAAGCTACGTGAGGTGTATGCAGCGTCCCACCCGCGCGCCCTCAACTAGCGACCTCGCATCGCGAGGTCATCACGGGACTTGCCGCGGCTAGGTGTCCCCCGGGCCGCGGCCATGCCGGATTCTGCTATGAACTGCACGGCACCAATATCTGCCGTCGACTGCGCCGGCCACGTTAAGTGCGGCTCAGCCAATGACGAAGAGGATTGCGGATGTGGGCTACCACTGAAGAGTCCGGCCAGAATGTCGCTGCCCGGTCGCGCGCCGCTGGCAGCGTTTCGATCCGCTGCCACCTGCTCCGGCTGCGATGCCGACCACGAGCACTCGCCACGTGCTCGTTCGCGGACGCTGACGCGATCAGTGAGCCCGGCGGGCGGGTCGGGGCCTCCCTCGCCTCGCCGAGTGTCAGGTGCGCCGGGCAGTCGTCTGTGCTGCTGACCTTATTATGTGACAATGGCCGCGATACTGACCGGTCAGCCGATGGCAGCCCGCCGGCGTCCATTGTCCCGCGCACTCTGATAGGTAGGTTATGCGGACCAGAGTTCTGCGGAGCAGCATCGGCAGCGAGGGCGCGCCGCGGGTGGTGGACGGATCCGGCGCCGAACTGAGGCTCAGTAACGGCCGCACGGTGATCGACGCTATGACGACTCCCGCACCCCTCGGACACCGGCATCCCCGAGTTGTCGAGGCCGTAACTGCTGCCGTCAAGAACAGCCCGACCCTCGATGAGGGATGGGAGTCGGCGGACCGTGAAGCTGCCGCTGACGAACTCATTAGCACGGCGTTCGCGGGAGAGGACTCGTGGGTCGGGGCAGTCCGGTTCGCAGTGACCGGGAGTGAGGCCAACGATCTGGCGCTCTCGCTGTGTCAGGCACTGACCGGGCGGCGCCCGCTGGTGACGAGGGACCGCGCGTATCACGGCATGGTTGGACTCGCGCGGGACGTCACCGTGCAGCCGCAGTGGCACGGTGGTCTAACCGAGCCCAATGGAAAAATCAGTCCGGTGCCGCTGGGCACACCGGTAAGGACGTTGCCCTTCCCGGAGGGAGTCCTGGGCAGCGGGCTAACTCTCAGCCGGGACGAGGCCAGGACTATTCTCGCCGGCGCGGAACCGCTCCTGGAGGATGCCGCCGCTGTCATCATCGACTACTCCCAGGGCGGCAGGTACGCCGCACCCGCCTACCAGGACGAACTCGCCGGCAAGGCTCGCGCGGCCGGCACGCTATGGATAGCCGACGAAGTAGTAACTGGTTTCGGCAAATGCGGGAAGTGGTTCAACTTCCAGTGGGGCGAGTCCCGGCCCGACATCGTGACCCTCGGAAAGCCGATGGGCGGGGGGGCGGCACCGGTGGCGGCGGTGGTGGTTTCCCAGCAGGTCCTCGACCTGATCGGGAACTCATCGTGGCAGAGCTACAGTGCCCTTCGCGCGCACTCGACGGCCATCGCAGCGTCGCGGGCCTTCCTCCAGGTCGTCAGCGAGGACAAGCTTGTCGACCGTGCGCATGCGCTGGGCTTGGTAATCACAGACCGGATGGCGCGAGCGGCGGAACGCCATTCGATCGTGCGCCGGATCGACGGAATGGGCCTGCACTGGTGGATCGACCTGCACCCGTCGGGCGGCGGCGGACCGGACTCTGCCACTCGGGCAGCGACCGCAGTGCTCGAAGCAGGGGTCATGGTAGCCACGAGCGGCGAGGCCAATGCCCTTTTGATCACGCTTCCCATGATCATCAGCGATGAGCAGCTGGAAACGGTCTTCCAGGCACTGGACCACGGCCTCACCGCGGCCTCGGACGACCTCCGAGACTGAGGATCCCGGCGCCACCGGGCCAGCACTTATGCGGTATCCCGCCTGAATCCGCTCAGGCCGGTGAATAGTCAAGGGCCAGGAGGACCGGAGCGGCGTCCGCGCCCGCTAGAGAAACGGTGCAGGACCTGGCCAGGTCCTGCACCGTCCTTAGCCCAGGCCGACCGGAGCCAGCCTGCTCCTTACAGTGCCGGTCTCAGCGCGCCTTGTGTGCTCCCGCGGTCGGCGCGTTCTCGCTTTCTCTCGGCAGCGCGAAGAACGGCGAGCGAAACGCGACCCGCGCTATGACCATCAGGACAATTCCGGCGGCGACGATGCCGACGATCGACCACAGCGACGCCGCGGTCGTGCTCTGCAGGAACTTGAATAGGACCCAGGCCAGGAATCCTGCCGCCGCAAGCGGCAGAATTCCGAGTACTAGCGCGTTCCACACGCTGGAGACGACGCGCCGGCGGTAGTACACGATCGTTGCGATCGCAGTGAGGATGTAGAAAGCCGCGAAGAGCTGGCCACTCAGCCCCACCACGTCGCTGAATGCGCCCTGGACCGAGGTAGCCAGCAGGTACACGGCGGCAATCACAATGGTGAACACCGCGGTCAGCACGCTCGCAGCTACCGGGGTCGAGTAACGCCTGGAGATGTTGGCAAGGAACGAGGGTAGCGCCCGGTAGGTCCCCATGCCGTAGATGATGCGCGCCGTGAGGACTATGGAGGTGCCAGTGGCGGCGATGACCGACAGCGCCAACGCCAGCGCCATCACCTTGGCCCAGCCACTGCCGCCTATCGCATTCGCGATATACACGAGCGCGTCGCCTGACTGGCCCGCCTTGTTCAGCCTGGCAGGCGAAACCACACCCTGCAGGCCCACCTGCACGAGCGTGTAGATCACAATCAGCAAGGCGACCGCGATCATGGCGGCCCGGCCCGGGTTCTCACGTCGGTGCTTGACTTCCTCGTTGACGTAGACCGTGCCCTCCCACCCAGAGTAGATGTACACGGCGGCGATCAGACCGGCCGCTATGCTGCCGTGCCCGCCGATCCCGGAGAGGCTGAACCAGCCTCTGGTGATGGGAAACGTGCCCGCATGGTGGCCGAGCACGAATACGAGGCCGACGATCGCGAAGCCGATAAGGATGGCATATTCCACGAAGGCCATTCCCACTTGCGTGCGCGCGGTTATCTTGATGCCAACGATGGCAATCACGAGCATGAGCAGCGTGACCACAGCGGCGATACCGACATACGCCCAGTTGCTGCTCGTGGTCACGCCGAAGACAGCGAGAACTGAAGGGCCTAGCACTTCGACCCCGCTCACGCAGCCAGTGATGTAAGCCGCGATCATGAGCCAGCCCGTCACGAAGCCGAGGTACGGGCTGATCGACCGGCCGACCCATTCGAACGATGCCCCGCAGTTAGCGTTCCACAGGTTCAGCCGGCGGTAGGCGTTAGCGATGATCAGCATGGGAATGCCGCACAGTACGATGACCGGCCCGCCGCCATAGGCCACTGTCGCGGCCAGAGCCGCAACTGTCAGTCCGACAGATACGGTCGGGGCCGCTGAAGCCATCCCGATCACAGTGTCTTGCGCGACACCGATCGCGTCTGGCTCAAGCCGCGCCGCGTGGCTCGCCGGCGGTCCTACGACCGCCGCCGTAGAGTGTTCTGTCAACTGTGCGCTCCCCTCTCGGGCCTGGATGCGGGGCAAGGGCTCCAGACTCAAGATCCCTTGCTGGCAAAGAAATGGCAATGGCTGCCGCAGTGATACTAGCGCCCAGGTATAAGCCCGTACGGGAAATTTGCGTAATGGCCCGATGGCGCCGACGCGCTCACATGAGCGCGGCGAGAAGATGTCAAATCCTGGCAGCGCTCGCCGAACGCACGATGAAGCCGCCGACGGCCACCCGCAGGCTGGGATGCGGATGCGGCGCCGCGAAGCCGGCGAATGCCGCGATCACCAGCATCGCCGTCGCCGCCATCAGTAGTATCCGGCCAGAGTCCAGCGCCTGCCAGTAGGTCATCCGGTCCGGCGCGGGGCGCCTCGGGATCGCCTGACCGGCCACAGTAGTCAGTCAGCCGGCTTCGGGCCCCGGGGTAGACCAGTGCTCCGCCAGTCGAATGTCCGCTATTCGCCATAACTATCAGTTACTGGTCTTCTTGATGGGTTATTTGTGAACCTGGCGGAGTCATCCTAACTGGTCCGTCGGCGGCCGACCCTGGCGGCCGCATCCGGACGCTGCCGATCCGGCCCGGCGCCGTTCCTTAATGCCCGCGGTGGCCGGACTCACCCGGCAGGGCGGCCGGGGCGCTCCGCCGTCGGCAGCCGTGTCGACTACATCGCAGTAGATGTGACCACAGTCGGGCCTAATCGCCGTTGTCAAGCAACGTTAGCGCAGCCATTATCCGAGCTATCGCAAATCCATAAGCGCGGGAAAGTCAGATGTTCTGCCTATATAGTTCTCGCGTACCGCAGCATCGCCGAACCTGACAACCGGGCAAAAGCCTACTGCCGTTCCGGAGACACCATGGCCGATCAGACCGCACCCGCGGTCATGGGAACCGCTCCGACGGCGACACAGCTGGAGCCAGATGCAGTCAGCGTCACCCAGGACACCCTGATCGGGCTGGCTGACACCGGACCGACAGTGAGCGTGTCTTTCACGTTGGTCCTGCTGATCGCAGCGACGGCTTACGGCGGCCCGGGCGTCCTTGTCCTGACGGCGATTCCGGTGCTGATCATCGCGAACGCTTACCGGCGGCTCAATCTGTGGAACGCCAATTGCGGCGCGTCGTTTGAGTGGTAGGGCGGGCCATCAATCCGTACCTGGGCTACATGACGGGCTGGCTGATGCTCGCCGGGACATTATTCGGTACCCTCACGCCGGTCACCGCGCTCGGACCGCCGGTTCTGTCAGTCTTTAACTCCTCGGCCAATAGCAAGTGGCCGAACGTTCTCTTGCCATCGCAGGCATACTCTTCGTACTTGCCCAGGTGGGTTTTCAGAGCCTGACGTCGTACAAGAGCCTCAACAACAACAGCACGTCACCCCTGGTGTACATCGGCGATCTGCTCACCGGGAGCAGCCATGGCGGCCAGGTGCTCGCCTTCGCCGTCGCCCTGTCCGTGATCGCCGCGAACGGCGTAGGTATCGTGCTGAGCGCGCGGATCGCCTACGGGATAGCGAGCTATCGCGCGCTCCCTGGCAGCCTGGCCAACGTGTCTACCCGGTTCAGAACCCCCGTTGTGGCCACCGTCGTCGCCAGCCTGATTCTGCTGGTGCTCGGCTGGGTTTACCTGCTCACCACGTCGGTGCAAAACACGTTCAGCTATGTGCTGAACAACACCGGGATCCTGTATGCGACCTTCTACTGCCTTACCGCGCTCGCAGCCGTGGTCTACTACCGGCGCCGTGTGATGAGTAACTGGCGGGACATGCTGACCATCGGAATACTCCCGATCGCTGCCGTCGCCTTCCTCGCTTACATCGCGGTGAAGTCGATTCTGACGGCTCCGGCCGCTCAGAACTATTCATTGCTCGGCTTCGTCGTTGTGGGATTGATCCTCATCTTCGTCGCCAGGTTCGGCTGGAAGTCGGAGTTCTTCAAGATCAAGCGGGAAAGCTGGAGGCCGGAGGAGGACTAGCCTCGCTGGAACGAGTGAGCAGTGGCGGATTCGGCTGGGGCGGGGCACGTTGCACCGGCCCAGCCGGTGTGCGTTCCCGTTATCGGCATCAGCTGGTGACCTCCGGTCACTGTGCGCATGCGGCTCATTTGTTACTACCCGGTGCGCCGGCTTGCCGACCAGGTGCGCAGCGCCTAGAGTCCGTGTTCCAGTGAGCGCATTCGCGCTAGCCGCCGGGAGGTGCGGTAGCTGTGTCAGCATCCCAAATCCTCGAGGTTAGGCCCGGTCTGCGGGGACCGACTGGGCGGCCAGTGCCGGTCTTCCCCGAACCTCAGCCGATTCTCGTGCACGGGCCGGCGCGCATCGACGCTATCTGCAATCAGAAGGGCGGCGTTGGCAAGACCACGACGACCATTAGCCTCGGCGCCGCGCTGGCCGAGCAGGGTCGCCGTGTCCTGCTGGTCGACTTCGACCCGCAGGGCGCGCTCTCCGTGGGCCTGGGGATCCAGCCGCACGAGCTGGACGCAACCGTCTACAACCTGCTGATGGAGCGCGGGCTGACGGCGCACGACGTGATCATCAAGACCCGCGTTGACGGCATGGACCTGATGCCGAGCAATATCGACCTGTCCGGTGCCGAGGTGCAGCTCGTGCACGAGGTCGGCCGCGAGTTCGTGCTCGGCCGGGTGCTGCAGCCGGTGATCCCCGATTACGATGTCATCCTTATCGACTGCCAGCCGTCTCTTGGCTTGCTGACCGTGAACGCGCTCGCCTGTGCCGACGGCGTCCTTGTCCCGCTGGAATGCGAGTACTTCGCGCTTCGCGGAGTAGCGCTGCTGATGGAGACCATCGACAAGGTGTCCACCCGGCTCAGCCCGAAGCTAGCTATCGACGGACTGCTGGCGACCATGTACGACTCCCGCACCTTGCATACGAGGGAAGTGCTAGCCGGGGTGGTCCAGGGGTTCGGCGACCTCGTCTTCCACACTGTCATCAGCCGGACTGTGCGGTTCCCTGACGCTACGGTGGCTGGAGAGCCGATCACCAGGTTCGATCCTGCGTGCAACGGTGCCAGCGCCTACCGTGAGCTGGCCAAGGAGGTACTGGAGAGGTGGCGTCAGGGCGTTCCCGCGGGTCCCGTTCGCGCCGGGTAAGCCTGCCAGGAGTCGCAGAGCTGCTGCGGCCGCCGACGCCGAGTCCGGCGGTAGTAAGTGAACGGCAGGCGAGCGGCAGGGAAAGCCACCCACAGAAGATCACCGTTTACATGTCCGGTTCGGAGCTGATCGACCTGGAGCGGGCGCGGCTGGCGCTGCGATCGTACGGAATCTCCGCCGACCGGGGCCGGATCGTCCGGGAAGCAATCATGGTGCTGCTCGCCGACCTGGACGCACGGGGAGAGGACAGCATTCTCGCGGGGCGGCTGCGCGAGGGCATGTTACCGACTGGGATAACCTGCACGACAGGAGGACAGTGGCTGGAGCACAGCTGACCGCCGCAGTGTGCCCAGCGCTAGCCCAGCCCCGGTGAGCATCATGATGACCGGTGAATCGAGCCCTGTTAGGTCGAGCCCTGTTAGATCGAGCACGGCTGAATCCAGCACGGCCGAATCCAGCACGGCCGAGGTGAACACAGCTGACCTGACCACCGCTGATCCGACCACCGCTGATCCGACCACCGCTGATCCGACCACGGGCGGATCGAGCAAGAGCGGGCCGGACGGCGGGACCGGCTTCCAGGTGCATCTCGACGTCTTCGAGGGCCCGTTCGACTTGCTGCTCGCCCTGATCGCCAAGCACAAACTGGACATTACTGAGATAGCGCTGTCCAGCGTGACTGACGAGTTCATCGGCTATATCCGCGCGCTGGCCGGTGGCTGGGACCTGGACCAGGCCAGTTACTTCCTGGTGGTCGCCGCGACGCTGCTGGACCTGAAGGCAGCGCGGCTGCTGCCCTCCGGCGAGGTCGACGACGAGGAGGACCTGGCGCTGCTGGAGGCGAGGGACCTGCTGTTCGCCCGGCTCCTGCAGTACCGTGCGTACAAGGAGGTGGCGGGCGTACTCGCCGGCCGGATCGCGGTCG
>Ga0335075_10010750_pt1 | contig 13892 bp, 13 predicted proteins | sample Lox_Sample_24_FD_206723 | JGI IMG/M metagenome (GOLD analysis project Ga0335075, IMG submission 206723) | Soil microbial communities from Loxahatchee National Wildlife Refuge, Florida, United States - Lox_Sample_2.4 | ecosystem: Environmental > Terrestrial > Soil > Wetlands | place: USA...
CCCGGCGGCCGCCTGCTCGCCGCCCCCGGCTCGCCGTTCACCGGGCAGGGCCTCGGCCAGCTCGGCGCCGAGTTCTCCCCCGCCAACCCATCGCAGCTGTTCGTCAGCAACGCCCACAACGGCACCGGGCTCGGCACCGTATCGGCCTACCGCGACAGCCTTCTCGGCCAGCTCACCCCGATCGGATCCTCCCCCTACGCCGACGGGCAGACCGCGCCGTGCTGGGTGGAGATCAGCCACAACGGCAAGTACCTGTTCACCGTCAACGCCGGCTCGAACAACATCTCCAGCTACTCCATCAACCCCGACGGCTCACTGACCCTGATCGGCACTTATGCCGTCACCGGTAGCGGGGGTGACTTCGACGCCCGGCTATCCCCCGACGGCCACTACCTGCTCGTCGACGGCGCCGGTCACAACTTCGTGTCAGTGTTCGCTGTCAACGGCGGAAGCCTGACCGAGCTGCCCAGCTCACCAGCACCGCTGCCCGCCGGGGCATTCTCAGCCGGCATTGTGAACATCTAACGGCAAACCACAGGCCGGGGAACCGGCCAGCGATTCCCGGGCCCGCCCAGCCGGGCGGGCCCGGGACTCCCCGTCGCATCGTGCCTAGCTAGCGGCCGGTGCTCAGGTCCATCGCTCAGCCCAGCCGACCGGTACCGTGCCCCCGGCCCGCGCGGTCGATCATCGCTGCCCCAGCCGCCGCAGCCACGGCGACAATGGTTGTGACGGAGATGAATGCCAGGTGGGTGCCCGTTGCCCAGATCCCGTCAGGCAGGCCGAGTAGCACAGACAGGCCGCACGCCCACAAGCCGGTGACCACCGTCGGGAGCCACCATCCAGTGAGCAGCGCGATGCACGGCCCGACAACGAGCAGCCCGATCAGCACCGCGCGGGAGCCGGTGGCAGCGTCGACTACGGCGACCGACGAGGTTGCGATCATGCTGACGGCCCACAGCCTGCGCGCAGTCCAGCCGGGCAGGAGCGATCCGCGGCTCGACAGCGCGGCCGCAGTCGCGCCCCAAGCCGGCTTCTGGCCACCCACCGACCGCTTACCCGGGCGCGCATCGCTACGGACACGTCTCGCGGCCGGTGCCAGAGCCGCCGCCAGCACCGCTGCGGACAGGACGCTGAGCCCGATGACCAGGGCGTTACCACCCGATGCGACGTAGTTGCTGATGATGAGGCTGGCCGTGAATCCGGCGTATGCGGTGATGATCGCAGCGCCGTGACGGCGGCTAAGTCCCTGGTGCCGCCAGGCGAGCCCGAGCACCGCCAGAGTGAGGCCCGCATACCAGGCGGTGACCAGCAGCGCCTGCCCGGATAGCGCGCCGAGGCCGAGCACCGCGCCGGGCAGCAGCAGCCCCGCGAAGACGTTCAGGGTGTTGCTGTTCAGCGCGGTGCTGAGTGTCGCGGCACCACGGCCGCGGCTGGCGAGGTACACGGCGGCGACCGCGTTCGGCAGGCTGGTCACCGCGGCGAGCACCAGCCCGCCGGTGATGATCTCCGGAACACCGAGGGACGTGCCGAGGCTGGAAGCGGCACGTTCCATGGTGATACTCGCGGCGACGACCACGATCAGCGCGGCCACGGCTACCGCCGCATCTTGCCAGCCCCCGCGCCGAGGCCGGATCGCCTCCTCGAGCTCGAGTTCCTCTTCGGCCACTGCCGATCGCAGCCACGCCCGCCAGGACGCGGGCAGGCCGAGACCCGTTCCGCCGGTGCCCAGCACAACGACATACAGCGCCATAACTGCCGCCGCGAGCGCCAGGCCGGCCAGCGGCGGCAGCACGCCGCCGACGACCAGCACGCAGATCACTGCCACCGAGAGGGCGACCGTCCCGCTCAGGGTCACCACCCTGCGGTGCAGGCCGATCCGCCCAGCCACCACCGCCCCGACACCCAGCAAGGCAGCGAGGTTGAAGACATTCGAGCCGAGCACCACGCCCGCGCCTATCCGCTGCTGGTGACTGGTCAGCGCGGCAATCGCGGCAGTTATCTCCGGCGCGTCCGCCGCTAGCGCCGCGACGATCCCCAGCAGTGCCTCGGACAGCCCCAGACGGTCACCGATCCGCTCCAGCCGGGACACCAGCAGCCAGCTCGTGAGCAGGCTGACCGCTGCCCCAACCGCGAACGTGACAACGGCAAGCATCAGGCGCTCACTGTCTTCGGGTATGCCCAGCGAGCGCGACCGGGACCAGCTCCACCAGCCGCACCGGTGTGACCACGCCGGCCGGTTCCCCGGCTCGCCTGATCCATCCGGAACCCCTTGCTGTCGGCAGTCGGTTAGCTACGCCAGCCGCGCGGTGGCCGTGGCGAGTTGACGAACGAGCCCGGCGCGTGACCGGGTGACCCGGAGGCGGCTCCAGTCGGATCCTGACCATCCCGGTCACCTAGCCACCTCACGACGATCGTGTAGACGACAGGGGCGAGGCAGATCGCGGGAACCGCCCACAATACAGCCACCGCAAGCTGCCTATCGGCGGCCGCGCTCAACGCGCCTGCCCGCACCGGCGCAGCGGCCACGCCAGACATGCCAGTGATATAAGCGACGACCCAGATTGTCCACATCGCTACTGCTGCCATGGCCGCGCGCAGCGGGCGCGGCAGCGGCCGGCGTGCGGTCAGTCCCGCGGTCAGCTCCAGCCAGACCGCTGTTCCCGCGCCAGCCAGCGTCACCAGCTCCGCGATGGTCAGGGCCGGATCCCGGTCCAGCGCCGTCAGCACCGTCGGCAACCGCCACACGATAACGAGCGCCGCGAACGGCAGCAGGCTCGCGGTTGCCCGCACACCGGCCTGGCCGGCGTGCGCACGTCGAATCTCCGGCCAGGGTCCTGGCAAATCCGGCCACCGGGCTGGCCAGCCGCTGGCAAGGAGCGCCGGAGCGATCACTGCGAACACCACGAACTGCGCTGCCCTGGCGACCGCAAAACGGCCCGCGTAGGTGCCGACCGGTGGCACCGCCGCTACGACTACCAGCACGGCGGCTACGAACGGCAGCCAGGGCCGTACGCGGCTAATGAGCGTCGTCAGCATGACCGTCTCCCGGCCCGGCACCAGCCGGCCCGGGAGCAGCCGGGCCTGCACTCACGGTGCTCACCGCGGTGCACCCGGCCGCACCGCCAGGCACAGCCGACAGCTGACTGGGGTGAGATCCCGATGCCTCTCCCGCCGGGACGGGCGTGAGCACGCTGACCCTGTCCCCGGGCGCCAGAACGAGGTCCGGATCAGGCTCGCGAAGGATCCGGTCCCGCAAGACAGAAACGGGGATGCATCCGTCCGGCAGGCCGATGCTGGCCAGCGCCTGCTTCTCTGCCGACGACCCGCTCCGGACAATGAACTCCACCACCTGATAGCCGCGCAGCGGGTCGGGCGGCTCGCCATCCGCCGCCCGCGACCCGGAGACGGCTAGGCCCGCCCCGTCATCAACCGCGGGAGGCGCGCCAATCTGGTCAGCCACGGCCCGCAGCACGCTCGCGTTAGTGATCCAGCCCCGCACCTGGCGGCCGTCGGCCGACACCACCGGCAGGCCGTCCCGACCGTAAACGGCGAGCTGCCGCAGCGTCTGGCCGAGCGACTCGCCGGCGTACACCACCTGGGGGTCGCCTTGCCAGGTCACCTCGCCGAGAGCCACCGGCACTTGCCGCTCTGCGGGCCCGGCGACGCCGTTGCCGGCGGCGCGAGACTCGCTCGGCACCGGAAGCGGCGCGGCGAACGGGCGCATCGCGTTGCCGGCCTTCAGATCGCCGAAAGCGCGCCACGGCGCGGCCCGGTCGACGTCCTGGCCGCGGCGCAGCAGCTTGGTGGTGTAGATGGTCCCGTAGCTCAGTGCCCGCGAGGTCGCGGTCGCGATCGCCACCGCGAGCATCACCGGCAGCGTCAGCGCATAGTCACCGGTCATCTCGACCACGCTCGCCACTGAAGTCAGCGGGGCGCGGGCGGCCGATGCGAAAACCGCGCCCATGGCCACCGCCGCATACAGTGCGGGCTGGCCCGCGCCCGGCCCGAACAGGTGCCCGGCCGCAACGCCGAAGGCCATGCCCGACGTCGCGCCGATGAACAGCGACGGAGCGAACACTCCGCCAGATCCCCCGATGCCGAGAGTCATGCTGCAGGCGACGATCTTCCCGGCAGCCAGAACCAGCAGGAACCACAGCACGTAGTTCCCGGCCACGGCCTTGTACATCACCGGATAACCGACCCCGTACATCTGCGGCAATGCCAGCAGCAGCAGGCCGAGCGCGACACCGCCCACCGCGGGCCGGGCCCATTCCGGCCGGCCCTTCCACCAGACGTCCCAGAGGTCTTCGACTTTGTACAGGACAGTCTTGAACAACAGCCCGATCAGGCCAGCTACCACGGCGAGCACGGCAACGAGCAGGTAATTCCGCGGATGGGTGAGCACGATCCCCGACGGGAAGCCGGTCAGAAACGGATGGTTGCCAAGGAACGGGATCGCCACCACGTCAGCCAGCATGGCCGACAGCATCACGGTGAACATCGCGTCGATCGAGAATTCCCGCAGGATGATCTCCACGCCGAAAAACACGCCGGTGATCGGCGCGTTGAACGTCGCCGAGATGCCGCCGGCCGCGCCGCAGGCAACCAGGATCCGCATCCGGTTCTCCGGCATCTTCACCCACTGGCCGAGGCTGGATGCGAGAGCCGAGCCGATCTGCACGATCGGGCCCTCCCGGCCAACTGAGCCGCCGGTTCCGATACACAGCGCGGATGCCAGCGCCTTGACGACGCTGACTTGCGGCCGGATCCGGCCGCCGTTCTCGGCGACGGCGATCATCACCTCGGGTACTCCGTGACCGCGGGCCTCCCGCGCGTACCGGTAGATCAGCGGCCCGTACACGATCCCGCCGATCACCGGGATCAGCACGAAGAAGGCGAGCCCGAGCCAGGGCAGGTGCGAGCTGCCTGTGTAACCCTGCTGGCCGAACTGGTCGTGCCCGGTGGCCAGCCAGGTGAAGAAATAGATGAGGTAGCGGAACACGACCGCGCCGAGCCCGGAACCGACCCCGACCAGCACCGCGACCGGAAACAGTCCCGCCCGCGAGTCGCGGAGCCACCCGCCAGCTCGCGCGGTCCAGGGGGGTGCGGCTGCGCTCTTACTGGTAGCGGTCATGCGGTTCCTCTCGTCCCTGCCGGTCCGGTCGCGACAGGTCTCGTCCCCGCCGGGTTCGCTGCAGCCTGGCTGGCTGACGCCGGTGTCATCCCGGCGGGCCACTGCTTATCTGGCACCTCGCCTGCGGCGTCCGCGAACGCCTGCAACGCGGCCGCCACCGCTGCCTGCTGCTTGACCGGCAGCCGGCCCAGAATCTCGGCCAGCAACTCTCGCCGCTGGGCAGTCGCGTGATCGACCACGCCCCGGCCCGCCGAGGTAATCGACACCAGCACCTCGCGACGGTCGGCGCGGGCCCGGTGCCGCCGGATCAAGCCCTTGCGGAGCAGCCGGTCGCACATCCGCCCGGCCGTCGGCGGCGTTACCTCCAGCGACCGCGCCAGGTCCACCATCCGCTGCGGCCCCCGGGAAGCAAGCACCACCAGCGCCCGGTACTGGGCCAGCGTCGTCTCCTCTGCGGCTGGCCCCAGCGACCGCTCCGCCACGGCGACCAGCGTCCGGCTAGCCGTCAGCACCGCGTCCACGACCGCCTCGTCCGGCCCATTCCGGCTCATCCTGGCTCCCGGCTTTGATTGCTTATAGCAATGATTGCATATGCACTCTATCAGCCAGGCACACTGAGCTGCAAAGGCTGGTCACGGAGGCCGTGCTCAGCGGACTCAGAGCGGCAGCCGGTGCATAGCGCGAGCACCGTAGCCCTCGCCTGCCACGTCCACCAGAAGCGCGAGGCTGCTGGTCAGCGCAACCCGGTCGGCAGGCGTCAGGCAGAGCAGGATGCGCTCAAGCTCACGGAGCCGCCAGCTCACCACCCGCCCGACCAGGTCCCGGCCACCCGCAGTCAGCTGCAAGGTCACCGCGCTCCGGTTTGTCGGGTCGGTGCTGCGGCTCACGTGCCCGGCAGCGGCAAGCCGGTCCACCACGCGCGTCACGGTGGACGCTTCGAGCCCGAGGGCGTCAGCCACGCGCGCTGAGCGGACCTCGCCGAGATCGGCCAGGACGGCAAGCACGCGGTACTGAGGCAGTGTCACGGCGCCGTCCAGTACCTCCACGCTGCGCAGCGCTATGCCAGCCAGCAGCCGCGTCGCCTGCTGGAGCACCTCCACGTCGCTGGCTATGTGCTCCGCCTCGGTCACTTCCGGCACCCCGGACTGCGGTCTCCTGCCCACGAGGGCCTCAAGCCCGCTCGCCGCAGGTGCTCCGGCCTTGAAGGTGTTGCATCATACAAGTATTGTATAGGGAAAGACCTGTGCCGGCCGCCAGCCTCCGCCCGGCGGCCGTCTCAGGCCGGGAGTGAGCAGGCGCGTGACCCGCGAGGCTTGCTCGCGCCCTCCCGGGTGAGGGAGGAATGAGCAGTGCGGCTTTACAGATTCCGCGCGCTGGTGACCGTGGACCCGCCGGCGGCGAACACTCCCGACAGGTCCTATGCCAGCGGGACGCGTGCCTTCCTGGTCCACGCGAACCGCATCGGTGAGCCAGCCAGAGCCAAGTTCTTCCAGGCGATGATGACGTGGGACGAAGACACGGAGCTCCGGCCGGGAGACCGCGCGGTTGTCACGATCACGGTCGCCGACAGCGACGCGCCGGCCTACCTCGACGCAGGTCAGCGAATCACGTTGTGGGGCGGCGGCTCCGGGCACGGCATGGTCGCCCGCCAGGTGTACACCGCCTCAGCTCCCAGCTGAGGCGGCCGTGGTCACTGATACGCACGGTCGGCCGGACCATGGTCAGGAACTCGGTCCCCGCTCACGCTAGCGGGCACGGCTCGGAGGAAGATACTTATCATGCTTATCGGCATATTCGCCGCAGTGCTCGGACTTGTTATTGCCGCGGCATGCATAATGATCCCGCGGTTCGTGTCCCACCGGAACGACCCGTACAGCAACGCTGACGCGCTGGCGTACGAGAAGGCAACCGGCCGGTCTGCGCGGGACATCGAGCAGGGCAACGCCACAATCAGGGCGCGGCAGCAGGACATATCAACGCAGCAGGACATTTCAAAGCAGCAGAGCAGCACTGACGCTTAGTTTGCTACCCGGCCAGGGCCATCGCCGACATCAGCTCGAAGCCAGCGTGCGCGGCGGCGATGCCGGTGATCTCCGCATGGTCGTATGCGGGCGCGACCTCCACGATGTCTGCCCCGGCCAGGGTCACGGCCGACAGCGACCGCAGCACTGCCAGCAGTTCACGGGCGCTCAGGCCGCCCGCCTCGGGCGTGCCGGTACCGGGAGCGTGCGCCGGGTCGAGCACGTCGATGTCCAGTGACACGTAAACTGGCCTGCCGCCCAGGCGGGCGTGGACGCGCTCGATAAGCTCGCTTACCCCGATCGACTCGACATCAGGACAGCTGATGACCTGGAAACCGAGCACCGAGTCGTCGGCCAGATCGGACGCTGCGTACAGCGGTCCGCGGATGCCGACGTGAACCGAGTGCTCCCGGTCGATCAGTCCCTCCTCGGATGCCCGGCGGAACGGCGTCCCGTGCGTGTATGAGGCGCCAAAGTAGGTGTCCCAGGTGTCCAGGTGCGCGTCGAAGTGCAGCACCGCGACGGGTCCGTGCCGGCCGGAGGCGACCCGCAGCAGCGGCAGCGCGATCGTATGGTCGCCGCCGATGGTGAGCAAGCGCGCGCCGTCAGCGGTGAGCGCACGGGCGCCGGCCTCCACCTCACCGATGGCCTCAGTGATGTCGAACGGGTTTACGGCGATGTCCCCGGCATCGGCGACCTGAAGAGCAGCGAACGGCGCGACTCCCGCGGCCGGGTTGTACGGGCGCAGCAACTTCGACGACGCCCGGACGTGCGCAGGACCGAACCGCGCTCCGGGCCGGTAGCTCACCCCCGAGTCGAACGGCACGCCCGCGATGACAATGTCCGCCGACGAGACCTCGTCCAGCCGGGGCAGCCGGGCGAACGTGGCTGGCCCGGCGAACCGCGGCACCACTGTGGCGTCGACCTGGCCGATGTGCTCGCCAGCCATCACACGCGGGAGGCCACCGCCAGGCTGGTCAGTCATCGCGATCCTTTCGAAGTCATGCGCTCGTCACACCGCCGTAGAGTGACGGGCGCCGGTCAGTCAGTACGTCGTTCCGCTCGGAGATGCGCTTGTCCGCGGCTGACGCCAGGTCACAATCGGCCGTGATGGTGACCTCACCCTCACCGGTCTGCGGCCCGGCAAGCGGCCAGCCGTCCGGGTCGACGATCACCGAGCCGCCTACCCAGTCCACGCCGCGTTCGGCACCGGTCCTGTCGCAGACCGCCACGAACATCCGGTTGATGCCCGCGGTCGCCTGCGCGCGAACCACCTCCATCGGCCGTTCCCCCTCCGGGCGCGGCAGGGCGGGCCAGTTCGCCGGAGCGCACAGCAAGTGAGCACCGGCCAGCGCCGGCAGCCGGACCCACTCGGGGAACTCCAGGTCATAACAGATCACCACCGCCAGCGTCGTGCCAGCAGTCTCAATGACAGGCGGCGGAGCGTCGCCGGGGGTGAACACTAGTTTCTCGGCGTCCCACAGGTGCGCCTTGCGATACGCGGCACGCACGCCCGCTGCGTCGACGACCAGCGCGGTGTTGTATAGCAGGTCGTCGGCACCGAGTTCGCAGATACCGCCAACGATCGTGATGCCGTGCCGCCGGGCGAGGCCTGCCCAGGCTGCCGCAGTCGGGCCGTCGGCGGGCTCGGCCAGGCCCCTCGCTTCGGCGCTGTCGCGGAACACGTAGCCGCTGGCGGACAGCTCGGGGAGCAGCACGATCCCAGCGCCACCGGCAGCAGCAGCCTCCGCAGCGGCCAGGCCAGCGGCACGATTCGCGTCAGGCTCGCCGATCCGCGGGCCGAGCTGGCAGCAGGCGACCCTGGTCAGGTCAGCGGGCGTCGTCGGTGGCAAGAACGAGCTCCGGCCCTTCGGTAGCCGCGCGGTCAAGCGCGGAGCGCCGCCGAACGTAAACGATCGCAGTAGCGATCACGGCGATCAGAACGATAGCGAGGATCCAGGCCCAGTACACGTTGGCGGGCGGTGGCTGGCTTGGCTGCACGAACTCCCAGACGCCGTAGATCAGCACAGCGGTGCCGATGAGCGGCACGACCACGTGCCGCACCGGCCGGAACGCCGCGCGATCTGTGGCTAGCACATGCAGCGGCAGCGCGATGTTAGCCAGCAAGTACACGATCAGGATCGGCACCGTCCCGATGCCGGCCTCGTCGGAGAAGATTGACACTGCATTACCGTGCAGCGCGAAGAACGGGATCACGACCACCAGGACCGTCAGCCCGGTGTAGATCGCCACCGACGCCCACGGCACCTTCGTGCGGCTCACCGTGGCCATGGACGGGGGCAGTAGCCCGGCCCTGGCACCGTTGAAGGTGATCCGGGTCTGGGAGTTGGCCGCGGCGATAAAGCATCCGAACGAGCTGGTGAAGCCGACGATGCCGATGAACCAGTCGAACCAGCTGCTGAAGTGCCTGGACAAGTCGAGGAATGGCGTGGCCTCAGCCGGGCTGCCAAGGAAATTGACGCCGGCGACCGTTCCCTTCCAGTCAGCGAACCCCGCGACCGCTGCCCAGGTGGACAGCACGTAGAGCACGGTGATGATCGCAACCGACGTGAAGACTGTGATCGGGATGTAACGACGCGGGTTCCGCGACTCCTCCGCGAGCGCGCCGGAGTTCTCCCACCCGATGAAGCCGGAGACGGCCAGCGCGAACGTCAGGCCGACCAGCCCGCGGAATCCGCCGGGTGAGCCGCCATCGGCACGGAACGGCGCGCCGAGGTGGCCGTGGGCCTGCGCGAGTACGACAACCGAGAGGATGATCAGGCCGAGCGCCTCGCTGCAGAACATGATGAACGACGCCCGGGCGGAGATCACAACGCCGCGCAACAGCAGCGGGACGGCCAGTGCCAGGCCGGCCAGCGTGACCGCGAGCCACCCGGCATTGCCCCAGCCAAACAACGACGAGACCCACGAACCCATGAAGACGACGACAGCCCCGATCGTGACCGGGTAACAGATCACGAGCAAGTAATAGGAAACGCCCGCAAGCACCGACCCGGTCCGCCCCGCACGAACGCCGATGCCCCGGCCGATGAAAGTGACGAACGACCCCGCGCTCGGTATCGACTTGGAGAACTCAGACATCGTGTTGCCGGTTGCCAGAATTGCGATCCCTGCGATCAGGAAGGCCCACGGTGCCTGCGATCCCATTGCGACGACGACCAGCGTGATGGACAGGAATATGCCCTCGACCGGCGCCAGGTTCGCCAGCGTCGAGGAGATCGTGTCGAACAGGCTGAGCGCGCCGCGCGCCAGGTGCGCCTCCCCGGCCTGAACCGGTTTCACGGCCACGGGCTGGCCGGCGGACTCGTCCATAGTCGCCATCGCAGGTCCCTTCCCGGCCGTCCCGCCGGTTGCGGCTGAGCGCGCCGAGGCTGAGGCTTTGCAGGAGTATGCGAGGACGCCCCTGATCAAGGCAACTGTTGTCACTCCAAAACGCCGCCTTGTGGTTGGAGAACGACACAACTTACGCTGATCGGCGTGCCAGGTAATGGCGTCATCACCGTCGAGGATCTACTGCGAGCCCCGGCCCTGCAGCTACGGCTGATCGCAGGAGAGTCAGGAATCTCCCGGCGTGTCGCATGGGCGCACGTGAGCGAGCTGGAGGATCCGACTCCCTGGCTCTCCGGAGCTGAGATGATCATGACTACTGGCATGGCCATTCCGCGCGGCGCCCAGCGTCAGTGTGCCTATGTTGAGCGGCTGGATGACGCTGGCGTCGCATGCCTGGCGGTGTCGGAGGGGATGTTCGCGCCACCGCTTACCCGTGCGCTGCTGTCGGTGCTGGCCGAACGCGGGTTTCCGGTGGTCGAGGTACCGATCCCGGTGCCTTTCATCGCGATCTCCCAGGAGGTCGCCGCCGCCGCGCAGGGTGACGTGGGCGCGCGCCTGAACGCGCAGTTGCGCGTGTTCGGCGCCGTCCAGTGGCTCGCGGCGGGACGACTCAGCGCGCGGGAGATCTTCGGCCGGCTCGAGCGACTGTCCGGCTACTCGCTCTACGCGTGCACTCTGCAGGGTGCTCCGCTGCTGGACGGCGTGCCAGTCCCGTTGCCTGAGCACGCGGACCTGATGCCGCGGACGCTGCCAAGCCCGCCGACGGTGCCGGGCGGATATGTGCTGCCCGTGGCCGGTCCGCACGGACCGGCCGGCTACATCCTGGCACTGGAGTCACCGGGAGCAGCCCCGGCGGGCGTGTCGGTCGTCCAGCACATCGCGACGGTCGCCGCGCTGCAGCTCTCGATGCTCGCGCACGAGCGGGAGATACTGCGCCGGCAGGGCGCCGAGACCCTGGCGGAGATGCTGCAGGACGCGCTGGACCGGGCTGCCGTCGCCCGGCGCCTGGCGGCAAGCGGCTTCGCCCTTGACAAGACACTCCGCCTCGCCGTGGTCGGGCCGGCAGCAGGACGTGACGCGCCTGGAGATGACAGCCTGGCGGATGCACTTGCCGAATCCGGTGCCCCGCATCTGATGCTGCGGCAGGGCGGCGAGCTGTTCATACTGATCCACGATGATCAGGCGATCGCGGTGCTAACCGCGACCCAGGACGCGACGGTCGGGATCAGCCGGGCGTTCCCCGCCGACGCGCAGCTCACCGTGCCGCGGCGGGAGGCGGAATGGGCGCTCGCCCGGGCGAGCGAGGCCGGCCGACCGGTCATCATCTACGGCAACGACCCGACTCGCAAGTGGCTGACCGGCGATTCCGCCGACCTGGCAGCGCTGGCCGCAGAAGTACTCGGGCCCGTTGCGCGCTACGACGCGGCCCATGCGGGAGAGCTGGTACCGTCCGTTCGCGTCTGGCTTGAGCACGATCGGCACACTGAGCGCGCCGCGCAAGCTCTGCACATCCACCCGAACACGCTGCGCTATCGCGTGCAGCGCTTTGAGGAGATCGCTGGTCGCAGCCTGTCCTCGACCGCATCGCTTACCGAAGTGTGGCTCGCTCTTAGGGCAACGGCCGATGCACCAGCCGGTGAAGCGCCAGGGAGCTGGCAAAGCTTGCCGGCCTGATCTGCCGCCTAAGGCGCGGCGGCCTCGACATCTCGGCTGACAATCCAGGCGTGCTTGCCGACCTGGCGGCCCCTCGCAAACCCGAGCTGCTCGAACAGCTCGACCGTTGCGGTGAACAGAAAACGGCCCTGAGCTTCGCGACCAGCGGTGGTCTCGGAGATAGCTTCGACCAGGCCACCGCCAGCGGCGGCGATCTCCGTGAGCGCGCCCTCGAGCCCGGCCCGCGCGATGCCCTGGCCGCGATGCCGCTTGTCGGTGAAGATGCAGGTGATCCGCCAGCGCGCGGGAGGCGGCGGGTCCTTGCGGTACTTGCGGGCGTGCTTGAAAACAAGCTCGTCCGCGCTGCCGTACTGGCACCAGCCCTGCGCGAGGCCCCGCTCATCGAATACCAGCGCCGCATGCGCTCGGCCCGCGCGGACGAGCTGCTCCTTCAGTGTGCGGTGGTCGCCGGCCCCGCGCTTGTACTCGGCGTGAAATGCGACGCACCAGCACCCCCCGTAGATCCCGTTGTTGCGTTCGACTAGCTCCGCGAACGCATCCCAGGTGGATGAGTCCAGCGGCCGGACCGTGTACGGCGCCGTCTCGAGATCCATGGTGATAACCGCTCCTGCCCTGGTGAGTACACCGGGTCGCCAAATCTGTCCGGCTTTGACCGTAGCGGCATTACCGGACGATCGGCTTCCGGTTCACGGAAGACTCTCCTAGGCTCAGAGCGTGGCACCAGAGATCAGCCCGACGGCTCGCGCGCTGCAGGCGCTTGAAATCCTGCAGAGCCAGCCCGGCACGACCGCCGACCAGATCGCTGAGCGGCTCGGAGTCACGGGACGCGCGGCTCGCCGGTACGTCGCGATCTTGCGAGAGGCCGGCATCCCGGTGGAGTCCTCGCGCGGCCGCTACGGCGGCTACTGGCTCGGCCGGGGCCTGCGACTGCCACCCGTGGTCTTCACCCAGGAAGAGGCGCTGGCACTGGCGATGGCCGTGCTCGAAGGCCATCCGGCGGCGACCGGCACCGGGGAGCTGGCCGGTTCCGCACTGGCCAAGGTCATCAGGGCGCTGCCAGAGAACGTGGGGCGCCAGGCTGCCGCACTGCGCGAGTATGCCTCGGCGGCACCCGACCGCCGCGCCGCTCACCCCGATCCCGCCGTGACCAGCGCGCTCGTCGTAGCCGTGGCGTCGAGGCGCCGGGTACGGCTCCGCTACCGGAACCAGTCAGGCAGGGAATGGGACTCCGAGGTCGAACCGTGGGCGGTCGTAGTCCGCTACGGACGCTGGTACCTGCTGTGCCACTCGCTCCGTGCGGGCGCGATCCGCAGTTACCGGGTCGACCGGGTCGTCGCGGTGGAGCACACTCGCCATGCGTTTACCCCGCCCGACGAGCTCGACCCGGTCGCTGCCCTGGAGGAGAACCTCGGCGAGGGCTGGGAGTTCCCGGCCCGCGTCGTCTTCACGGCACCGCGCGCCGAGGTGGCGCCGTGGATCCGCCCGCCAATGGGCCGCCTCGAAGCACACGGCAGCGGATGCCTGCTCGTCGGCAGTACCAGCAACCCGACCATGTACGCGCAAGAGTGGCTGGCGCCCGTACCATTCGCCTTCCGCGTTGAGGGCGGCGATGAACTCCGGACCGCCGTCGCAGCGCTGGCGTCGCGATGCGCGGCCGCGGTGGCGGACCAGCCCGGACAGCTCACCTGACGCGCTGCTGCACGCCCTGAACG
>Ga0335075_10010751_pt1 | contig 13891 bp, 10 predicted proteins | sample Lox_Sample_24_FD_206723 | JGI IMG/M metagenome (GOLD analysis project Ga0335075, IMG submission 206723) | Soil microbial communities from Loxahatchee National Wildlife Refuge, Florida, United States - Lox_Sample_2.4 | ecosystem: Environmental > Terrestrial > Soil > Wetlands | place: USA...
ACCATGCCTGCCGTGGCTGCTCCCTTGGTGCCGACCAGATTGCCCACCTTTCCCATCTGAACGCTCGCGACACCACACTGGTGTTTGCCTCGCGTGCACCACAGGCGGACATCGCCCGCCTGAAGGCGCGCATGGGCTGGGAAATGCCGTGGTACACCATCACGGACGACTTCGATAAGGATTTTGGCGTGGACGAGTGGCATGGTCACAACGTATTCATCCGCGATGGCGACAACGTATTCCGCACTTACTTCATCAACAATCGCGGCGACGAGGCGATGGGGAGCACATGGAGCTATCTCGACATGACAGCGCTCGGACGCCAGGAGGAGTGGGAGGACTCGCCCGAGGGCTATCCCCAGACCGCACCGTACAAGTGGTGGAACTGGCACGACCAATACGATGCCGCCGCCTCGCCCGACCCGAAGTGGGTCAAGGTGGTGGAGAACGCCAAGGTGACATAGAACCTCAACGACTAGTACGGTGGCCTACGCATTGACCTGAACTTGGCAGATCGCGCTGAGCGGGGCGGGGCGTCATCGCTGCGGACCGCACTTGTTTTCGGGCAGCGCAATTCGCCATAGCAGGTAACTTTTGAGGCTTATATTCGAGTCAAATCGGCTAAATTTGCTTCTTGCTCACGTTCTATTTGCGGATCGCATCTGGTTCTTTCCTGGTCCATAATGGCTTGGTAAAAGGGCTGAACCTTGAGTCGATCTGTTGTCCTGGCATTTGCCTCCATCTTCGTGCTGCTTGCGTCAACGCTGGCTGCGGCTCAATCTCATGTTCAGCAGGCAGTGGCGCCGGGCTCGCCTCAACCTGTCACCCTCCACGAGACCAGCCCGCTGGTGTTAGTGGACGTGGTCGTGACAGACAAACACGGCATACCCATCCACGGGTTTACGGTAAATGACTTTCATGTTTTCGAGGGAGGCCGCGAACAGCAGATCGACACCTTCGAAGAGCATCGGGGGGTGGCTGCGAGTCCAGCGGTTATCACCACTGCTTTGCCGCCCGACACATATACCAATCAGCACCTGAGCTCACCGGGCAGTCCCCTTTACGTAATTCTGCTCGACTCGCTGAACACCGCCATGTCCGATCAGGCCTTTGCTCACTTCCAATTGTTGAAGCTTGCGCAGAGCCTGCCTGCCGGGTCGCGGGTTGCAGTATTCCGGCTCGGTGCGAAGCTGACGATGCTGCAGGGCTTCAACGAAGACACCGCCAAGCTGATCGAAATGCTCAAGAGCAGTAAAGCTGATCCTCAGCTGGGTCCGTTCTATGAAGATGCCGATATGAGCCAGGCACTCAGCGCGCCCGACCTGGCGGCCGGCATGGGCGGCAGCCGTGCAGCCGGCCCTGTTCCCATGGCGGCTCAGAATGCGAATGCGGATCTGCTGAGGAACGAGCTGGTTGTCTCGATGACACTTCGGGCTCTGGAGAAACTGGCACTTTATCTCGGAAGTCTGCCGGGCCGAAAGAATCTGGTCTGGCTCGCGGGATCGTTTCCCCTCGATATCCTCCCGAATCTGAATCCAAACCTGGCGAACACGAATGGTATGAGTGCGCAGTTTGCGGGAACTGACACTCAGGGCTACATGACGGCCATCCGCGATCTGGCGTTTCTTCTTCAATCCAGCAACATCGTTGTATATCCCATCGATGTGCGCGGGGTGGTAGACAACGGATTGTATACCGGGGCCAGAACTGGAGGCGGGAACGCTGCAAATGAGGTTCAGACGGTAACCCAGGGACTAGGCAGCTTCGCACTGACGAATGGACAAATACAGGGCGCCATGGAGACCTTGGCGTCCATCACCGGCGGCCGCGCCTATTTCAATACGAACGACATCAGCGGCTCCATCGTGGAGGCATTCAATGATGGATCGAACTACTACAGCCTGTCCTACAAGCCCACCAACGAGCATTGGGATGGCAAATTCCGCAAGATCGAGGTGCGGGTGGATGAAAGGGATCTGCGGCTTTACTACCGGCAGGGCTATTATGCGGAAATTGCGGGCAAGCCGAAAAATCCCTTCCACGCTCCCGACCCGGCGACGGGCGCGGCCATGCTTCGAGGCACGCCAGAGGTGTCAGAGATCGGATTTCAACTGCACCTGAAACCGGAGGGCGCGGTGCGGACGATCGCACCCATGGCGCCCGCATTGCACAAACGTGGAGCCTCGGAGGAGCCACAGCTGACCGGGCTGGCTCAACACTACGAGCTGGACTTCACGATTCAGCCGTCGGACATCCAGTTTTCAACGGTGGATGGTGGAAAATACCAGAGCGATATTGCCGTCTCCGCCATCGCATATGACCCGCAGGGCAAGATGCTGAACACGATCGCGGGCGTGTTCAATTCACCGCTATTTCCTGTGACCTATACGGCAATCATGCACGATGCGCTCCACCTCTACCTTCATCCGGGGATGGAGCTCCCTGTCGGAAGGGTGTATCTGCGTGTGGGAGTGCGCGACCTGCGTAGTGGAAAAATAGGAGCCTTCGAAGTGCCCCTCGTTGTTGGGGCCGCGAGTCAGCCCAAGCCATAAAAACGAGCATTTCGTTTCTCTTCGAGCTCTCGGCTCCGTTGTGGGTATACCCAAGTGATCGAAAATGCCGGCTAGCGCTAATATGTCCAAGAAGGGTTCTCAGTCGCTCGTGAGCCCATTGGCGATTTGGCATTCATTGAGGATCAAGATTCGTATGATTCGGTTACTCCAATCTATTCGTCGCGTAGCAGAATCATCGGGTCAACGGCAAGAGCGCGTCGGGCGGGGATCAAGGCAGCGACAATGCCGACGCAGAGCATGGTGAGAATGACTCCACCAAGGATGAGCGGGTCTTTGGGCGTGGCCTGATACACAATGGATGAAAGAACGCGGGTAGCCAGGACACCGAGGATCATTCCAGCTGCGGAGCCAATGACCAGCAGCCGGAAGGCACGCCCCAGCGCTGCGCTGAGCACCTTACGCTGATCGGCGCCGAGTGCAATGCGAATGCCGAGTTCGCGGAATCGTTTGCTGACGGTGTAGGAAGCCATGCCGAAGATGCCAGTAATGGCCAGCATCGCGCCTAACAGGCCCAGAACACCGAGAGAGACTGTCGCCACACGGGCGGCGAAGAGGGCTGAATCCAATTCGCTGTTCCAGGTCGTGATCTCGAGTGGCATCGCGGAATCGAGACCTCGCATCGAGCGCTGCAAGGCGGCGGCGATCTCCTGCGGGTCGCGCTGTGAGCGGACGATCAGCCGGGTGTTACTGGACACATGTTGCAGGAAGGAAAAGAACATCGCCGGCTTCTGATCTTCGGTGAGGGTCTGGTACTTGCCGTTTTCCACTACGCCTACGACTTCTGCTCGCTGTCCGCCCCAGAATTTGAAGTGCCCGCCGATCGCTTTGTCGACGGATCCGAATACCTTGCGCGCAAATTCGCGATTGATGACGGCGACCACGGGAGCCTTGTCCTGGTCGTGCATGGTCAGGGTCCGGCCGGCGAGAAGCGCGGTCCCGGCGGCGCGGAAATAGTCCGGTGAAACGCCGAAGTTCTCGGCATCGGCCGCTGCATTCGTGGGCCGGAAGTCAGTGGTTGTATCGGCGAACACGTCGGAATCATTGCCGCTGAGACTGAGTGGAAGCCGGTCGGCATATCCCACAGCGGTGACGCCGGGGATCGCCGCAGCAGCATCGAGCATGCGCTTCTGCATCTCCAAACGCTGCGGGCCACTATATCCGGCCATCTGCAGGTCGGTCTTTACGAGCATGACATTCGTGGGCTGAATGCCGTAGTTGCTTTCAAGCGAGCGCGCCAGGCCGCGCACAGCGACAAGAGAAGCGGTCACCAGAACAGCGCAAATGGCGATCTGCAGACCCAGCAGCACGTCGCGCAACGTAAAGCGGCGTGCGCCGCCCAGATCGGCAGCACCGGAGCGAATGACCTGCCAGGGATCGGAGCGGAGCACCTGGCGCACCGGAACCATGCCGAAGAAGACACCGCTGAAGATGGCCAGCAGGAGAGCCAGGGCGTAGGTCGCTAAATCCGGATTCACCGGCACATTGATGGGAATATCGGGAATCGGCCGCCAGGTGCTCAGCATGCGCAGGATGACTACGGCTCCCACCATACCCACAACACCTCCGGCCAACGAAAGCACAAGGGCCTCGGTGAGAAGCTGGCGGACGATGAGCTGGCGGCGCGATCCGAGAGCCATGCGGACGGCGATCTCGCGAGAGCGGTCGGCGGCCCGGGCAGCAAAGAGACTGCCCAGATTGGCGCACGCGGCGAGCAGGATGAGGCCTGCAAGAAGCATGAGTCCGGCCATGAAAGCGCGGGTGGGCCGGGCAAGTGTGTTTCCGGCGAGTCCGGGCCTGGATAAGGAGAATTTCAGGCCGTCATCCGATTTGGGATACTCCTTGGCCAGAGAAGCCGCGATGGTATTCAGGTCCGATGTGGCCGCTGCCGGTGTCACTCCAGACTTAAGGTGGCCAGCTACCCAGGCCGAATGATTGCCGCGTTCCTCCAGCGAATACCAGTCAAGAATCTGGGGCGTATTGACGATGGGAATCCACATATCGGGCGCGAAGAAGAGTTCAGTGCCGCGAAAGTCCGGAGGCGCGACGCCTACGATCGTGAAGGGATGTTTATTGATCTGCACGGTGCGGCCCACAGCGGCGCGATCACCGTTGAAGTAATTGTGCCACAGGGCGTAGCTCAAAACAATCTCCGGCATGCTGTTCTTTCCATGCTCTTCTGAAGCATGGATGAGCCGGCCGAGATAGGGCTGAATGCCGAGAGCATCGAAGTAATTGCCGCTCACCATGTAGGGCCAGACCACGGTTGGGTTTCCGCTGCCGGTATCGAGCCCGATGCCGCCCGTGATGTTGTAAGTAACCAGCGAATCGAAGCTGTGGTTCCGGTCGCGCAGGTCGAGGTAATCCGGATACGATTGCGACGGAGTGGTTTCTGCCAGGTAGTTGCGCTCCACCATGAACAAATTGGCGGAGTGCGGCACATGGAGCGGGTGCAGAACAAGCGCATTCAGCACACTGAAGACAACGGCATTGGCACCAATGGCCAGTGCCAGTGTGAGCACAGCGGTCAGGGCAAATCCAGGCGCCTTTCGCAACTGCCGCAGAGCAAGTCGTAAGTCGGCGTTCATGCTTCCCCCTTGTTACGTACTTTGGCCTCTTCATTCAGCGAGAGTGCGGGGCTTGCATCAGCTGTACGCTTACTCCAGAGCCGTGGTTCCATTTGATGTATTCTCAGTTCCCGGCTGGCGGGATCAGACCCTATCGCTCGCTGGCTGTCCCGATCAGCACCCTGCGCTGCCGTCAAGCCCCGCGACCTCAAGTCCTCCTGTAACCTTTTCATTTGACAGGGAAATCAGCCGCAGAAACTTGGCCGATCATTTTCCCCGAATCAATAAAATATAAGTAGGTACCGAAAGGTCCCGCTCGGCGGGGCCTTTTCTATTTTCCCGAAGGAGCACCCGCATGGTCCGCCTCTGCGCCCGGATTCTTCCCATCGGCTCCCACTGTCAGCAGTTTTCCCTCAGAAGCGTCCCTGGTCCTGCGAACACGCCGAGTCCCGTCAGCGCGAAAGAACCGACCATGCCAACCAGCTCGTCGCAAAAGTCCCCGCCCAAAAGTCCCCGCCATGGATCTCTTCGAACTCGCCGTCACGCTCCTCGACACCACCTTCGAGGTGCAGCACAAATGCCTTCCGCCGCTCCATGCGTATGCAAACTTCGGCGCAGCGCTGGCCCGGCTGGATCAGTTGGCGGAACAGGAATGAGTAGTCAGAGAATGGGCCCGGATCGGCGCCGGGAAGGCGGCTCGTCGTAGGCCAGCCGCACCGGTCAACTCTAACCAGAACAGACGGTTACAGTCTTCCTCAATGAAGTGAAACGGTTACGGACCGTCCCCGCCTTGGTGCCGCTAAGCCCAGCTGCAACAAACGGTTACGGCCGCTTTCAACAGAATGAATCGGTTGCAAAACATAACGGCTAAGCGCCTTCGAATGAATCGCTTGCAAAGCACACGAAAACCGGGGGAGGGGGGGACCCATCCTACTTCTCGATTTCCACGCCTCTCCAGAACGCGATGTGGTTCTTGATATTGCGCGCCGCCGGCTTGGGATCGGGATAGTACCAAGCCGCATCCTGGTTCTCCTGGCCGTCGATCAGGAGGCTGTAGTACCGGGCCTGTCCCTTCCACGGACACGTCGACGTCGTCGAGCTCGGCCTAAGATATTCCCGTTTCACGGAACTCTCGGGGAAATAGATGTTTCCCTCAACTGTTTCAACTTTATCGCTCTCAGCAACAACCGTGCCGTTCCAGATTGCCTTTGCCATCGACATAAACACCCTTAAGAGGAGTCAGACCCTCCCACATTACCAGATGCAGGGCGGTTACGTCCCGATTCCCTACCCTGCTCTGCTCCGTTTTTGCCTGGTCAATTATTTCCTTGCGGTCGCCGCAGCAGCACTGCGCAAAGCTGCCACATTCGTTGCGGCCCGGTCCACTTTGGCCTTGGCCGCGGGCGACTCATCAACCACCTGCCCCACCCTGGAGAGAAATCCCGGCATCTTCTGCCGGATCTCCGGCAGCAGCGGCAGGAACTTGGCGTAGATGTAGAACGGCTCGCTATTACAGTCGACGAACAGGTCAGCGTTCAGTGCGCCATGCAGCACCAGCGCCGCCGCCATCTCCCAGTAGCTGGTCACCTGCCGGTACCAGGCGTTCTCCTTGCTGCTGCGGGCATTGGCGACAGCGAAGAACTCCTCGGCGGTCTGCGGAAAGAACTGGCCGTTCAGCCAGGCGCGGGCCTCGCGCATGGTAGCTTCGGTTCGCAGTTCGTACAGCTTGAGGATCAGGCCCGCGTCAGCGGTGGTTGCAAGGGTGGATTCAAACATTCAGGATCTCCGCGCCTGAGTGTACCGCGAGAAGGCCAGTGGAGGCGATAGCCCCAAGCTAGGCGACCGGCTGCTCCACCACCGGTCCGTGAGTCTTGGCCGTAGGAACAGCAACCGGCGTAGGGGGTGGGGCGTCCCCGATCCGTTTCGTGTAGCTGCACACGACTGCGCTTTCGGGCTCGTCTTTCTTTTTGCGCTTCTTCGGCGCCGCTTCCTCGTCAGCCGACGGCTTCTTGTTGTTTGGGCAAACGAGGTATACACCCGACTTGAGAGTCTTCTCCATCAAATACGGACTGCCGCACTCCGGACACTGCTGGTCGACCGGCTTGTAGTTCGCAGTGAAAGTGCACTTTGGATATTCCGAGCAGCCGTAGAAGAGGTTACCGCGCCGCGCCTTCTTCTCGACCACCTCACCCACGTGACACACCGGACACTTGACCCCGATGGTGTTCTGCTTGATGTACTTGCACTTAGGATACGCAGAGCAGGAGACGAACTCCCCGTACTGCCCGTTGCGCAGCACCAGCTGCTCACCGCATTTCGGACACTTCTCGTCCAGCGGCTGCGGTGGCTTCTGCTGCTGCTTCTGATGCAGCCGGCGCACCGTCTTGCACGGCGGATCCTCGTTATACCCGGGGCATGCCATGTACGGCCCCCACGGCCCATTCCTCAGGACCATTACCCGGCCGCAATTTTCGCAGTATTCTTCCTGCTGCTCTTCTTCTCCGCCGGTCAAGGCAAGGTTCGGCTTGGCCTCAAAGTTCTCCTTTGTGAAGGTGCAGCTCCCTGGTTTCTTCTTGTCATACGCGCTGCACGCGTAGAAGGATCCGAACTTGCCCCACTTAAGCACCAGCGGCGAGCCGCACAGATCGCAAACCTGGTCCGTCGGCTTCTCCATCCGCTTGACGTCTTCCATGTTCTCGCCGGCTTCCGCGAGTTCCTCTTCGAAGTGTCCGTAGAAGCCGTTCAGCAGATCGGTCCACTTCTCCTTGCCATCTTCGATATCGTCCAGCTCTTCTTCAAGCCGGGCCGTGTATTTCGTATCAAAGATGTAGGGAAAGTTCTTCACCAAGAGATCGGTCACCACGGTTCCGATCTCGGTGGGCACGAACCGACCATTCCTGCCGCCCATCTTCTGGACGTACTCGCGGTCCTGAATCGTATTGATGATCGACGCGTAGGTCGACGGACGCCCAATACCCCGTTCCTCCAGCTCCTTCACGAGCGAAGCTTCGTTGTAGCGCGGGGGCGGCTCAGTGAAGTGCTGCTCCGGCTTCAATTCCTGAAGGACCAGCTTGTCGCCCGCATTCAGCGCGGGAAGCTTGTTCGAGAGAGACTCGTCGTCTTCGTCTTTCTTCTCTTTTGCCTCCTCGTAGACTTTCAGGAAGCCGTCAAACTTCAGCACCGAACCGGTAACGCGAAAATCGTAGCTTTTATCAGCTTTTGCAACGATGTCGACGGTAGTCTGGTCATAAACGGCAGGCATCATCTGCGACGCGGCGAAACGCTGCCAGACAAGCTTGTAAAGTTTGTACTGCTCGTCGGAAAGATATCTACGAATGTCATCCGGATGCAATTCGGGATTCGCAGGGCGGATGGCTTCATGCGCGTCTTGAGCATCCTTCTTGGACTTGAATACATTCGCTGACGCTGGCAGGTATGCATCGCCTAGCTTGCCCTTGATCCAGCCGCGAATCGCGGTGACGGCATCCGGTGAGACTCGCGTCGAATCCGTACGCATGTATGTGATGAGACCAACAGCACCTTCGCTGCCGAGTTCTATGCCTTCATACAAACGCTGAGCAACACCCATGGTGCGCTTAACGTTAAAGCCAAGCTGACGCGATGCGTCCTGCTGCAACTTGCTGGTGGTGAATGGAGCAGCAGGATTGCGCTTACGCTCTTTGCGGTCGACGTTGCGAACTGTCCATACCGCGCTGTTCAACTGCGTAACTGTCTTGTCGGTCAGCTTCTGATCGGGCAGCGAGGGGGCGTCAACAGTATCAACGCGTGCACGCTCGCCATCGATTCCGATAAACCGCGCAGTAAATTCCTGTCCCTGCCGCGCCGGATGCAGATTGGCATCGATAGTCCAGTACTCTTCAGGGTTGAAGGCTTTAATCTCCTGCTCACGGTCAACGATCAGCCGAAGAGCAACGGTCTGCACGCGGCCGGCAGAAAGACCGCGCCGCACCTTATCCCAGAGCAGCGGAGAGATCTGGTAGCCCACGATCCGATCCAGCACACGTCTCGTCTGCTGGGCGTCGACTAGATTCTGGTCGACAGCGCGCGCATCGGCGAAAGCAGCCTTCACAGCCTTAGGAGTGATTTCGTTGAACGTGACTCGGTGAATTGCATTCTTCTTGACCGAGTCGCGCAAAACATCGGCAAGGTGGGCAGCGATCGCCTCGCCCTCGCGATCAGGGTCAGGCGCGAGATAAACACTGTCCGCCGACTTCGCCAGTTTGCGCAGTCTTTCGACAACTTTTTCTTTACCCGGAATGACAATCAACTCCGGTTCGAAAGTACCTTCAGTCAGGTCGACGCCGATCTTGTTCTTCGGCAGGTCCATGATGTGACCGGACGAGGCCTCCACCGTGAAGTCTTTTCCGAGATACTTGTTGATCGTCTTGGCCTTTGTGGGCGACTCAACGATCACGAGAGATTTACTCATTCTTTTCCTTTGTGCCGGAACGGCTGGTACCAGACTGCAACCGGCACACGAGTCGGCAATAATTTTGTCTGGAAGCTACCATGCTTCGCCACTTCGAATCTACCTGCTCCTTCACGTGCGACGCGAATTCATCATTCGATGCAACTCAAAGCACCGAAGGTCGCAGCATGTTCCGCTCAGAACGCTTTGACGTAATTTTTTCCTGGAAGTTGCCGAATTCGGCCTCCTAACTCCAGTTCAAAGAGCGCAGTAAAGACTTCCGAGGAACTGAGTTCAGGCTCAAGCCTTTCGATGATCTCGTCAAGTTGAAGCGCTTCGTCGTGACGCAGTGTTGACATCACACGGGCTTCGACGGCGGGAAGTGGCACTTCCGCAAATAAGGATGCAGCACCGGGGGGTTTCGATGCAAGATCGTGTTCGGCCTCGAGGCGAAGGCGAACCGGCGTAGGCAGTTCCTCCCACACGTCTTCCCATGTTGCGGTGAGTTTTGCGCCTTGCTTTATCAAAGTGTTAGGCCCCCAGGCATTCTTCGTTGTGACATTGCCGGGTACCGCGTAAACGTCACGGTTTTGTTCGATGGCGCAACGCGCGGTTACACGCGTTCCGCTATACTCCGCAGCTTCCACGACCAGGACGCCAATGCTCATTCCACTGAGGATGCGGTTGCGCCTAGGGAAATTCTGTGGAGCAGGAAATACTCCCAGCGGGAACTCGGAAATGATCGCGCCGCCACCGCCGACAATCTGTTCCGACAACGACTTGTTCTCCTTGGGATAGATAACATCGATGCCCGTTCCCCAAACTGCGATGGTTGGCTGTTTCGCGGCGAGCGCGCCTTTATGTGCTGCTGTGTCCACGCCACGAGCCATGCCGCTGATAATGATGAGTCCACGATGGGCGAGGTCCCGTGAAAGCATCTCCGCCATCCCCGTTCCATAGGGAGTTGGGTGGCGCGTGCCCACCACCGCTATCGATGGCCATGCGAGCAACTGTGGATTCCCACGAAGCCAGAGCACTGCAGGAGGATCAAATATCTCGCGCAGACGCTCGGGATAGGCACGATCGGTGTAGGTAAGAAATTGTCCGCTGGTCTTCGCAAGCGCGTCCAGTTGCTGATCCGCGGCCGCACGCGCGTGGCCATCGGCGATATATCGCACACTGTCGGCAGGAAATTCCAATGCCTCAAGATCAGTTAGACCGCGATCCATGATCTTCGCAGCTGAACCGCAACGCTCGACAGCACGCAGGATGCGTCGCGGGCCCAATTGCGGAGTAAGAGCGAGAGCAAGCCATGCGATGCGCTCCTCGGTTAGCGAAGGAAGGGGAAATTTACTGGAGACCGTAGCAGTATTCATCAATTGCCCGCATGGACGGAATCGCCGTCCTTGTTGCTTTGATTGGATTGAGAGAAGATTTCCTCGGAGATTAGCGGCGCGTTCGAGGCAAGTCAAGACAAAGCCGATCGCCGGACGTTACTGAAGGCAGTCGTCGATCGTTGCTACACTGACAGGTGAGTGTTGCCTCGAAAAAGCTGGTTATTGCTGCCATCAACTTCCTCAATCCGGCCCCGTTGATGTGGGACTTCGAACACCAGCCCAGAGCTACTGAACTCGGCCGTCGCTATTCGATCATCTCCTCTACCCCATCTGAATGCGCGCAGCATCTACGAGCCGGGACAGCAGACATCGGCCTCGTTCCTGTCGCTGCATATTCATCCCTGCCCAACACTGCAATTGTTCCCGGGTGCGCGATTGCATCGCTCGATGAGGTTCGTTCCATTCTGCTCATCGTGCGCCACCCCGGCGGTCTGGAAGCAGTGCGCCGCGTGGCTCTCGATACTGCATCGATCACCTCGGCAACCTACACTCGGATTCTTTTTCGCAAACTCTGGAAGAGCGACCCCGAATTTCTTCCGTTTGTGGCCGATCTCGAAGCGATGTTCAACGTCGCTGACGCCGCACTCCTGATCGGCGACCCAGCTCTGCTGGCGCTTGAAGATCGCGAGCTCCGCGAGCAACGCACCGGCGAACGGCTTCTGTATCTGGACCTTGCGCACGAGTGGCGTGCCTGGACCAATACTGCCTGGGTCTCGGCATTCTGGGCGGTGCGGGAAGACGCGCTGAGTCGCTCAGAAATCTCTCGGCAGCAGCTCATCCAAGACTTCGAGCGCTCACGGGATGGCGGCCTCGATAACATCGATCAGATTATCGAAGAATGGTCGGCACGCATCGCCGTTCCTCCCGCCGTCATCAAGACTTATCTGTACGACAACGTCCACTACTTTCTCGACGACGTTTGCCTCGATGGCTTGAATCTTTTCTATCGTTACGCGGTCGAGTGCGGAGCTCTGCCCGCGGTTCCCACCCTGCGCTTCCTGTAAGCGCGATCGAAAGCGGGGCGACTTCGAGGGGACATTCCGCGTCAAAGAGTCCGTGACCTTTGCGCCGCAGCATGCCAGGCACCAACACTTGATGCCTCACTGGCTGATCCATCTTGGCGCCATCGGCGTCTTCGCGGTTTCGCTTCTTGATTCGTCTGTCATCCCGCTGCCGATCCCCGGAAGTACTGACATGCTGGTTCTGTTGCTGGTCGCGAATCGGGGAAACCCATGGCTACTGGGCGCAGCGGCGATTTCCGGGACCCTCATCGGCGGCTACCTGACATGGAGCGCCGGCAGAAAAGGCGGCGAAACCATGCTACGGCGGTATGTGCCGAAGCGATTCCTCGCCCCGATTACACGGTGGATGAAGCGCAACGGGATGCTTACGGTATCCGTTGCAGCAATCCTGCCGCCACCAATACCCCTCCTGCCATTTCTGCTGTCGGCCGGAGCGCTCGGCGTTTCCCGGAATCGATTCCTGATTGGCTTCGGACTCGCGCGGTCTGCGCGTTATAGCCTGGTCGTCTGGCTTGGTGTTGCCTACGGACGTCGCGTGATTCGCGCCTGGGCGCGCTATCTTGCCGGCTGGTCGGACGTGGTGATCTGGGCATTCGTCGGTCTTCTGATCGCCGCAGCAATTTTCGGCATCTGGAAGTATCGTCACAACCAGAGCAGACAGGGACAGGGGGCCGGTGCCCGGGCTGCGAGCTGATCAGATCTCCCAGCGCAGCAGACATGCCCCGACGGTGAAACCCGCGCCGACACTGGTGATGAGCACCAGATCACCCTTGTGAACACGGTTCTTTTGCCGGGCGGTATCCATCGCGAGAGGGATGGTTCCAGCCGTGGTGTTGCCGTAGCGATCGATGTTGATTACGACACGCTCGAGCGGCAATCCCATCCGTTCAGCGCTCGAGGTGATGATGCGCTTGTTGGCCTGGTGCGGGATGAACGCGGCGAGTTCGTCGACCTTCACTCCGCTGCGGCTCAGCACCTTTTCAGAAGCTTCGACCATTTTGCGTACCGCAAATCTATAGACCGTCTGACCATCTTGGTGGACGTAGTGCATTTTGTTGCGGACGGTGTCGGCGGTTGAGGGGTGGAGGCTACCGCCCCCCGGCATATTCAGGGCAGGGCCACCCGAGCCGTCGATCTCGTGGACGAAGTCGATCATGCCTATCTCGCCTTCTTCGGCGGGCTCGATCAGAACGGCGCCCGCGCCATCTCCGAAGAGTACGCAGGTTGACCGGTCGGTGTAGTCGATGATCGAGGACATGGTGTCAGCGCCGATGACCAGAACCTTGGAGTGGGCGCCGCTCTCGACCAGCTTAGCTCCCATCTGGAGCGCGTAGACGAAGCCGGAGCAGGCGGCAGAGAGGTCGAATCCCCAGGCGCCCTTGGCGCCGAGCTTGTCCTGGACCAGGCAGGCTGTGGCGGGAAAGAACATGTCCGGCGTTACGGTGGCGACGATGATCGCCTCCACGTCAGCGGCCGGAACGTCGCGTTCGGCGAGGCAGCGTTTCGCGGCTTCGACTGCCATATCGCTGGTGGCCATGCCGTTCTCGACGATGTGCCGCTCGCGAATGCCCACGCGGCTGTAGATCCACTCGTCCGAGGTATCAACCATCTTCTCGAGGTCTTTGTTGGTAAGCAGACGGGGCGGAACGTAGGTACCGAGGGCGCTGATCTTAGCGCGTCGAAAAGCATGCGGACGCACGGCGAGGCTCAATCTGTTTCTCCAGGGAAGATGAGTTCAAAAGAGTCATTCTCTCTGAAGGGGGAGAGGATGTCTATTTATGCTCAGGCAAATGAGGAACTGAGGGGTTGGCCGGGGAGATCATGTACCGGGGAACCTACTGCGCACGCACTGGCCCGTTACCGTTGCTTCCTTCCGGACCTGGCGGGGTTGGCGGGATTGCGCCGC
>Ga0335075_10010752_pt1 | contig 13891 bp, 9 predicted proteins | sample Lox_Sample_24_FD_206723 | JGI IMG/M metagenome (GOLD analysis project Ga0335075, IMG submission 206723) | Soil microbial communities from Loxahatchee National Wildlife Refuge, Florida, United States - Lox_Sample_2.4 | ecosystem: Environmental > Terrestrial > Soil > Wetlands | place: USA: Florida...
GGACATCGATTACCGCATGGACGTGTCGCTGCCCTTCCTGACGCGCGCACTGCGCTAGTCGGCGCGCGCGCCAGGAAGCCGCAACGGCCGGGACGTCTAGAAGTCCCGGCGCAGCGTCAGCGCCCACAGCCGCGGGGCGCCGATCTGGCCATCGAGGTAGCCCACCCCGGTGTTCACCTTGCTCAGGTAGTACAGCTTGTCGGTGAGGTTCGTCACCTCGAACGAGGCCGTCCACTTCTTGCTCGGGAAGGCGTAGGTGAGGCGCGCATTGACCAGCGTGTAGGGGCTGTTGTTCACGTCGGCATCGCAGGTGATGTCGCCGCAGGAGGCCGGCGTGTAGATCGCATCGACGCGCGGCGTGATGGAGCCGTAGTCGCCGAAGCTGACCTGGTACTGGATTCCGAGGCTGGTGCGGATCTTGCCGATATCTGGCAGCTCCTGCCCCACGACCAGCGCGGTCGCACGCGAGCTCGTCACGTACAGGTCGACATAGCTGAACGAGGCGTCCACGGTCAGGCCGTACAGCTGATAGTCGAGTTCGGCTTCGGCACCCTTGCCCTTGGCATTGCCGACGTTCTGGTACTCGCCGCAGACGATGTCATACGGAGTCCCCACCAGCGAATTGCCGTTCTTGTCCACGCAGCTGGCCTGGTCGGCGGCCGCCTGGTAGTCATCGTAGAGCTCGTAGAAGGCGGCCAGGTTGGCGCGCAGCGAATGGTTGAACCACTCGCTCTTCAGGCCGAGCTCATAGGACTTGAGGGTTTCGGGGCCGAAGCTGATGACCTGCTCGGCATTGTACGGGCGCGGCGTCACGCCGCCGCCCTTGAAGCCGGTCGACACTTCCGCGTAGGTCATCAGGGTCGGCGTCCACTGGTAGTCGAGATCGACGCGGTAGTCGACGTGCGAGCCTGAGTATTCCCCGGAGGATCCGTTCAGCGGGATCGGGTAGAAGGGCGTCACCCCATCGACGTTTTCGTTCTCGTACGTGAAGACCTTGGTTTCCGAGGTGTAGCGCACGCCCGTGTTCAGGGTCAGAGCATCGGTGAAATGCAGCCCCGCATTGAAGAATGCCGCGTGCGTCTTCGTGTGCGCGGCGTCGTCACCCAGGAAATCGAAGGTCGGGGTGGTCAGACCGCCGTAGATGATGCCGAAGGACGGATCATCCTCGCGCGAGGCGTAGGCGGTCGTCTGGTCGAAGTAGATGCCGCCCAACGTCCAATTGAGGAACGAGCCCCAGATGCCGTTCAGGCGCAGCTCCTCGCTCGCCTGGTGATTCTTGAGGTCGGCCTCCTCCAGGATCAGTGGCACCGGAGAGGCGCTGTTGTCATCGCCGAAGGTGCTGTTGTAGTGGCGATAGGCGCTGATCGACTTGACCGACAGGTTGTCGTTGATCGTCCAGTCGATGGTGGCCGACGTGCCCCAGGAATTCATGGTGTTGTTGGGATTGGCATAGAACGGGCCGTTCTTCGTGCCCGCGGCGCCGGCCGCGTTGATCGCCGAATAGGTGAGGCCCGGATCCAGGAAGTTCGCGTAGCTCGTGTAGGGGTTGGTCGGTATGAAGCGGCTGTCGTAGGGCGCGCCGTACCAGATCGGCGCAGTGCCCGCGAACAGCGGTGAGGCCGGAGTCCCCAGCAGCGTGGTGGCGGTCGACTCGGAGTTGTCCTGGGTCGCATCGAATATCAGGTTCACCTCGACCGCCTTGGCCGGCAGCCAGCGGAAGGAGCCGCGCAGCGCCGTATAGTCGGTGCCGCCCTCCGAGCCGGTCTTGCAGTCCGCGGTATAGCCCGCGCGCGGGTATGCACCGGAGATCACGTACGGATCGTCGGGATGACTGCAACCATAGTCCTCGAGGGTCACATAGCCGTTGTTATGCCGCGTCACCCCCGTGAGGCGGAAGAACAGGGTGTCCGGAATCAGCGAAAAATCACCGCTGCCGTGGAACTCGACCCGATCGAGGCTGCCGTAGGTGCCGGAGATGTAGCCATCATCCTCGCCCGTCGCCTTCTTCGAATACAGCTTCACCGAACCGCCCAGGGAGTTCATTCCCGACAGCGTGCCCTGCGGGCCACGCAGGATCTCGACGCGGTCGAGGTCGACCAGTGCGAAATCCGAACCCGTCAGGGTCGGGAAATAGACGTCATCGATGTAGACGCCGACGCCCGGATCCAGCGCCGGGTCGAAGTCCGTCTGGCCCACGCCGCGGATCTGGGCGCGCATCGCGTTGCCGGTGCCGGCGTAGGTCGGCTGCAGGATCACGTTCGGCGCGAAGTTCGCAACGTCGGAAAGACTGGTCGCGCTGCGCTGCGTGAGCATGTCACCCGTGATCGCGGTGATAGCCAGTGGCGTCTGCTGCAGGTTCTCATTGTGGAACTGGGCAGTGACCACGACCTCCTGCAGGCCCCCGGTGTCCGCGCTGGGATTGGAATTGTCGGTGGCGGGTGCGCTCTGACCCCAGGCCGTCCCGGCCAGCAGTCCGCCACCGATCAGTGCGCTCACGCACCGCGAAATGGCGGTGCGCGCGTGGACTCGCGGCGACGGCCGCCCGGATTGAATTCTGGTCATCTGTTTCCCCTCACGTTGGGATGCCATTCAGGCGACGCATCCTAGTGGTACTGGGAATGAGGGACTTGACTGGAATGGAAGACATAGTAGATCCCGCTGGATATTTCGCCCCGGGTGCAATCGATTTCAGTCTGGCGTCCATGCGGGCTACTATGGGGTTGCGCAGCCCGCACGGCACGTGCCGGGGGGCTTGAAAGGGGGGAAGATGCGCCTGTCACCGAGCCTCTTGTCAGCCGTGCTTGCCACGGCATTGCTGCCCTGCGTCACGCAGGCGGCGGAACAGTGCGCCAGCCTGATGAAGTACCAGGCGGCGAATACCAGAATCGAAAAGGCGGCCGACGTGTCCGCCGGCACGGTTCCCGCCCCGCCCGGAGCCCCGGGGGCCGCGCTGCAGATCCCCGCGCATTGCCACGTCGAGGGCATCATCGGCGCACACACCGGACCGGACGGCAAGTCCTATGGCATCAGGTTCGCCGTGGCGATGCCCCCCCACTGGAATGGCCGACTGGTCTACCAGGGCGGCGGCGGACTCAATGGTTCGGTCCAGCCCCCGATCGGCGCGACTGCCGCGGGCGACACCGATGCGCTGAGCCGCGGGTTTGCGGTCGTCAGCAGCGATTCCGGCCATGAAGGCGCCGTATTCGATTCCTCATTCATGGCCGACCAGCAGGCAAGCCTTGATTTCCTGTACCAGTCGATCGGCAAGGTGATGGCAGTGGCGCGGCCCCTGGTGGCCGCGCATTACGGCAATCCTGTCGCCCACAGCTATTTCGTCGGCTGTTCCACCGGTGGCCGCGAAGCGATGATCTCCGCGCAGCGCTATCCGAACGAGTTCGACGGCATCGTGGCCGGATCGCCGGCCATGCGCACCAGCTATTCGAACCTCGCGACCAAATGGATCTCGGTCTCCTTGAATGCGGTGGCGCCGAAGGACGCGCAGGGACATGCGCTGACCGCCCAGGCGCTTTCCGACTCGGACCGCAAACTGGTGGTGAACGGGCTGCTGGAGGCCTGCGACGCACTCGATGGCGTGAAGGACGGCATGATCTTCAACGTGCGCGGCTGCCACTTCGATCCCGCCCGCCTGCAGTGCGGGTCGGGCAAACAGGATGGGTGCCTGTCGCAGGCCCAGGTCGAAGCCATCAAACGCGGATTTGCCGGACCGCGGACCAGCGCCGGCGTCCAGGTGTACCCGGGATTTCCGTACGACACGGGAATCGGGTTCAAGGGTGCGGGAATCCCCGGGCTGTTGTCCGGCGGACTGAGCCCCGTGGGCCCCTCCCCGACCAACAGCGACATGAACGTGGACCTGGAGGCCGCCGCCGCCCAGACCCCGCAGGAAATGGCGGGCGACAGCAACGCCTGGACCAATCTCTCCTCTTTCACAGCGCATGGCGGCAAGCTCATTTTCTATCACGGGATGAGCGATCCGTGGTTCTCCGCGCTCGACACGCTCGGGTACTACGAGCGCCTGTCAAACGACAACGGCCAGGCCCCGGTGAGCAGCTGGAGCCGACTCTTCCTCGTACCCGGCATGGGTCATTGCGGCGGCGGCGAAGCCACCCTGGACCGCTTCGACATGCTCGCGGCGATCGTCGACTGGGTCGAGAACGGCAAGGCGCCGGAGGCCGTCATCGCCACCGGCAAGGACTTTCCGGGTCGCAGCCGGCCGCTATGCGCCTATCCCCGCCATGCCCAGTACCGGGGCAGTGGTGACAGCGAGTCCGCCGGCAGCTTCAGTTGCGAGGACTGACGGCCAGCCCGGCATCCGGGCGTGGATTCCAGGCCGAGACGGCGCGCATGAAGGCCAGGGTTTCCTCATCGAATGCACTGTCATCGCCGGGCGGAAAGTAGCTGAGCTTGACCACGACGGTCCGGGTCGACGGATCGATGTAGATGTACTGGCCCTGCAGTCCGATCGCGGCAAAGGCTCCGGTATTGCCGAAGGTCCACCACTGCAGGCCATAGCCTCCGCGGCGGTTGTCGTCGGGGCCGGACGGCCGGGTCGACTGCCGGATCCAGTCGGCAGGGACGATGCGCCGGCCGTCGGCGACGCCACCGTTGAGCACCATCTGCCCGAAGCGGGCGAAGTCGCGCAGGGTTGCATTGAAACCCGCACCGCTGAACTCGCGACCGACCCCCGGCGGCCCGTCCATGATGTAGAAGGCATCGGACTCGGCACCGAGCGGCTCCCACAGGCAGCGCGCCGTGTAGGCGGCAACGCTGCCCTGACTGACCCGCTCGATCAGCCAGCCCAATACCGCGGTGTCGATGGTCTTGTACTGGAAGAAGCTGCCCGGCGCGTGGACCCGTGGCAGCCTCCGGGCCACGTCCGCAAAGCGCGCGACGTTCCTGACCAGCGAGGCGATATGGTTGCTCGCCGCGCGCCCCGGATGATCGAAGTCGTAGCGCTCCTCGTAATCGACGCCGGAGCGCATCTGCATGACCTGGCGGATCGAAACCCCCTCGTAGCCACCTCCCCTCAGTTCCGGCAGGTACCGTGAAATCGGCGTATCGAGCGAATCGATGCGCCCTTGCGCCAGCGCACATCCGATCAGCACCGAGGTCACGGACTTGGTCATGGACCAACCGATGAAGCGTGAACGCTCGTTGCTGCCGTTACGGTAGATCTCGCTGACGACCCGTCCGTCCTTCATGACCAGCAGGGCATTGGTGTAGGTGCGCTCCAGGAACTGCTGTGCCGAGTAGTGCTGTCCGCGCACGCTGTAGTCGACGACCAGCGGCTGATCGTCGTGCGGCAGGATCCATACCGGGCCGCCGCGCGCCACCGTGCGGGTCGTGAAGAGCGTATCCATGCTCCGGAACATGAGCGAACTCACGTCGTTGTCGAGCATGTGCCAGCGCAGGATCTGCACGGCCACGGGCACGTCGCTGGGCGGTCCCCCCGCCAGCGGCGCGGGCAAGACCTGCTGGGCAGGGACGCCAACCGGGGCGAGGCTGAATGCCAGCAGCGCGGCGATCCGGCATCCGCAGGTCAAGGTCCTGATGCACTTCATGGGCTCATCCTGCCGGCTGCTGCGCCGGGTAACAGATGAAGTTGAACTTGTTGCCGTCCAGGTCGCGCCAGTAACCCGCATAGAGGTGTTGACCACGAGGTCCAGGATCGCCGCTACTGCTACCGCCGAGCGCCAGCACCATGGCGTGCAGCCTGTCGACCAGTTCCGGCGTCGCCACATCGAAGGCCACCATGGAGCCGTTGCCGACGCTCGCCTGCTGCTGATCATAGGGCTTCGTGATGATGAACATCGCCGTGCCGATCCCCCATCCCCAGCCCGCATTCCGTTCCGTGACATAGACGCGCGTCGCGCCCATGGCGGTCATGAGTGCGTCATAAAATGCGACCGCGGCATCGAATCGATTCGTTCCGACCATGACGTAGTTGATCATCCGGACTCTCCCGAAAAGCAGCTACCTCCCCTGCCGACGACGTGCATATTGCCGCGGTCCGCGCCGCGAAAGCCAGCCTCGGATCGGTTGGAACGCGGGTGGGTTATAGTGCTCGGATGACGGCTTCGGATGGCACCACGGCAGACCTGCGACTGCGTGAACAGATCGTCGCGGCCTGTCGCGAACTTGCGCGCCTCGGGCTGACGCACGGTACCTCGGGCAACCTCAGCGTGCGCCGCGATGCAGTAAGCTTCCTCATCAGCCCGAGCGGGATGCGCTACGAAACGCTCGAGCCCGCGGACGTTGCGCTGCTGGCCGACACCGGGCGCTGGTTCGGCCGCTGCAGGCCCTCCAGCGAATGGCGCTTCCATCGCGACATCTTCCGCGCGCGCCAGGAAGCCGGGGCCATCGTCCATACCCATTCCCGCTACGCGACCGCACTCGCCTGCACGGGTCGCGGCATTCCGGCGTTCCATTACATGGTGGCGGTCGCCGGTGGCGGCGATATCCGCTGCACCCCCTACCATACGTTCGGTTCCCAGGAGCTTTCGGATGCGGCGGTCGCCGCCCTGCAGGGGCGCCGGGCCTGCCTGCTCGGCAATCACGGCGTCATCGCCCTGGGCGACAGTCTGCCGGCGGCCATGGCATTGGCTGCGGAGGTGGAAAATCTGGCGGCGCAGTATTGCGCCGCGCTGAGCATCGGGAACGTCGAACCGCTCGACGAGGCGCAGATGCAGGCCGTCCTGCGGAAGTTTGAGACCTATGGTCGGCAGGATGCGGCGGACCCCGATCTGGTGCGCGGCGGGACGGACTTCGATGATCCCCGGGGGCAGGCGTGAGTCAGGATGACAACGTGCGGTACAACGGCCGCCCGGTGCTCGGCATCATCGGCGGCAGTGGCCTCTACGATATCGACGGGCTGACCAATACCCGATGGCAGCGGGTCGATTCACCGTTCGGCGAAGCCTCCGATGAATTGCTCTTCGGTGAACTTGACGGGCAGCAGCTGGTGTTCCTGCCGCGCCATGGCCGTGGACATCGCATCCCGCCTTCCGAAATCAACTATTGCGCCAACATCGATGCGCTGAAACGGGCAGGCGTGACCGACGTGATCTCGGTGAGCGCCGTGGGCTCGTTGCGCGAACACCTGCCTCCGGGGACTTTCGTCATCGTCGATCAGTTCATCGACCGGACCCATGCGCGGACCAGGAGCTTCTTCGGTCCGGGCCTGGTCGCGCATGTCTCCATGGCTCACCCCGTGTGCGGCCGGCTCGGTGCGCTGCTGGAGCGGGCCGCGCGCCAAACCGGCATCACGGTGGCCCGTGGCGGAACCTATCTCGTCATGGAAGGCCCGCAATTCTCGAGCCTCGCCGAATCCGAGCTGTATCGCGCCTGGAACTGCGACGTCATCGGCATGACCAACATGCCCGAGGCCAAGCTCGCCCGCGAGGCCGAGCTGTGCTACGCCACGGTGGCCATGGTGACCGACTACGATTGCTGGCATCCGAATCACGACGACGTGACGGTCGATGCCATCGTCAAGGTGCTGCTGGCGAATGCCGGCCGGGCGCGCAGCCTGGTCAAGGCCGTCGCGCCGCAGGTGGCGGCCGATCCTGCGGCCACCCGCTGCGGCTGTCGCTTTGCGCTGGAACATGCGCTGCTCACGGCTCCCGCCGCCCGCGATCCCCGGATGGCCGAGAAACTGGCGGCCGTGGCGGGCCGTGTACTGGGCGCGCGGGACGACCCATGACTGCGCAGCCATCGACCTCCTTCGACACCCTGCGCTGGGTCGGCAACCGGCTGGAAATGCTGGATCAGCGGCTGCTGCCGGCTCGCGTCGAATATCGCAGCTACGACACGGCCGCCGCCGTGGCCGAGGGTATCCGGAGCATGGTCGTGCGGGGCGCTCCGGCGATCGGGTGCGCGGCGGCTTATGGCGTGGCACTGGCCGCCCAGCAACTGCGGAATGAACCGCGGGCACAAGCCGTCGCGGCGATGGACGCGGCTTTTGCGCAGCTGGCGGCAAGCCGGCCGACCGCCGTGAATCTCTTCTGGAGCCTGCAACGCATGCGACGGATCTGGGAAGGCTGCCAGGAACAGGATTCCGTCGTCATTGCCCGAAGACTGCTGCAGGAGGCCCAGGAAATCCTCGCGGAAGACATCCGCATCAACCGCTCGATGGGCGAACACGGTGCCACGCTCCTCGAGGACGGTGCGCGGGTCCTCACCCATTGCAACGCCGGCGCGCTCGCCACCGCCGGGCATGGCACCGCCCTCGGGGTGATCCGCTCCGCCGTCGCCAGCGGCAAGCGGATCAGCGTGCTCGCCGACGAGACGCGGCCGTTCCTGCAGGGCGCGCGCCTGACGGCCTGGGAGCTGCTTCAGGATGGCATTGCGGTCACACTCATCACCGACAACATGGCCGGCCACATGATGGCCACCTCCCAGGTCGATGCGGTCGTCGTCGGAACGGATCGCGTCGCCGCCAATGGCGACGTGGCCAACAAGATCGGCACCTACATGGTCGCCGTACTGGCCCGGCGGCACGACATCCCCTTTTACGTCGCCTGCCCGTTGTCGACCATAGACCTGAACACACCCGACGGCTCCGGCATTCCCATCGAGGAACGCTCAAGGGACGAGGTCCTGGGCCATGGCGACGTGCAGTGGGCCGCAACCGGAGTCTCGGTGCGGAATCCGGCCTTCGATGTGACGCCGGCCGAGCTGGTGACGGCGCTGATCACGGAAAGGGGAGTGGTGCGAAGCCCCGACCGGGCGAAGATCGCCGCATTGTTCTAAGGCATGTGACGTCGCGTACCGCTTGACGAGACGCAACGCTGTTCGGCGTGCGGCCCAAGCAAGCCAGCGCCGAGAGCGCTCACCGGCACGAAAGGATCGTCGCGCCGGAGGACGCGTCGCTGACCTGTCCGGCGTGTTGTTTGGCGGATCAGTTTCCACGTGACTTCTCGGAGCGAGGGCCCCCAGCGGCGCCTGAGCGCTGCTGATCTATTCTGGCGCATGCGCGCGAGTGAATGCCCAAAATGGGTCGGCGGTGGAGTGGGGTTTCAACGGCGCCTCCTCCTCCTGCGACGCGAATCAGCGAGGAAAGCGGGCAAACGCTGATCTTGGACAGTGGGGTGTCCTCCTGGCGCATTTCCTGCACAGAAACGTGCGCCAGACCGACATGGCCAGCCACCACCGGAGGGTTACCGATTACGATACCGCTAACGTGATACTGATGTCCTGCAGGAGAGAGAGTCATACCTACGGCGTTTCAGGACTCCACCGAAGGCGCAATCTCCCATGATCGCTCAGGTCCCTGTACTGCAAGACTGTTAGCCGACTGAAGAGTGATGCGCGCACAAGACGCGCGTCCGCCGAAGGGGCAACGCACGAGCAGTGCGGAATCTCTCAGGTACCAATACAGCGGGAGCGGCGCAATTCCCCGAATACGCGGGGCGCCGTTCTGTGTGCGTGTTGTACTGGAGAACAGAGATGACGTCGGCCGGAAACAGGCCTGGGGCCCGTTTCGCATTGGGTATTCTGATGCTCGCGGTGCTCGTGGCCGCACTGTGCTGGTGGCTTGCAATCGGCCCCCATCGGGCAATGCAGGCACCGAGTCCGCACGCCGTGGCGGTCTCGGCCGCGAAAGTGGCTGTGGCGGACGTGCCGATTTCCATCCGGGCGATCGGTGCCGCGCAGGCCTGGCAGGCCGTGGTCATCCGAACCCAGGTGAATGGGCGGCTGAAGGAGGTCGCGGTCCGGGAAGGCTCGCAGGTGAAGGCTGGCGACCTGATCGCGGCCATCGACCCGGCGCCCTACCTGGCACTGCTGACCCAGGCACAAGGTGCCTTCAGACGCGACCAGGCGCAGCTCGAGCTTGAGCGGTTGAACCTCAAGCGGGACGTGCAGCTCGCCGAGCAAGACTCCATTGCTGTCCAGGCCGTCGATGCACAGCGCGCCCTGGTCCTGGAACTGGAGGGCACCGTCCTCTTGGACAAGGGGGCCATTGATGCGGCCCAGGTGAACCTCAATTACTGCCGGATCACTTCGCCCGTCACGGGACGCGTTGGCGTCCGCCTCGTCGACGCCGGCAACCTGGTGGCCACCACCGACAGTGGGGGAATCATCACGATCAACCAACTCACCCCGATCGCGGTGACTTTCGCGCTCTCCGAGGAGGAGTTCCACCGCCTCTCGCAGGCCTCTGATGCATTTGCACACCCTCTGAGCACGCTTGCGCTCAGTCAGGATACCGGAGAGCCGCTGGGTACCGGGGAACTCGTCGTGGCCGACAACCACTTCGATGCTTCGACTGGAACGGTGCAGATGAAGGCCCGCTTTGCCAACGTGAACGGCAATCTTTGGCCTGGACAGTTCGTGAACGTGCAAGTCACGTTCGGCCTGCGGCGAGGCGTGATCACTGTGCCCAATTCCGCGGTCAATCACGGACCGCAGACGACGTTCGCCTACGTGATCGGTACCGACCACAAGGTAACGGTCAGCCCCATCACGGTGGAACTGGTGCAGGACTCGACGGCGGTGATTGCCTCGGGTCTTCGGCCGGGAGAAACGGTGGTGACCGATGGGCAGATGTCGTTGAAGCCCGGCAGCACCGTCATCGTTCGCAATCGGGATTCCCAAAGCGCCGCGTCGGCAAGCACCGCCAAGGCGGGCCAGGCCACCTCATGACGATCTCCGAGCCCTTCGTCCGCCGTCCGGTCGCGACCTGGCTGCTGGCCGGTGCACTGCTGGCGATCGGCATCGTGTGCTATCTGCGCCTGCCGGTGTCGGCGCTGCCGGAGGTTGACTTCCCCACGTTGCAGGTGAGCGCAACCCTGCCGGGGGCGAGCCCCGAGACCATGGCTTCCAACGTGGCAACCCCTCTCGAGCGGCAGTTCTCGCTGATTCCCGGGATCTCGGAGATGACCTCAGCCAGTAGCCTGGGGCTGACGCAAATCACCCTGCAGTTCGCGTTGTCCCGCAACATCGACGGTGCGGCCCAGGACGTGCAGGCGGCGATGAACGCCGCCGCCGGTCAGCTGCCGACGAACCTGCCATCCCCGCCGACGGTCCGCAAGGTCAATCCCGCCGATGTGCCAGTGCTGGTTTTGATGCTGACCTCCGACACATTGCCGCTGCGCACGCTGAGCGATTACGTCGACAGCCTGCTGGCCCAGCAGATCTCGCGCATCGAGGGGGTCGGCCAGGTCGACATCGGCGGTGCCGTCAAGCCCGCCGTGCGCATCCGCCTCGATCCGCGCAAGGCCGCTGAGCTCGGACTACAGCTCGATGCGGTGCGCACCCAGATCGCGGCCAATACCGTCAACGCGCCCAAGGGAACGCTCATCGGGCGGCAGCAAAGCTACACGGTCTACGCCAACGATCAGGTGTTCGAGACCGCGGCGTGGAATCAGATGATCGTTGGCTATCACAACGGCGCCCCGGTGCGCATCCGCGACCTGGGGAACGCGGTCGCGGACGTGGAGAACGATCAGGCCGGCGCCTGGACGTTTCCGGGACGCGCCAATGCGGACCCCAGCTATCACAGCAGCAAGGCGATCGAACTCGTCATATACAAGGAGCCCGGCGCCAACGTCATTCAGACGGTCGAGCGGGTGAAGGCGGCGCTGCCGCAGCTCGAGGCAAGCATGCCGCCCGCGGTTTCCCTGCATCTGGTGGCCGACCGCACGACAACCATCCGTGCATCCGTGAAGGACGTGCAGCTCACGCTCCTGACGACCATCGCCCTGGTGGTGGCAGTGATCTTTCTGTTCCTGCGCAACATGCGGGCCACCCTCATCCCCAGCGCCCTGCTGCCCTTGTCGCTGCTGACCGCAGCCGCGGTGATCCTGCCGCTGGGCTTCAGCCTCGACAATCTGTCGCTGATGTCACTATCGATTGCTGCGGGGTTCGTAGTGGACGATGCCATCGTGATGCTCGATGTGGTGTGGTGGCGTATCGAGCGCGGCGAGGCACCACTGCAGGCCGCCATCGCCGGCGCCCGCGATGTCAGCTTCACGATCGTCTCGATCTCGGTCTCGCTCATTGCGGTATTCAGCCCAGTGATGTTCATGGGCGGGGTGATCGGGCGCTTCATGCGCGAGTTCGCCATCACATTGAGCGCAGCGGTGATGATGTCGCTGGTGTTCTCGCTCACCCTCACACCCATGCTGTGCGGCCGCTTCCTCAAGCCGCCGCAACCGGCCACGGGAGGCTTCCTGCTCATGCTCGAACACGGCTTCAACGCCGTGGAACGCAGCTATGGGCGTGCACTGGACGGGGTGATGCGCCACATGCGCCTGGTCATGGCGATCTTCGCGGTGACCACGGCGCTGACCGTCGTGCTCTACGCGCTCATGCCGACCGGCTTTTTCCCGCAGCAGGACACGTCCTTTCTGGAGGGCGTGATCCAGACTTCCCAGGACGCCTCTTACGACAAGACCCGGGAGAAGGTCCAGGAAGTCGGACGCCTGATCGCGCAGGATCCGGACGTGGAGGAGGTGCACTTCACCATCGGTAACGGTGCCCTCAATCAGTCGAACTTCAACGCCGCCTTGAGGGTCCGCGGTGGTGGCCGCTCGGTCAGCGCGGATCGGGTGATCGCGCGGCTGCGTCCCAAGCTGGCGCGCATCGTCGGCGCGACCACGGTGCTGAAGTCCAAGCAGGACGTCAACATCGGCGCGCGCAATTCGAAGGCGCAGTACCAATACACCCTCTCGGACCCAGACCTCGATGAACTCAACAGCTGGGCGCCCCGGATGCTCGCCGCGCTGCAGCAGATGCCGCAGCTGCAGGATGTGAGTACCGACCAGGAGTCCAATGGCGCGGCGGTGCACTTGACGATCAACCGCGACGCGGCCGGCCGCTTTGGCATCTCCCCCTCCGACATCGACGCGGCAATCTACGATCAGATCGGCCAGCATCAGGTGGCGCAATACTTCACGCAGCTCAACGCCTACCACGTCATCGTCGAGGCACCTCCGGATCTGCAGATTTCAGCCGACCTGTTCAATTCCATCTACCTCAAGTCCCCGGTCACCGGCAGGCTGGTCCCGCTGTCGCAGCTGATCCGGGTCGACAGTAACGCACAGGGCAGCCTCATCATTTCCCACCAGGGCCAGCTGCCGGCGATCACCCTGTCCTTCAATCTGACGCCAGGGGCGGCACTCGGGGATGTGACTCAGGCAATAGAGGCAGTCCGCGCGCGCCTGGGCGCGCCGGAAAGCCTCAGCGGCTCATTTCAGGGAACGGCGCGCGCCTTTCAGCAATCGCTGGCGGATGAGCCGGTGCTCATCCTGACGGCGCTGCTGTCGGTGTATGTAATCCTTGGAGTGCTCTACGAGAGCTTCATCCACCCCCTGACCATTCTTTCCACGCTGCCTTCGGCCGGGCTCGGCGCGCTGCTGGCGCTGATCATTGCCGGCCAGGAGCTGAATGTCATCGGGATCATCGCGCTGATCCTGCTCATCGGCATCGTCAAGAAGAACGGCATCATGATCGTCGATGTCGCCCTGAAGCTTGAACGTGATCAGGGACTCAGTCCGCTTCAGGCCGCCGTGAAGGCCTCGCAGCAGCGTCTGCGGCCGATCCTGATGACCACCTTCTGCGCGTTCTTCGGCGGTATTCCGCTGATCGCGAGCAGCGGCGCCGGATCTGAATTCCGGCAGCCCCTGGGGATCGCGATTGTCGGGGGCCTGATCGTCTCCCAGGCCCTGACGCTGTTTACCACGCCGGTCATTTACGTCTATCTCGACGCGCTGCGCCGGCGGCTGCGAAGAGACACCCCGGCCGCGGTCGCGGCGGCGCAGACGTAATGACAACCGTCGCCCCTCATGGCGGTCCCAGCAACCCTGCCGGCGGTGGAGGTGATGTCAGGCTCCTGAGGAATGCGATCAGGTCCTGCTTCTGCGAGGCGGTC
>Ga0335075_10010753_pt1 | contig 13888 bp, 13 predicted proteins | sample Lox_Sample_24_FD_206723 | JGI IMG/M metagenome (GOLD analysis project Ga0335075, IMG submission 206723) | Soil microbial communities from Loxahatchee National Wildlife Refuge, Florida, United States - Lox_Sample_2.4 | ecosystem: Environmental > Terrestrial > Soil > Wetlands | place: USA...
GATCTGGATAGGGCCGAACGAGGCCACGGCCATCGCCTTTGCTCAGCAGGGCATGGTGCCGCAGCGGCCGCTTACCCACGACCTGATGAGGGACATACTCGAGACGCTGGAGATCCGCCTGACCAAGGTCAACATCACCGCGCTCAGGGACGGAATCTTCTTCGCCGACCTGATCTTTTCCAACGGCCGGGAGGTCAGCGCCCGTCCGTCGGACTCGATAGCGCTCGCGCTCAGGACCGGTGCAGTGATCTTTGTGCGCGACGAGATCCTGGACGAGGCCGGGGTGGCCATTCCCGATGAGCAGGAGCACCAGGAGGACGAGGTCGAGAAGTTCCGCGAATTCCTGGACTCGATCACTCCCGAGGACTTCGGCCGGTCTACCTGAGCCGCCGGCTGTTCCGTTATGACCGTCCACGTGCCGCCTGACCGGAACCGCGACGCGCCGTCCGAGATCGTTGACGTGCCTACGCTGCGCGGCCTACCGTGCGAAAGGTGTACCCGGGCAGGCAGCGTCCCGGGTGCGGCGGCAGCAAGGGGCGACAGTGTCTGGCAGCGATAAGGCAGTGCCGCAACCACCAGTGCCGCAACCACCAGTGCCGCAACCACCAGTGCCGCAAACAGCCAGGCCGCAAACCGCCAAACCGCAGACAGCCAGGCCGCAATCGTCGAGGCCACAGCCGTCCCAGCCGCAGCTGGCCGGTGAGCAGCAAATGCTGTTTGGCGACGCCATGGTGGCAGCTGAAGACCTGGGCTACCGAGGCCCGACGGCCTGCTCCGCTGCGGGCATCACCTACCGGCAGCTGGACTACTGGGCAAGAACCGGTCTCGTCGAACCGAGCGTCAGGGCGGCGGCTGGCTCCGGTTCGCAGCGCCTGTACGGCTTCCGCGACATTCTGGTACTGAAAGTAGTAAAACGCCTTCTGGACACGGGTATCTCGCTCCAGCAGATCCGGGCCGCGGTTACGCACCTGCGCGAGCGCGGCTCCGCCGACCTGGCTGAAGTCACGCTGATGAGCGACGGCGTGAGCGTGTACGAGTGCACCTCGCCCGACGAGGTCGTGGACCTGCTGCAGGGCGGTCAGGGTGTCTTCGGGATCGCGCTCGGCCGGGTCTGGCAGGAGGTCGAGGGCACGCTAGCCGAGCTGCCCGCCGAACGGGCAGACAACGAGCCCGACACTGACGAGCTGGCTAACCGCAGGGTCCGCAAAACGGGGTAGCGGCCCGCGCCGCGGCTTCAATACCCTGCTCGGGTGCCAGACATTGCTGCACTCCCCGGTGACATGCAGCCGCTCGAGACGATCTACGGTCAGTTCACCGTCGTCGCAGATGCGCTGACTGAGGCGACTGCCATGCTGCCGAGCAGGTGCGCCGGATGGTCCATCACGGACGTGCTCTACCACCAGCTGATGGACGCGCGCCGCGCCCTGGTGACGTTCGCCACTCCGGCCGACCGCGAGCCTGACACCGATTCGGTGTCATACTGGTGGCCGTTTGCCCCGGCGGGCGGCGACCCGGCAGTAGGCGGCGCGGAGCGGGCCGCTCTGCGCGCCCGGTACGCGCGGCACGTCCGGATTGTCGCTTCCGCCTACCCGGTAGGTTCCCTGGCAGCGTCGTGGCGCGAGACGGCCGCGGCAGCGCTGCGGGCAGCGCGCGCCTGCCCGCATCCCGTGGTGGCCACTCAGGGGCACGCGTTACGCACCGAGGACTTCATCGCCACGCTTTCGTTCGAGGCGGCCATTCACTATCTGGACATCACGGTGGCCTTCCCGGCGGCTGAGCCCGCCGATCCGGCAGCCCTGGCACTCGTCCGGCACGTGCTCGACGGCCTGGCCGGAAGTCCGCTGCCGGCCGACTGGGACGACGCGGCCTGCGCGCTGAAGGGCACTGGACGCCTGCCAGTGAGCGCGGCTGATGCCGCGGCACTCGGTCCGCTGGCCGTCCGGCTGCCGCTCATCGCCTAGCTTGCTGTCCGGATGTAAGAAATCTGTCGCCGACGACGAAAATGCTTCGTGATCAGGCGGTTAGGTTCGCATGCAGCCCTTCTCGAACCCTTCGCTCCACTGCAGCGCCGCTGTCTTGATAGTCCGGATGTCGTCGACCGCTGCCCTGACGCAGAACGTCGTCACGTGGAGCCTGGTGGCCCCGTTCCGGAAATTGTGACGGGAACGCGCTGCCTGCCCGGCGCTGTAGCCGCTGTGCCAGGCAGCGCTGCCAGAGCCGCCGCCCGCTGACAGGCCGCAGGCGGATAGCAAGACTCCTGCTAGCAGAGCCATCACGGGAACAGCCCGTGCCACAGCCACCCGTATCCCCCCGGACCTAGAGTGCCTGCCGCGTTACTTACCCAGCAGGCCCGGGATCGTGCACGGACTCAGGTAGGCTCAGAGGCCTCGCGAACATCACACTGGCCGGGAGAGACTTCGCGCAGCCGGCGCGGGGCGCCGAAGGGGCAACCTCCCCGGAACCTCTCAGGCAAGCAGGACCGGGCAGTGTGCGCACTCTGGAGCCCGCGGCGGCGCGGTTGACAGAGGGGGAGTTTCATTACCATTTCTGGAGGCTCCCGTGGATTTCAGCCAGCGTCACATCGGTCCCGCTGAGACTGCCCAGGCCAGCATGCTCAAGGCGGTCGGCTACGACTCGCTCGACGACCTGACGCGCGCCGCGTTGCCGGGCGGACTGGCCGGCGGCGATCTTGGCCTGCCCGCAGCGCTCAGTGAGGCCGAGGCGCTTGCCGAGCTGCGGCGACTGGCCAGCCGCAACACCGTCGCCACCTCGATGATCGGCCTCGGCTACTACGGCACCCACACTCCCGCGGTCATCAGGCGGAACGTGCTTGAGAATCCCGCCTGGTACACCGCCTACACGCCGTACCAGCCCGAGATATCGCAGGGCAGGCTTGAGGCCCTGCTGAACTTCCAGACAATGGTCGAGGACCTGACCGCCCTGCCGGTGGCGGGCGCATCGATGCTGGACGAGGCCACCGCTGCCGCCGAAGGGATGACGCTGGCACGGCGGGCACGCGGCAAGGGCAGCGTGTTCCTGGCCGACTCCGACTGCCTCCCGCAGACCCTCGCCGTGCTGGCCACCAGGGCCGAGCCGCTCGGCATCACCCTGGTGACCGGACAGGTAACGCCAGAGCTGATCGCGGCACAGCCCGGCGGCGAGCTCTTCGGCGTCCTGCTGCAGTACCCGGGGGCCAGCGGCGAAGTGCGTGACCTGGCCCCGGCGATTGCCGCCGCGCACGAGGCGGGCGCACTGGCTGTCGTGGCCGCCGACCTTCTCGCCATGACGTTGCTGACCCCGCCAGGCGAGCTCGGCGCGGACATAGCGGTGGGCAGCACGCAGCGGTTCGGCGTGCCGATGGGCTACGGCGGTCCGCAGGCGGGCTACATCTGCGTCCAGGACCCGCTCAAGCGCCAGCTGCCCGGGCGCCTGGTCGGCGTCTCTGTCGACGCCGACGGGCACCCTGCTTACCGTCTCGCGTTGCAAGCCCGCGAACAGCACATCCGCCGTGAGAAGGCGACCAGCAACATCTGCACCGCCCAGGTCCTGCTGGCGGTCATCGCTGCCATGTACGCGGCATACCACGGACCCGATGGCCTTACCTCGATCGCCCGCGAGGTGCACAGTAAGGCGGTTAGCTTTGCCCGGGTGATGTCCGACCTTGGCTACGAAACGCTCGCAACGGACTTCTTCGACACCGTCCGCCTGATCATGCCAGGGCAGGCCGATGCCGCGGCGGCACGCGCGGCCGACGCGGGCTTCAATGTGTACCTGGCCAGCGGCGATGCCGTGCAGGTCGCCGTCGACGAGACCACCACGCCGGAACAGCTGGCCGCGGTCGCGAGTGCGCTCGCCGGGAAGCCGGTCACGCTGCCGGCCGGGAGCGAAGCGCCCGCGGCCTGGCCGGCTGGACTGACCAGGACGAGCCCGTTCCTCTCCCATCCGGTCTTTCACCGCCATCGCAGCGAGACCGCGATGCTCAGGTACCTGCGCCGGCTCGCCGACGAGGACATTGCTCTTGACCGCTCGATGATCCCGCTCGGCTCCTGCACGATGAAGCTGAACGCGGCAGCGGAGATGGAGGCGATCAGCTGGCCGGAGTTCGCGGGCTTGCATCCGTTCGCGCCTGCCGGGCAGGCGGCCGGCTACCGGCAGCTGATCGACGAGCTGTCGGCGGCGCTGATCGAGATCACCGGGTACGACGCCATCAGCCTGCAGCCGAACGCCGGCTCGCAGGGTGAGCTGGCCGGCTTGCTGGCGATCAGGGCCTATCACCGCTCTGTCGGTCAGCCCGAGCGGACGGTGTGCCTGATCCCGGAGTCCGCGCACGGCACCAACGCGGCCAGCGCAGTGCTCGCGGGCCTGTCGGTCGTGGTGGTGAAGTGCGGCGCCGACGGCGCGATCGACCTTGGCGACCTGACGGCGAAGCTGGCCGCGCACGAGGACAAGGTGGCCGCGATCATGGTCACTTACCCGTCGACGAATGGCGTGTTCGAGGAGACGATCGGCGCGGTGTGCGCTGCCGTGCACGACGCAGGCGGCCAGGTTTACGTGGACGGCGCGAACCTGAACGCGCTGGTCGGGCTTGCCAAGCCCGGCGAGTTCGGCGCCGACGTCTCGCACCTGAACCTGCACAAGACCTTCTGCATCCCGCACGGCGGCGGCGGTCCCGGTGTCGGCCCGGTAGCAGCGCGGGCACATCTTGCCCCGTTCCTGCCCGGTCCGGCATTCCCGGCCGGGGGGGCCCACGGGCAGCCGGTATCGGCCGCGCCGTACGGGTCGGCCGGCATCCTGCCGATCTCGTGGGCCTACGTGAAGATGATGGGTGCTGACGGGCTGCGGCGTGCGACGCAGGTCGCGATCTTGTCGGCGAACTACGTCGCACGGCGCCTGACCGAGCATTACCCGGTGCTGTACACCGGGCGCGACGGGCTGGTCGCGCACGAGTGCATCCTGGACCTGCGGCCCATCACCGCGCAGACCGGCGTTACCGCCGAGGACGTGGCCAAGCGACTCATCGACTATGGCTTCCACGCGCCGACGATGTCGTTCCCGGTGGCCGGGACGTTGATGGTGGAGCCGACCGAGAGCGAGGACCTGACCGAGCTGGACCGGTTCTGCGACGCGATGATCGCCATCCGCCACGAGATAGAACTGGTCGCCTCGGGCGAGTACGACGCGGCCGATAACCCGCTGAAGAACGCGCCGCACACCGCCAGCATGCTGATCAGCGGCGACTGGAAGCATGCTTACGACCGGGAGATCGCGGCCTACCCGGCTGGCGGGGACCGGCGAGCCAAGTACTGGCCACCGGTGCGGCGTATCGACCAGGCCTATGGTGACCGGAACCTGATGTGCGCCTGCCCTCCGCCGGAGGCGTTTGAAGGCTGAGCCCCGCTTCGATGCGGGTGAATGCGGCTCGGCTGGCGCTGTAGCCGCGCCGAGGCGCTGCCTTGGCAGTCTGCCCGAAGCACAGGCACGCCGCCGCCTCGTTGCGTCGCTGACAACCCCGATCGGATTGCTCAAGCACGCCGCCGTCGTCGAACGGATCTGGTTCCAGCACGTCCTGGCTGGCCTGCCAGAGAGCGAATGTGACGGCGGTACGACACCGGGCGACACCAGTTTCATCGTCGATGGCACAGCAAATCGAGCACCCCACCGCTCCCGGCCTCAGCCTGTGAACTCCGGGGGCTTCGCTTAAACGCTTCCTGACCGAGCTTTGCGCCAGCGAGTGCCTGCCGGGGCCACCGTAACCCGGCAGGCACTCGCTCAAGTGCGCGTCCATCTCCTAAGACACGCTTCAGGTGGCGTTCAGTTGCCTTTCAGCCGGTAATCTACCGATTCGTAACTACCAGCAGCGCCAACCGCCGGCTGGCTCTGCGTTACTCCAGGTGAGACAATTTGCTGGTGAGCGAGGGCAGGGATAGCGAGCTTGCCGACAGGCTGGCGGAGGTGGGCCGGAGGGTTGGCCTGGCGGTGACCGACGCGCTGGAGCGGATCCGGCCGGCCATAGCCGCCGTTACCGAGGTGGCCAATCGCCCCGAGGTCAGGTCTGTAGTAGAGCGCGCAGAGAAGATGCTGCGGCGCCGGCCGTGCTTGTGCTTCTGCGCACGGGCGCATCCAGCCGACACTGGCATCTGCGAGCCGTTCGATGCGGTCATCAGCCGCCCGCACAGTACCGATTTGCTCGGCGACGTTGACGTGCCGTTGTGCGCGCCGTGCGCCGCAGCCAGGGCTGCGCGCGAGTTCACCGGGTAACCGCCCGGAGTGCTTAGCCCGGCGCGGACCTGCCCGGCTGGATGATGCGGCCCTTCCACTCTCCGCCGCGACCGCGCAGGTGGCGGAGGGCCGAATCCACGGTCATGGCGGCGTACATCGCCGCGATCAGCGGGAGGCTCGCCGCGCGCAGCGGCGACAGCCGGTACAGCCGCACCATGGGCAGGTACGTCAGCGCCATGACCAGCCAGCCGACCAGACCTGCGTCTGTCAGCCACCTTGCCAGCCAGCTGACAGCAGATGTGCCGGTGCCGAGGACGACGAGCCCGGTGACTGCAGCGGCCGGCGGAAGCAGGTACAGCCAGGAGAGCCCGAGCACCACACCAATGGTGGCAGCGAGCGAGTAATGCAGCTGGGTGTAGGCGCTGCGCGCGACCATGTTCCAGATGTCGGCTAGCCGGCTGTATGGCCGCTCGCTGGTAACGTCCGTGGTCAGCCCGAGCCAGCAGCGGCCCCCGGCCTGCTTGAGCAGCCTGCCGAGAGCAACATCGTCGATCCGGGCGCCGCTGATCCTGCTCAGTCCGCCTGCCGCCGCCAGCGCGTCAGCGCGCACCAGCATGCAGCCGCCCGCGGCGGCGGCCGTCCTGGCGCGTGGCCGGCTGACCCGCGGAAACGGGTAGAGCTGGGCGAAGAAGTAAACGAACGCCGGGATCAGCAGCTTCTCCCACCGGCTCGTGGATCGCAGCAGCGCCATCTGTGACACCATCGCGAAATCGCCGGCCGCTGCCGAGCGTGCGAGCCGGGCCAGCGTGCCCGGCGCGTAAGCAATGTCCGCGTCCGTGAACAGGATGTACTCGGCGTCCGGGCCGGCCGCGCGGACGCCCTCAGCCATCGCCCACACTTTCCCGGCCCAGCCCGGCGGCGCGGGGCGGGTGGCGACGACAGCCAGTTCTGCGGCGGGCAGGTCCGCGGCGGACGCGGCGTCCCCGATAGCGGCGGCGACCTTCGCCGTGCCATCGCTGCTGTCGTCGTCGACGACGATCACTTTCAGCTGCCCTGAGTACTCCTGGCTCAGCAAGCTCGGCAGGCAGCCGGGCAGCGTGTCGGCCTCGTTCCTGGCCGGAATGACAGCGGTGACACGGGGCAGCGGCCCTGGCGGTTCGGGCGGCAGGCGATGGCCGGTCCGCCAGTAGCCTCCGTGCAGCGCGAGCAGGTACAGCCAGGCGGCAGCGGCCATGGTGGTCAGCACGCAGATGGTGAGGACGGCCGCCTCCGGTAGCTCGATGCCGGGTGCTGCCGGCTCAGGTCGCCGCGACGACTGGCGCCCGTGCACTCTATCTTGGGGGATGTGACGCGGATCGCGCTGTTTGCTACGTGCCTGGCCGACACGCTGTTCCCGGACGTCCCCCGAGCGACGGTGACGGTGCTGGAGCGGCTGGGGCACCAGGTCGTCTTCCCGCTAGAGCAGACATGCTGCGGGCAGATGCACGTCAATACCGGCTACCAGCGCGAGGCGCTGCCGCTCATCAGGCGGTACGTGGCTGCCTTCGAGCCGTACGAGCTGATCGTCGCGCCGTCAGGCTCATGTGTCGGCTCGATCGCGCACCAGCACGCAATGGTCGCGCGCCGGCATGGGGACGAGCAGCTCGCGCTGCGTGCCGAAGCGGTGGCGGGGCGCACGTTCGAGCTGTCGCAGCTGCTCGTCGACGTGCTCGGCGTCGAGGACGTCGGAGCGCACTACCCGCACCGGGTCACTTACCACCCGACGTGTCACTCACTGCGGCTGCTGGGCGTCGGCGACCGGCCGCTGCGCCTGCTGCGGCGCGTTTCCGGCATCGACCTGGTGCCGCTGCCCGATGCGGAGGTGTGCTGCGGATTCGGCGGCACGTTCGCGGTCAAGAACGCCGACACCTCTACCGCGATGCTGGCCGACAAGATGCGGAACGTGCTGGCCACTGGCGCGGAGATCTGCACGGCCGGCGACTCATCCTGCCTCATGCACATCGGCGGCGGGCTGTCCCGGCTCCGCACCGGAGTCAGGACGGTGCACCTGGCGGAGATCCTCGCTGCCACGGCCGGCGCGCCACCGCCAGCGCCATCGGCAGCTGCAGGTGCGACGGTGCGCCCGTGACAACCTTCCTGGGCCTGCCGGACGGGCCGGGCGCGCCCTCCGAGCCAGCGCACGCCCCGCGCGGCGTGGGTCACCTGCGGGCAAGCGAGCCGTTCCCGGTCGCGGCCCGCCGGGCGCTCTCGGACACCCAGCTGCGACGCAACCTTGGCAAGGCGACCAGGACGATCCGGGCTAAGCGGGCCGCGGTCGTCGGCGAGTTGCCCGACTGGGAGCAGCTGCGGACGGCCGGCCAGGCCATCAAGGCCGCCACGATGGCCAATCTCGGCGGCTACCTGGAGCAGCTGGAGGCCGCAGTCACCGCGCGCGGCGGCACTGTGCACTGGGCCAGGGACGCCATCGAGGCGAACAACATCGTGACCGCGCTTGTGCATGCGGCTGGCGCGAGCGAGGTGGTCAAGGTCAAGTCGCTTGCCACGGATGAGATCGGGCTGAACGACGCGCTGTCCGCAGCGGGAATCGCGGCGTATGAGACGGACCTCGCCGAGCTGATCGTGCAGCTCGGCCGCGACCGGCCGTCGCACATCCTCGTCCCGGCCATCCACCGCAACCGGGCGGAGATCCGCGACATCTTCGCGGCAGAGATGGGTGACGCCGACCCGGGCCTGACCGACGATCCGGCCGCGCTGGCCGAGGCGGCCAGGCGGCACCTGCGGCGCAAGTTCCTGTCGGCGACCGTCGGCATCAGCGGCGCGAACTTTGCCGTCGCCGAGACCGGGACACTGTGCGTGGTCGAGTCCGAGGGGAACGGGCGGATGTGCGTGACTCTGCCGCGGACCCTCATCACTGTCATGGGCATCGAGAAAGTCATCCCGCGATGGGCCGACCTGGGCGTCTTCCTGCAGTTGCTGCCACGGTCGTCGACCGGGGAGCGGATGAACCCGTATACCTCGATGTGGACCGGTGTCACGCCAGGCGACGGCCCGCAGTCGGTGCACCTTGTCCTGCTGGACAACGGGCGCACCGCAGCGCTTGCCGACCCGGTGGGGCGCGCGGCGCTGCACTGTATCCGCTGCTCAGCGTGCCTGAACGTGTGCCCGGTATACGAGCGCACCGGCGGTCACGCGTACGGCTCGGTTTACCCGGGCCCGATCGGCGCGGTGCTGTCGCCGCAGCTGACCGGGATCGAGGACAACGCGTCGCTGCCGTATGCCTCGTCACTGTGCGGCGCGTGTTATGAGGTGTGCCCGGTGAAGATCGACATTCCCGCGCTGCTCGTGCACCTGCGCGCCCGGCACGTCGAACTCCAGGGCAGTGCCCGCAGGGCGCCCTCGGCCGAGGCGATCACGATGGCGGCGGCATCCTGGGTGATGGCCGATCCTGGCCGCTTCGCCGCGGCGCAGGCGGCGAGCAGGTCCGGGCGCCTGCTCGGCAGGCGCGGGAAGATCAGCGCGCTACCCCCGCCGCTGGCGGCATGGACCAGGGCACGAGACGCGCCGGTTCCGCCGCCGCAGACCTTCAGGCAGTGGTGGCGCAGCCAGCATCCCGGTGATGGCCGCAGAGAGCAGGGCGAGCGGCGCGACAAGGGCGGGCCGGGCGGGCCAGGCGGGCCGGGCGGGCAGTGAGCGCGCGCGACGAAATGCTGGCCAGGATCTCCGCTGCCAGTCAGGCCGGCGGGGCCGGTGCTGCCGTGCCGGAGCCGAGCCCCGGCTACCGGACCAGCGGGGACGTGTCAGGTCCTGACCTGCTTGAGTTGCTGGCCGGCCGGCTGACCGACTACCGGGCGCAGGTGCACGTTGCTACTGCCGGGACGCTCGCCAGCGAGATCAGCGCGGCTCTCCGGCGGCGCGGGGCACGCCGCATCGTCGTGCCGCCGGCGCTGCGGCTGCCGCTGCCTGATTTCGTCACGGCGACCGCCGACAGCCCGCCGTTCCTCAGCCCAGCCGAGCTAGACACCTTCGACGGGGTCGTCACACGTGCCGCGGCGGCAATCGCCGAGACCGGCACGATCGTCCTGGACGGCTCCCCTGACCAAGGCCGGCGGGCAATCTCGCTGGTGCCTGACTATCACCTCTGCGTGGTCGAGGCCGGGCAGGTCGTGCATCTGGTGCCGGAGGCGGTGGCCCGGCTGTCCGCCGCGCAGCCGCTGACCTGGATTAGCGGCCCGTCGGCAACCAGCGACATCGAGCTGGAGCGAGTCGAGGGGGTCCACGGCCCGCGGACGCTCGAGGTCATCCTGGTGTCGGCGTGACGAGCCCGAGGACGGTTCGGCCGATCGTGAGAGCCGATCTGCACAGCGCGGTGGGCACGATGGCGCGGGCCTTTCAGGACGACCCGGTCATGGCGTGGATCTTCCCGGACGAAGCGATGCGGCGTCGCCGGCTCCCGCCGTTCTTCGCTACGGCGATCCGTGGCAACATGCGCCAGGGCAACACCGAAGTGATGGTCACGGGTGATCAGGTGCTCGGCTGCGCGATCTGGCTGGCGCCGGGAACCTGGCGGCCGCCACTGCGGCGTCAGCTCATGGCGCTGCCCTCCGTCATATTCAGGCTGCGGTCGAGGCTCGCCGTCGCGAGTACCACGTACGGAGCGCTGATCGCTGCTCACCCGGAACGGCCGCACTGGTACCTGTCAGGGATCGGAGCCGATCCGCCGGTCCAGGGAACCGGTGTCGGCGGCGCACTGATGCGGTCGCGGCTGGCCCGCTGCGACGCCGCCGGCGAGCCGGCCTACCTGGAATCGAGCAAGGAGATTAACGTGCCGTTCTACGAGCGGCACGGCTTCCGCGTGACCAGGGAGCTGACCATTCCCGGCGGCGGTCCTACCTTCTGGCTAATGTGGCGCAAACCCCAGGAGGTCAAGTACTGATGAAGTGCAGTGATCATGCAGGTCGTTAGCGGCGCAGGAGAATTCGGCGGAACTGGCCTGAGCTGGGTCGAGCATCTGCGGGTACCCGATCTCAGCGTGGGCACGTATTCGATCCCCGCAAGCGGGACAGACAACCAGGATCCGCATACCGAGGACGAGATTTACCTGGTCACGGCCGGGCGGGCGGTGCTGGAATCTGGCGGTGACCGGATTGCCGTTGGGCCGGGCTCGGTTATTTATGTCCCTGCCGGGGAAGTACACAGGTTTGCCGAGATAGTCGAGGATCTCGCGGTGATCGTGATTTTCGCGCCGGCGGAGTACTCGCGCGCTCAGGTCTGAGCAACCACGGGACTGGCGCGCACTAAGGGGCACGTTATTTCGCTGTTACCCCTATTAGGAAGTTACCACTACAGTGGGTGATGAGACGGAAGCAAATCCGGGGCTAGGCTTGGCCGGTCTAGGGGCAGGAGGCGGTCAGCGGTGAGCGGTAGGACAGTCCCGGATGCCGAGAGGCTCCTGACGCCGGCCGAGGTGGCGGCGATGTTCCGGGTCGATCCTAAGACCGTGACGCGGTGGGCACGGGATGGCAGGCTGACGTCCGTCAGGACGCTCGGCGGACACCGGCGCTACCGGGAGAGTGAAGTACTCGCGTTGCTGCGCGCCGCTCACTCGGTGCCTGGCCAGAATGAACCAGAGGCCGGAAGCAGCTAGGCGGTTCTGCCAGGCCGTGCAGGCGGAACACCCTGTCGCGTTGCCGGGCGCATAACGGGCAAATAACCCTGGCGGGCCCGGCAAACTAGCAGGGTGTGTCGAGGCGGCACTGTCCGGTCGCTCATGGGATCCGGAATGGCGCCTGACGCATAGAGTTACCCTGTGGCAGATCCGGCGAGCTACCGGCCGGCGACCGGTTCCATCCCGGAGTCGCCCGGCGTCTATCGCTTCCGCGACGGTCGCGGCCGGGTTGTCTACGTCGGCAAGGCCAAGAACCTGCGCTCGCGCCTCAACTCCTATTTTGCTGACTTCGCCGGGTTGCATCCGCGTACCCAGTCGATGCTGCAGGCCGCTGCCGGAGTGGACTGGACAGTGGTCGGCACCGAAGTGGAGGCGCTGCAGCTCGAGTACTCCTGGATCAAGGAGTTCGACCCCCGGTTCAACGTCCGCTACCGGGACGACAAGAGCTACCCGTACCTAGCCGTCACCATGGATGAGGACTTCCCGCGAGTGCAGGTCATGCGCGGTGCCAAGCGCCGCGGCGTCCGGTATTTCGGGCCCTACTCGCACGCCTGGGCGATCCGGGACACAGTGGACACCTTGCTGCGGGTGTTCCCGGTGCGCACCTGCTCGGCGGGTGTGTTCAAGCGCGCGGGCCAGATCGGCCGTCCGTGCCTGCTCGGTTACATCGGCAAGTGCTCGGCGCCGTGTGTCGGCCGGATCAGCGAGAGCGAGCACCGGGCGCTAGCCGAGGAGTTCTGCGACTTCATGGCCGGCCAGACCGGCAAGTTCACCAAGCGGCTGGAAGCGCAGATGCGCGAGGCGTCGGCCGCGGAGGAATACGAGCGGGCGGCCCGCCTGCGTGACGACATCCAGGCACTGCAGAGGGCGCTGGAGAAGCAGGCTGTCGTGCTGCCCGACGGCACTGACGCCGACGTGATCGCGCTCGCCGAGGACCAGCTCGAAGCCGCTGTGCAAGTGTTCTACGTGCGCGACGGGCGGGTGCGGGGCCAGCGCGGCTGGGTGCTCGACAAGGTGGAGGACGTCAGCACCGCCGAGCTAGTCGAGCACTTCCTTGGCCAGGTTTATGACACCGATCCGGTGGCCGCGGGCCGCCCGACGGCCAGCCGCCGCAGCGCCAGCCGCGAAAGCGCGAACCCCGCCAGTGCGAACCCCGCCAGTGCGAGCCCCGGTAGCGCAAGCGGCAGCAGCACAGCGGGACAGCCGTCGGCCATCCCGCGCGAAGTGCTGGTGCCCGCGCTGCCGCCAGATCCGGCCAACGTCGAGGAATGGCTCGCCGTGCGCCGCGGTGGCCGCGTCAGCCTGCGGGTGCCGCAGCGCGGCGACAAGAAGGCGCTGCTGGACACCGTGGCCAGGAACGCGGGTGAGTCGCTGGCCCTGCACAAGACGCGCCGGGCCAGCGATCTCACCACGCGCAGCGTGGCGCTGAACGAGATCTCCGAGGCGCTCGGGCTTGACGAGGCGCCATTGCGGATCGAGAGCTACGACGTCTCCAACCTGCAGGGAACGCACGTTGTGGCGTCGATGGTGGTGTTCGAGGACGGCCTTGCCAGGAAGTCCGAGTACCGCAGGTTCGCGATCAGGGGCCTGGACGGGACCGACGACGTGGCGGCCATCCACGAGGTGATCACCCGCCGGTTCCGCCGCTACCTCGATGAGCGGGCAGCCGAAGCGGCGAGCCTGGAGGCCGCTGCGGCTGGCGAGCCGCCGGCCGAGCCGGAGGGCAGGCGGAAGTTCGCCTACCCGCCGAACCTCCTGGTCATTGACGGCGGGCCGGCTCAGGTATCGGCGGCCGTACGTGCGCTTGACGAACTCGGCATCGTGGACGTCGCTGTGTGCGGCCTGGCGAAGCGGCTCGAGGAGGTCTGGCTGCCGGGGGAGGACGGGCCGGTCATCCTGCCGCGCAGCAGCGAGGGCCTCTACCTGCTGCAGCGGGTCAGGGACGAAGCGCACAGGTTCGCGATTACCTACCACCGGGCCAAGCGCGGCGCTGCCCTGACCACC
>Ga0335075_10010754_pt1 | contig 13888 bp, 9 predicted proteins | sample Lox_Sample_24_FD_206723 | JGI IMG/M metagenome (GOLD analysis project Ga0335075, IMG submission 206723) | Soil microbial communities from Loxahatchee National Wildlife Refuge, Florida, United States - Lox_Sample_2.4 | ecosystem: Environmental > Terrestrial > Soil > Wetlands | place: USA: Florida...
GCGGCGTCGACCACGCCATCGCACCGCGGCTCGGCGCTCTCCAGGACCATCCGGTTGACCTCGAGCATGTCGGCGACGTTGCCGGTGTCCTTCCAGTACCCGGTGATCGTCGTTGACCGCACCTTGCGGCCATTGTCGATCAGCCACTGGATGGCCTCGGTGATCTCCAGCTCGCCGCGCCAGGACGGCTCGAGCTGCACCACGGCCTCGTGAATCGCCGGCGTGAAGATGTACACGCCGACCAGCGCGAGATCTCCCTTGGGCTGGCGGGGCTTCTCCTCCAGCCCGATCACCTCGCCCGAGGCGTCCAGTTCCGCGACACCGAACTGGCGCGGATCGGGCACCTGGGTCAGCATGATCTGCCCGTCCGGCCGGCCGGACCTGAACTCGTCGACCAGCGCGGTGATCCCGCCGACGATGAAGTTGTCGCCGAGGTACATGACGAAGTCGTCGTCGCCGAGGAACTCGCGGGCGATCAGGACGGCGTGGGCCAGGCCCCGTGGCGCGTCCTGCCGGATGTAGGTCACATCCAGCCCGAAGGCACTCCCGTCGCCCACCGCTGCCTGGATGGACGGGGCGGTGTCTCCCACCACGATGCCCACGCTGGCGATGCCAGCGTCGCGGATGGCCTCCAGGCCGTAGAACAGGACCGGCTTGTTGGCCACCGGGACAAGCTGCTTGGGGGAGGTGTGCGTGATCGGGCGCAGCCTGCTCCCCGACCCTCCGGATAGGACCAGAGCCTTCATGGCGCCGAAGTTAGCGCACCCACGCAAGTGCCGCAGCCATCACGCCGCAGATGGGCCAGAAGCTCTGGTATCACGGCGACGCCTCCCGCCGTTGTGCTGCGTAACGCCGCCCCAATCCGGCCGCCGCGGCCGCGGTGCTCAGGTCACCGGCGGTCATCAGCAGCCGGGACACCAAGGTGACCGCGCCGGCTGCGCCGGCGCCGACGAACGGGGTCAGCGCGGCGATCAGCAGCACCTCCCGCACGCCGGCCCCGACCGGGAGGAACACGATCAGGAAGCCCACGCACCAGGCGAACGCGAAGCCGCCGGTCGCGAGCAGCGCACCCCGGCCGTAGGGCAGGCCGACCCGGGTCGCGAGCAGCCAGATCTGCAGGCCATAGCAGATCCACGTGGAAAACGACCAGGCCAGCGCGCCGGCCACCACGCGCCCGCTGAGCGGCCGCTCCAGCGGCGGCCGCCGGGCCAGGCGGAGCGCCCGGTCCAGGATCTGGTTCAGCACCTTCGGGTGCAGGCAGACCAGGAGCACCGGAGCAGCCAGGAACACCCATCGGTAGGAGGCCGACCGGGCCACGAACGGCAGTGTGACCAGCGCGGCGAGCAGGCCGGTGAGCACCGAGAACAGCATGGTGAGCACGGAGGCGCTGGCCGAGCGCAGCCGCGGCACGTGGTGCTCCCGGCCCAGTTCCATCTGCGCGATCACGGGCCAGATCGAGCCGGGCAGGTACTTGCCGAGCTGGCCGATGAACACGATCCGTCCGGCGGCGCGGATCGGCAGTGGGGACCCGAGTCCGGCCAGCAGCAGCCGCCACACCTGCATCGAGGCGAGCAGCCCGAGCAGCACGCTGACGAAGGCGCCGGCCACGGCCAGGAACCCGATGCGGCCAAGCGCGGTCGTCACCGAGGACCAGTGCTCCGCGAACCAGTAGCCGCCCAGGGCCACGGCGGCCACCACGAACCCCCACCGGACCGGCCGGCTGGCCATCAGCCGGGTGACGGCGGGCCATAGCCGCCGGCGGCGGTGGCCCGGGGCAGCCGCCCCCTGGCCAGGCCCGTCCTCCTCCGCGACGGAGGCAGCAGCTCGGTGGTCCGACATAGGCACAGCCTAGAGGTTCCGGTCGACTGCTAGCCGACAGCCTCGGCCAGCCGACTCAGGAGACAGATTCTTCCCGCCCTCACGAACTTACCCCGTGTACCAGCAGCACCACGGTGATGCCGTCCTCTTCGTAGCGGCGCGCAATGACGTAGTGCCGCGCGCGCAGTACCGCCACCTGACCCGGGCCGATCGCCGCATACGGATCGCGGTAGCGTCCGCCCCGCACCAGGTGATTGACGTAGACCAGCCAGAGCCGGGGCTCCCCGCGCAGGCACTTGGCCGGATCGGCGCACTCCACCGGCTGGAAGCTGCCCGCCTGGGCAGGCGTCCTGGCCTGGAACACATCGGCCGGGATCGGCCGGTGCTCCAGGCGCAGGTAATAGTCGACGCCGTTGTCGGGCATCCAGTGGTTGGCGTCGCTGACCTGGAAGACGATGCCGTCTCCCGGCCTCTCATGCGCCGCGATCACGTTCGCGGCGCCCACGTAGTCGGCCGGGACGTCACCAACGGGATTCGGGTAAGACCACCAGTTGTGCGCCTCCGTCTGCCGGATCGCCTGCTGATCCGGCCATCCGATGACGGCGATGAGCACCAGGCCGGCCACGACGGGTATGGCAGCCAGCCAGTGGCCACGCAGGCGCGCGGCGAGCCGGGCCGCTTCCGCGATCGCCAGCCCGGCCGCTGCCGCCCAGGCCGGCACGGTGAACAGCAGGTAACGGGCCAGCCAGTAAGAGGACGACCCCTGGGACGCACCCCAGAGCACGGCGATCGGCACGAACGCGACGGCCAGGCAGCACACGCTCGCCCGGCGGCTGCGGCCGGCCAGGGACGCGACCGCGAGCAGGATGACCGCCAGGGCCACCCCGGTCGAGCAGAACAGCTCGGGCCATATCCCCAGCGAGCCGTTCAGGCCGGTCAGCTGGGACAGCGGCGGGCTCAGCAGGGTGCCGATCTGCTCGAACCGCTGCTTGTGCCCCTCGACGATGATCGGCGAGTCCAGGATCACGGCGGCCATGACGGAGAGGCAGAATCCAGCCGCAACGTCTCGCCGGCTGGTGCCCGAGCCTGATGCGGGGCGCCAGAAGTACAGCGCGGCGACGACCGCGTGCGCGGCGATCACGGCCAGCGTCAGCAGATTGCTCGCTCCGGCCGCGGCCAGGGCCAGCGCGTACGGCACCCAGCGCTGCCAGCCAGGACGCTCAAGCGCACGCAGCAGCAGCAGCGTCGCCAGCGCGGCGAAGAACGTCGCGATGGCGTAGGGGCGGGCTTCCTGGCCGTATCGCGACATGCTGGGGATGAGCGCGAAGACCAGGCCCCCGGACAGGCCCGCGGTGTGACCGCCGAGCCGGCGCCCGATGAGCGCGACCAGCCCGGCCGCCCCGGTCATGGCGATCAGCGAGGGCACCCGCATGGCCGTGGGTGAGTCGCCAAACAACGCGATCCAGAAATGGATCCCGAAGTAATAGGCGCCCGTGACGGCATCGATGTGGTGCACCATGCGCCAGAGCTGAGGGACGCTCCGGCTGGCCGCTGACCAGGTCGCCAGCTCGTCGCGCCACATCATCGGCCCGCTGATCCCGCGCCAGCCGAGCGCGGCCATCAGTGCCATCGGCCAGATCCAGACCGAGCCGATCACGCGCCGCACGGCCCCGCCGGGTGCTGCCAGCCGGGTCAGCGCAGGCAGCCGAGCCCGGCGCTGGCCCGAAGGCTCCATGGTCCTGGTCGTCGGGGCCATTGGCGGCTACCTGGCCGGTGGCCGGGACAACCTGCTGCAGGGAATGTCCACTGTCCACCAGTCGTGCTTGTAGACATAGCCGGTAACTCCGGGCCGGTCGCAAGACGCCTGAGCATTCGCTACGACCGTGCTCCAAGCCGGGCTCTGGGAGCGTGCGTTGGTCACCCGGAAATTGAGCGCGCACGCGAGGGCGAGCAGAGCAGCGAAGACGGCGACGGGGTACCAGGCGGCGACCCGGTCCACCGTGGCTACCCGCCTAACCGGCGCGTGGTCCGGCAGGCCGCCCGTGTCCGCCTCACCGCCGGCCGCCGGGACCTGCATGACGCCGCGCGGGCGCAGCAAGGCGATGATCGCCAGGTAGAGCAGCAGGGCCGGGGCTATGACGTACCGCGGCTGCACGATCTGCAGGTTGTTGACGATCTCGCCCAGGAAAATCAGCACGCTGAAAAGCCCGGCGGTAATCGCGAGCGGCCAGTGCGGCTCGGTGATCCTGGCCAAGGCGATGAGGATGACGGCCGCCACCACCAGCCATGCGGCCCCGATCAGCGCCAGGTGCAGGGCCTGGCTGGTTATGTGCAGCGATACGGGCATGCCGTTGATGTTGGTGCCGCCCCCGCCCAGCGCCTTCTCCCCGAAAAGCGCGCGCGGCACGACCCGGCTGATGTATTTCTCCAGCACCCACAGCGGGCTGGTGAACCACCCCGTCGGCCGGTTGCTCAGGCCGCGTAGCTGGACGCTGTACTGGGTGGCGAGCCCGACGACGTAGAAGCTGAGCAGGAATATGGTGTTCTTGGAGCGATCGGCAATCAGCCGGGCCAGCGCGAGCGGGGCGAACACGACGGGCAGGATGCTGGTCAGCGTGACGCCGAGGATGATCACCGGTGATATCAGCCGCCCGGCCCGTGTGCCCGGGATCCACAGCAACAGCCAGAATGTCCCGTAGAGCGCGACGAACTGGACGGTCGCGAGGTCATTGTTCGCTTCGGTGTAGCCCAGCGGGATCATGCATGCGGGCACCGCGATCAGCAGCCGGAGCCAGCGGCTTCGCAGGTGCGGCCCGCTCGCGATATACGCGATCAGGCCGAACAGCGCATACTGCATCGCCGCGAAGCTCGACATCACGGCGGGCGCCCATCTGAGCGGGAACAAGACCGCGACCGCGGTGAATGCCCGCGGCAGGACGTTGTAGTACCCATCCCACTGCGTGGTGATGGTGTTCATCACCGATTCGTGCAGAGCCTGGTCAAGGAAGACACGCGCGTCCTCGATCCAGATGGTGTTCAGCGCACCAGGACCACGAGTGCGAGCCAGGCTGACCGCCGCGCCCACGACCACGAAGGCGACACCGGCCAGGAATTTCCGCCAGCCGAGCGGGCCGGCCGGGGTCGGCCGGAAGAGGGCGGACCGCAGCCAGCCGCTCAGGCTCGCCAGGCGCCGCAGGGAAGCTCCACCGGCGAAAGTCGCCCTGGTGTCCTCAGACACCGTCTTGTCTGCCACGTCCCTGCTGGATTTGCTGATGGGCATCCTCGGGGATCTCCCGCTGAGTGTGGCCCGAGAAGATCACGGCGAGGGATGGCCTGATCACCCGGGCAGGCGATAGCGCCGCAATGATAGCTCAAGCTGCATACAGCACGGCGCGCCCGTGCTCCGGGCACACCGCCGGGCGTCGGTGCCAGCCACTATGTGGCCGATGGCAGCCGGAGACCCAGCGTCGCCCCCCGATCACGGGCTGAGGGCGTACAAGCTCCCCAAACTGGTCATATAACAACATCTGCTGGGAACTGTGGAATACTCTTCCGGCAGGCTGGACAGATACCGGCTGGCAGCGTGGGGAGGTGTAACGCCTCCGGACCCCCTGAAGGAACATGACATGCAGCGACCCGCATTGCAGCGCTATGCATCGGCGGTGGTCACGGTCTTGGTGCTGCCGGTGGTGGCGCGCGAATATTTCTCGCGGGAAGCGGGCCGGGAGTACGGCGTCGGCCTGCTCACCAAGATCCGTTTGCTCTACATCATGATCAGGAACAACTTCCGCGTCGTGAGCGCCTCCAACTTTCTCTACCACCTGATGATGGCGGGCAAAATCCTGCGAATACCGAAAGACCTAGAGGGTGTCCTGGTCGAGTGCGGCTGCTATAAGGGCGGCAGTGCGGTCAACCTGTCACATCTCGCATCTCTATGTGGCCGGCGGCTTCATCTGTTCGACAGCTTCGAAGGCTTGCCAACCCCAGCCGAGGGCGACGGCGAGCATCTTGTGCTCTCAGAACTCCAGGTCCGCACCTATGACGGCGGCGCCTACGCGGGCAGCCTCGACGAGGTTAAGGAGAACCTGCGCCGGTTTGGCGTCCTCGGCGTCTGCGACTTCCATCGTGGCTACTTCAAGGACACCCTGCCCAAGTTCGACGAGCCCGTCGTCTTCGCGTACATCGACGCGGACCTGACCCAATCGGTGAAGGATTGCCTGCTCCACCTGTGGCCGCGCCTGCGGCAAGGCTGCTTCCTCTTTACCGATGAGGCGCATCACAACCAGGTCGCGGGTCTCTTCTTCGATCCGTCATGGTGGATGACCGAAATGCACGCGAAGCCGCCGGGCCTGGTGGGCGCCGGCAATGGTCTCGGATTGCTGCTGCGTCCCGGCGGCTTTGGCAGCTCCCTGGGATTCACCGCCAAGCTGGATGAACAGGCGCTTGTCCGGCTTCCCGGCTGAGCCGGTCCACACCCGTGCAGGGCATCAGGTCCCGTAACCGGCCGGACGCATGTACCATCCGTGGTGATATTGACTGAACCCCCCTAAATAAGACAAGGAAGGGCCGACGATGGGCCTGACAGAAGACATGCTGGGATCTTGGGCCCAACGCGTGGACGAGCTGGCGGCGGAGTTCAGCGCGGCCAAGCCGTTCCCGGTCTTGGTACTGGATGGTTTCGTCACCGACGCCGTCGCCGAGGGGCTGCTCGCCGAATTCCCCCCGATCGATGCGATGGCGCGCTCAAACGACTACATATTCGGTGACAAGCGCGAGTCGCCGACCCTGGGCAGCGCCGGACCCACCGTCAAGAGCTACCACGACCTGCTGCTTTCCCCCGAGTTCGCGGACCTTCTCGGCCGGCTCGCCGGCGGCCGTACCCTGTTTGTCGACTCATCCTTCCATGGCGGCGGATTCCACCAGGGGGGCAACGGCAGCTACCTCGACACCCACGTCGACTTCAACATCCATCCGCATCATGACGACTGGCTGCGGGTGCTCAACATACTCCTGTACCTCAACAAGGACTGGAAGCCGCAGTACGACGGGAGCCTGCTGATCCGCACCGACCCGGCCGAAGAACCCCGGTCGATTGCCCCGCAGTTCAACCGCGGTGTGGTGATGCTGACCAGCGACCACACCTACCACGGCTACCGCCGCATGACGCTGCCGCCCGGCGTCACCAGGAAGTCCATCGCCGCCTACGCGTATGAGTTGATCCCCGTGGGCAGCATGCGGCAGCGCACGACCTCGTGGGCCCCGGAAGACGGGGGCATCGTCAAGCGCAGCCTGGCCAAGCACTGGACGGGGCTGGCCGGGACCCGGGACCGGGTGCTTCGCCGCCGGTAGCCCCAGGCACGCACCGCCGTCAGCCGGGGAAAGCTCCGGCCAGGTTTGAGCCTGGCATACGGTAGCTAACGCGAAGTTGCCCGAATGGAGGTTGCAATGAGCGTCGTCCCGTCGGCGGTCGAGCAGACCCGGGCCGCCGACCAGCCCAGGGCCAGGGCCAGGGGCGGCGTGCAGTGGCTGGTCCTGGGCTGTTACCTGCTGGGCGCGGTGCTGCTGACCTGGCGGCTATGGGCGGACCCGGCAGGACGCGCGACGGTCGGCGACCCCGGACCCGCCGACTACGACTTGCAGGCCTGGTTCCTGCGCTACGCGGCCACGGCGATCGGGCACGGCCGGCTGCCGGCGCTGGTGACGACCGCGATGAACGCCCCGCACGGCATCAACCTGATGTGGAACACATCCCTGCTGACGCTGGGGGTGCTGCTATCCCCGGTGACGCTGCTGGCCGGCCCGCAGGCCAGCCTGACCGTCGTGATAACAGTGGGCTTTGCCGGCTCTGCGGCCAGCATGTTTCTGGTGCTGCGCCGGTGGCAGGCCAGCACCCTCGCGGCCGCCCTGGCCGGCGCGGTCTACGGGTTCTCCCCGGCCCTGCTGGACTCCGCCATCGACCACTTCCAACTGCAGTTCGCGGTGCTCCCGCCGCTGATCATCGACGCTCTGCTGCGGGTCGTCACCGGCCGTGGTCGCCCGGTACGTACCGGGGTCTGGCTCGGCCTGCTGACCGCCGCCCAGATCTTCATCGGGGAGGAGGTGCTCGTCGACACCGCCCTGGCCACGGTGGTGCTCATGGCCGTGCTGGCGATCGGCCGGCCGCGCCCGGCCCGCGAACGGGTCCGTTCCGCTGCGCTCAGCCTGGCCACGGGTGCCGGGGTCACGCTGCTGATCTGCGGACGTGCCCTGTGGGTCCAGATGCTCGGCCCGCTCACCCAGCATGGCAGCCCGTGGGAGACCTGGCGCTTCGCCAGCAGCCTCAGCTCTTTCGTGGTTCCCCCCGCCGGCCTGCTGTTCCACACGCCAGCCAGCGCGGCAGCCGCCGCCAGTTCCCCGACCGGGCTCTGGGAATACCTTGCCTACCTGGGCTGGCCGCTGCTCGTGGTCCTGCTGGCGGCGGCGATCCGCTTCTGGCGAGATCCGAGAGTCCGCGCCGCCGCGGTGACCTTTGCGGTGCTGGCATTGCTCAGCCTCGGCGGCAGGACGCTGGTGTACCGCGGTGTCCACTACCCAGGGGCGCTGCTGCCCTGGCACTGGCTGCAGGGCCTGCCCTTCATGGGCGAGCTGCTGCCGGACCGGTTCGCGGTCCTCGCGGCCGGCGCGGCCGGCGCCGTGCTCGCTTTCTCGCTGGACGCGGCGCGGTCGGCGGCGCCGCAAGCGTCGTGGGGACGACGGGGCGTCCCCGTCGCGGTCGCCGTGCTGGCGGTCCTGCCGCTGGTTCCGCTGCCCATCCAGGCGGTGCCGATGGCTCCGGTGCCGGCCGGCTGGCAGGCCGCCTTCGCCAGGCTGCGGCTGGCGCCAGACGCCCGTGTGCTCGTGGTTCCTGTCCCGTATTCGCAGTCCCCTCAGGCGCTGGGCTGGCAGGCGGACACAGGCGACCCTGGCTCGCTCATCGGCGGCTGGTTCATGGGCCCCGGCCCGAGCGGGCAGGCCACCGTCGAATACTTCGGCCCACACCGGCTCACCACCGCCGTCGAGAACCTGGATGCGCTCTGGAGCGGAAAATCACGTTCCGTGGGGCTATCACGCGGGCAGCTGGACGCTGATCTCGCGTACTGGCGCCCCGCAGCCGTGGTCGCGGTCTCCAGCCGGGGATCGCGGCTTGCGCAGCTCCTGACCAGCCTCTTGGGCCGACCCGATGTCCAGGTCCGCGGGGTGCTCGCCTGGCGGCGCTAGCTGGGTCGTCCTGGCCCGGCCGTAACGGCTGCGGCTGAGGTGGCGGGACACCCACCCGGCGCACAAGTGCCGGGTAAGGTACGCACATTATGCGCGTTCTTATCTTCGGCACCTATGACGCCTCGACCCATCCGAGGGTGGCCACGATCGCGGAGGGAATGCGGGCCGGCGGGGCCGACGTGGCCGAGTGCAACGCGCCACTGGGCCTCGACACTGCGGCCAGGGTCGACATGCTGGCCCACCCGTGGCGGGCGCCAGCCTTGCTGGCCCGGCTCGCCCGGCGCTGGGCGACGCTGGCCCGGACCGCCCGCCGGATGCCAGCCCCGGATGTGGTGATTGTCGGCTATCTCGGGCATTTCGATATACATTTGGCGCGGCTGATCTTCCGCCGGGCGCCGATCGTTCTCGACCACCTCGTCGGGGCCAGCGACACTGCGCGGGACCGCCGGCTGGACGGCGGCCCGCGCCGGGCCCTGCTGCGCATGATCGACTCGGCCGCACTGCGGGCCGCCGACGTCATCGTGGTGGACACCGACGAGCATCTGGCCGTCCTGCCGCAGCGGCACCGGGCCCGTGCCGTGGTGGTTCCGGTCGGCGCTCCAGCGGCGTGGTATGCGGCCGCGCCACCCGCGCACGTCCATGACCCGCCCGGGCCGCTGCGGGTGGTGTTCTACGGCCTTTACACACCGCTGCAGGGGACCCCGGTGATCGGCACCGCGCTGGGCAAGATCGCGGGTACGCCCATCGAGGTCACCATGATCGGCGGCGGTCAGGACGAGACCGGGACCAGGGCTGCCGCCGCGGCCAACCACACGGTTCGCTGGCTGGACTGGGTGCCCGCCGCCGAGCTGCCCGCGCTGGTGGCCGGTCATCACGTCTGCCTGGGCATCTTCGGTGCCGGCGACAAGGCGCGGCGGGTCGTGCCGAACAAGGTGTTCCAGGGTGCCGCCGCTGGTTGTGCGATCGTGACCTCGGACACCCCGCCGCAGCGGCGGGCCCTGGGTGACGCAGCCATCCTGGTGCCACCAGGCAGCCCAGAGGCGCTGGCCACGGCGTTGCTGCGGCTGGCTGATGATCGCGCCGAGCTGGCCCGGCTGCGGCAGCGGGCGCGTGAGCTGGCCGTTGGGCAGTTCGCGCCGGAGCGGATCGTCGCCCCGCTGGCCCGGGAACTCGCCCGGCGGGGCGCGGCGGCTCACTGACGGGAGGGTGGGTGGGCGTGAATGGGGTCCCGTCCGCCCCCGGGATTCCGGCGCCCCCGGGCCCTACCGGCACAAGGGCTTGCTCACCCGCACAATACTGAGGCCGTCGCTACCCACCGGGGTGACCGCCAGTCCCTTCCGCCCCAGCGCCGCGCTCCATGCCGCCTGCTCGGAAACTGCCGCGTGCGTGCGGATAAGCCAGATCGGGGCGCATGAGCGAAGCACCGCCTGCCGCACGGCCTGCGACACCGCCTTGGCGACGTTGGCTGCGTTCCCGCTTTGCGCGATGACGATGCGCGGCTGGCCGGGGAAGTAGGGCACGTACTCCTGCGCCACATTGTGGTCGTACCGGCGGGCCGGCTGGCCAACCGGCCAGTAGTAGGCGAAACCAAAGGCGGTGCTGGTGTTCACCAGGATCACGTCGTCAGGGGCCGCGTGCGCGGCGACATAGGAGACCTGCTGGCGCTCATCCTCGTTCGGGAACGGGTGGCTTCGCACGAACGGCGCGGCGTGCACGGCGAACGCCGCCGCGCCGACAGCGGCCACGGCGACCACCACAGCTACCGTCCACTGCTTCAGCAGCGGCCGCAGCAGTGAGCACACCCCGATAAGCCCGACCGCGGCCACCACCGCGGTGATAGCGAACAGGAACGTAGAGGTCCGGATGTTGAGGAATGGATACCTGCGCACCACGTTGACCGCGAGCATCACCGGCCACAGCACGGTCAAGGCCAATGCCGTCGCCGGCCTGCCGAGCCGGAAGATGGTGACGATCCCGGCAATGACCAGCGGCACCGCCAGCCACGCCGGACCCAGCCCGAAGAAGCCCCTCGCCGCAGTGAAATGCGAGGTAAGGAACGTGACCATGGCATGCAGGCCGCTGTCGAGCGGCATGAAGTAGAGGCGCATCTTCCCGGTGGTGTACAGCCCGGTCCCAACCGCCCGGGCATCGAACACCTTGTACACGCCGAGCATGAGGACGCCCGTGCCAACAGCGGCGACACACGCTTCCGCCAGCCGGCGCAGGTCCCCCCGGACCAGCTGCACGACGCACAGCGCCAGGAACGCCGCCATGCCCGCGAACGTGACGCCGTCGCTGAACAGCATGCCGCCCCAGACCGCCACCGACAGGGCGACCAGCCGGCGTCGCGACCACTCGCGCTCGAGCCGCGAGATCAGCGCCAGCACGACCAGCGACAGGCAGGCATCAGCGGTGTACTGATTCAGGCCGCCCTGCACGAGCATCCCCGGGACCAGCAGCGCGGCGATCCCGGCCAGCAGCCCGGCGCAGACCGCGGCCTCCCGGGACCGCCAGCCAAGCTGCCGGGCGAACCAGTAGGCGACCACCACGGCCGCGCCGGCGAAGAGGAGGGGCAGGATCCGGGAGGATTCCGTCCGGGGCACGGTGACCAGGCGCAGCAGCGCCGACCAGCCGATCGGGGTGCTGCTGGTGGTCTCGGGCAGCTGCGACAGGGGGAACCGCGTGGTGGCCGCCACCCAGGACTCGTCGAGCCAGAACGAATGGCTGAGCAGGTAGGGCACGTCGTGAACGAGGAGCACGAGCAGCCCGAGGAATATCGCCACCAGGTGCTCGCCGGTCAGCCGTCGCCGGACCACCCCGGCACGCTGGTCAGTGGCCGTGGGCTCCGGGCTGGGCTGGCGATCGGTTACCAGGCGCACTCGTCGCCCCCAAGCATCTGCCCCACCTCACACGCCCTAGGGCCGGGCCAAGACGACGATGATCAGGCCGGACACGACCAGGAGCGAGCCCGCCCAAGTCAGTACATTAGCGCGTTCGTGAAGAATGAGGATGCTCGCGGTCAAGATACCGAGATACCCCAGGGCGTTGAAGGGATAGGCGACGCTCAGCGGTACCCGGGACAGCGTGGCGAGCCAGGCGATCGCGGAGATGGCGAACACCAAGAGGCCAATCAGTACCCACGGCGAGGTCGCCGCGCTGACTACCAGCGACCCGCGGTGGGCCGCACGAGACGTCGCGACCTGCATGCCGTGCTTGAGCATGACCTGCCCGATGGCCGCGGTGGCCACGGCGAACAGCAGCAGTGCCATGCTTGTGACGCTCAACCGTCGCCTCCCTGTCGTATCGTCGCGGCTGTCGTGCCTGGTCGCATGCGGCTCTGGCAACCGCAGTAGCCGCCCAGCCGGCCCGGCCGGGCGGGTACCTGCCGGGTCAGATGACCTCGACATGCACCGTCTCCTGCGCATGCGGGGTCAGCCGCAGAATGTACTGGTACCCGAAAAGGGTCGGCCGGGCGCGGACCAGCGCCCTGTCGATCTTGTGCGTGATCCGAAGCCGCTGGCCATCCGATTCCGAGATGGCCCGCAGCGGCAGACCGGTGGCCTGCTCCTCGAGAATGTCGAATCCGCTCGCGCGGACCAGTCGCCGCAAGGTAGCCCGGGTAAAGAACCGCAAGTGCGTCTCGTCCAGGATCCCCCGCCGGTCGTACCCGAACTGGCCCGCGACCACCCTTATCCGGGGATACCAGTGGGCGAAATTCGGGACCGACAGCAGCACCTGGCCGCCTGGCCGCAGCACCCGGCACATGTCGCGCAGTACCTCGCCCGGGCGTGACAGGTGCTCGATGACGTCGGCGGCGATGATGACATCGAAGCCATCGCCGGCTTCGGCGGGGATTCCTTCTTCCAGGCTGGCCTTTACGAAGTGGTCGGTGCGCTCACGCACACCCGGAATCTCCACATAGTCCACGCCGGTCACGTGGTGACCGGCCGCCCGGGCGTGGGCCGCGAAAAGGCCGCCCGAGCAGCCGAGGTCCAGGATGCGGCTCGCGGGCATGCTGCCCATCATTTCCAGGATCACCGCGTGCGAGGACCCGTCCCCGTCCTTGAACGCGTAATCCGCTGGCTTGGGCACCCAGTCCGAGGTGCCGAAGCCCATGGTCACCAGCCGGTACTCGATGACATCCTTGATCACGTCTTTGGCGTAGCGTATGCCGTTGACGTAACAGATCTCGTCGCCGTAGTACGTGGGGATCGGGATTTCCAGTATTCGCTTTCCAGCGTCCAGCATCTGGACGATGATCTGGGTGTCAAAGTCGAAATCGTCAGCATTGTGCTCGAATGGGATATCGCGCAGCGCACTGGTGCTGTACACACGGAATCCGGAATGAAACTCGGTAAGCCGAGTACCAAGCATTGCGTTTTCGGCCCGAGTGAGGATTCGGTTGCCGGCCAGCTTGTACAGCGGCATCCCGCCGCGGCGGGCCGCCCCCTTCTCCATCATGCGGGAGCCCATCACGGCATCGCACTCGCCCCGCTCCAGCGGGGCCACCATGTCGGGCACCATCTCCGGTGCGTACTGGCCGTCTCCGTGCAGCAGCACCACGATGTCGAGCCCGCGCTCCAGCGCCAGCTTGTAGGCCGCCTTCTGGTTGCCGCCGTAGCCGAGGTTCTTGGTATGCCGCACCACCAGGGTGCGCGGCGTGTCCGCCCTGCGGGCCCAGGCTTCCCCGTGGGCAAACGTATCGTCGTGGCTCGCGTCGTCGAGCACGATTACCTCGGCGATCCGCTCCCGGAAGTCAGCCGGAATACGATCCAGCGTCGCGACCAGGGTTGACTCGGCGTTGTACGCAACAACGAGGATGCCGATGCGAGGG
>Ga0335075_10010755_pt1 | contig 13888 bp, 13 predicted proteins | sample Lox_Sample_24_FD_206723 | JGI IMG/M metagenome (GOLD analysis project Ga0335075, IMG submission 206723) | Soil microbial communities from Loxahatchee National Wildlife Refuge, Florida, United States - Lox_Sample_2.4 | ecosystem: Environmental > Terrestrial > Soil > Wetlands | place: USA...
CGGCCCTTCAAGTGGACCAAGACCCCCGACCAGATCATCGACTCCATCTGCCGTTACTGCGCACGAATCTCACGACCGGCTTACTAGCGCAGGGCCCGCGCTGCTTTCTTGGCCTCCTGGGCCTCGTGGGCCTCCTGCGCGCGCTTGGCCAGGGCCTCGAACTCCGCCTCCGGCAGCAGGCCGGAGACCTTTTCCCCGGCGATCAGCCAGGTCGGCGTGGCCCGGACGGCGAGCAGCGCCCCGGCCGCCTCGGCGTCGTCGAGGAAGGCCTGCGCGCTGCCGTCCACGAGGGCGGTGCCCAGGGCGTCGCTGTCGATGCCCGCCGCGCGGGCGTGCCCCATGATCACCGCGGTGTCGCCGATGTCCTCGCCGGCCGCGAAACGCGCGGCGAACAGCGCGCGGTTGAACTCGTCCGTCACATCGGGTCGCCGTCGGCGGACCCACTCCGCGGCCGACAGGGCGGTTCGGGTGTCGGGCAGCCGTGACGGCCAGTTCAGCGGCAGCCCGGCCCGGGCGGCCGCCCGCTCAAGCTCCCCGTACACGGGGCCGTTGCGCGGCCCGGCCGCCATGCCTCCCGGCGGGATTTCCTGGTGGATCTGGAACGGCAGGTGAACGACCTCGAGCCCGTGCTCACTGAGGATCTGGTTCCGCTGCTGCGCCACGTAACAAAACGGGCAGATGAAGTCGAACCAGTGCAGCACGGTGCGCGGGCCCGTCGAGATCATGTCGTCAGCATTCATATATTAGATTACAAGCTGTGGCTGTAACGTATTCCTTTAGGCCGCGTGGCATGATCGTTGGGATAGTCGTCTGTCCGGTCACTGGTGCGGACGGCGGCCGGTTTCGTAGCGTTCGGCCATGACGTTCTCGCTCGATCTCCCCGGCGGCCCGGTGGCCGAGGCCGCGCTGGCCGTCGTGCGCACCTCGGAGTGCACCGCGATCGCCAACCACAGCGTGCGCAGCTTCTTCTTCGCCCAGCTGCTCGCCGCCCACGAGGGCTGCCTGGACGACGCCGCCTACGACCGTGACCTGCTCTTCGCCGCGACCGTCATGCACGACCTCGGCGCCGGCGATCGCGCCCGCGGCGTGACTCGGTTCGAGGTGGAGGGCGCGGACCTCGCGGCGGCGGTGCTGCGGGAGCAGCGCGTGCCCGAGCGGGACGTCGACCGTGTCTGGGAGGCGATCGCCCTGCACACCTCGCCCGGCATCGCGGAGCGGCGGGGCCTGCTGGCCTACCTGACCCGCAGGGGCGTGGGCATCGACTTCGGGCAGGAAGCGGAGGTCGTCGCGGAGTGGGAGAAGGAGATCCACGCCGCCTATCCCCGGCTCGCGATGGCCCGGTCGCTGGCGGACGAGATCGTGCGGCGGGCCACCGGTTCGCCGTCCGCCGCGCCGCCCTATACGCTCGCCGCCGGTCTCCTGCGCGAGCGCCAGGCCAACGGGACCACTAGCATCGAACGCGCCGCGGCAGCTTCCCCCTGGGGCGAATAACGCCAACCGAACCCGCCCGGGAGCGGTGCACCGGGCTCGATAGGGACACCGCCAGAACGCTAGCCGGACGGACACAGAGATCGATTGCGTTAAATGACGTAGTTCACACCGCGGACCACGGCCGCGCCGTGCGGCCAGGCAGCGCCGGCGATGTCGGCGAAGGCCCGGGTCCGTGAGGTCTCCCCAGCGTGTGGGCCATGTCACGTTGGTCACACTAGGGTTCGCAGGCCCCAGGAGCATCTGGTATTAGTAGAGGGCGCGAACAGCGGTCTAGACCATTATGAACCCCCTGGTCAACGCATTGGTCTACCGCGGTGCGGCGCTGAACACACCTTGAGGCCGCCTCGGGTCGAGGCGGCTGCTGCTGCGTGCCGTAAACGGCTCGCGGCACACGCCGGAAAGGTCTCCGGTGCCCATCAGGCGATGCAGCGCTACCACCGTGCTCTCCGACAGGACGCGCGACCCTGCTCAGGGCCAACTCAAGTGGACTACCCGTCCTCGCCTGGCCACGGAGCGCTTACCTGCGCTCCGCCGAAAGGAGACGCAGTGATCACCGGGATCACCGAGATCGCGCATATCACCACAAAGCAGGACATGTCCCGGTGGACGCGAGCGCACGCGGATACGCCCGGGATCAATTGGTCGGTGTTCGCTGGGCCGGGCGGCACCATGATCATCGTTGAGCACGCGGAAGACCGCTGTTCCCTGCACCCGTCGGACCCCTCACCCGACGCCCCCGATTCGGTGTCCGGTTCGATCGAGAGCCCCGACCCGCTGCTGCACGAGCACATGCAGAGCGCGTAGCGCTCCGCCCGCATTTCGCTCCGCCCGCACCTCCGCTCCGCACTTCCGCGGCGCCCGAGCCTCCGCGGCGCCCGAGCCTCCGCGGCGCCCGAGCCTCCGCGGCGCCCGAGCCTCCGCGGCGCCCGAGCCTCCGCGGCGCCCTTGGACGTTCCAGGTCGTCACTCCACCCACTTGCGTCAACTCTGTCGGTGAACTGACAATTTTCGCGCCTGCTTCGCCCCGTTTTGGGGGTGCGGTTCACCGACAATGATGCGGATCATCGACAAAGATGCCCTCGGCCACGTCGCTTGGCCGAAGACATGGTGGCACATTCGCCACTCCAGCCAACCCCCGCAACCAGGCGGCCGATCTCAGAGTGCGGCCGACCGGCCCGTTTACCCGGTCTTACGGCGCACCGAGGCGGGTGCTGACCTGGCGGGCGGTGGCCTGGACGGCGACGGCGAGCGTCTCGATCGCCGCGTCGTCGAGCAGCCGGGAGGCAGGGCCGGAGACGCTCACGCTCGCGACGACCATCCCATCCCGGCCATGGACCGGGGCCGCGACGCAGCACAGGTGCGGCTCAAGTTCCTCCCGGTCCACGGCGTAGCCGTGATCTCGTGCCTCCTCGAGACAGCGGATGAGTTCGTCCCTGCTGGTGATCGTGTTGGGCGTCCTCGCCGACAGCACCGGGTCGGGGAAGCGGGCGATGACCTCGTCCCGGCTGAGGGCGGCCAGCAGCGACTTGCCCATCGAACTGCAATAGGCGGGGGACCGCTTGCCCACCCAGGAGTGCATCCGGACCGTCTGCCAGCCGTCGACCACGGCGACGGTGACCGCCTCGGGCCCGTCGAGGACACCGAGGTGCCCCGTCTCGCCGAGGCGGGCCACGAGATCCCGCAGCGGCGGCAGCGCCGCCTCGCGCAACTCATTCCCCGCGGCCGCGATCTCGCCGAGCAGCGACAGCTTCGCGGCGAGCCGGTACCGGCCCAGCTCGCCGGCCGGCTCCAGGTACCCGGCGGCGGCCAGCGTGGCGGCGAGCCGGGACGCGGTGGAGCGGTGCACGCCAAGCTGCCTGGAAACCTCGGCGATGCCGATGACCGGCCGTTCCCTGCTGAACAGGTCGAGTACCGCCAGGCCGTGCAGCAGCGCGCCGACCATGCCAGCGCGCGTTTGCCCGGCCTGATCCTCGGTTGACCTCGCCACCAGACCAGCCTAAGCCCGGCTCCGGTGGTTGCCGTCAGCAGACTCGGCGCTGTCGTGCACCAGGGCGAGGAAGCGGTAGACCACGTGCGTGAACTTGGTGTAAGGCGCGATCGCGAAGCAGGCCACGACCGCGGCCAGGTGAATGACGAGGACCGGTCCGAAGGCCGTCGTGTCCCGCAGCATCAGCGTCAGCAGCCCGGTCACGGCGAGCAGCAGCAGCCCGGTGAGCAGCGCGTACCCGCGCCGGGCAAGCGCCAGGTCCTCGCGCGGCGGGTCGCCGGGAGCAACCGCGCCGGCGGCGGCGCGCCGCAGGACGAGCAGCCCGCCGCAGCCGAGCACCATGCCCGCCCCGCCGATGACGCCGAGCAGCACGGGGGCGGACAGCAGGGGATAGGGCGGCGCGTCGCCCGCGATGTCCTGGCTGATGGCGGCGGCCACGGTGGAGCCGACACAGGCCGCGAGGCCCCACGCGACCAGGCCGTGCAGGCGGCGTCGCGCGGCCGACGGCTCGTCGGTGGGATAGGCGCAGTCGGCACCGCCGCCGCGCAGGTTACGCAGCCCGGCGGCCTGGCGCAACGCCGAAAGCAGGGCGCGAGGGCTGGTCAGGCCGCGCCCGCCGGTGGCCCGCCAGTACCTGACGGCCGCGCCCGTCATGACCACGATGCTCCACAGGGCAGGAAGCCCGACCGCCACGAGCAGCGCGGGGTAGGCGATCACCCGGTACGGTGAGCCGGCCGCGGCCGTCCCCGTCCCGCCCGCGAGGAAGCCGGCCAGCGCGAGGACGCACACCGCCGCAAGCCCGGCGGCGAGCATCGCGCCCCGCCGGCGAGCCGCCCCCGCCGCCCCCGCCGCCCCCGCCGCCCCCGCCGCCCCCGCCGCCCCCGCGGCCCCCGCCGCCCACGGCGGCCACGGCGGCCGCGGCAGGTACTCGTCGTACGTGTGACGGCGGACGGCCGACAACGCGGCCGGCACGTTGACGGCGAACTCGTGCGGTGGCGCGTACATGCAGGCGGTGTAGCAGTCGCGGCAGTCGTGGCACAGGTCGGCGAGGTGCGTGGCGTCGCCCGGCGTGATCTCGGCCAGGCGCTCAAGCGCGGGGAACACGGCGCAGTACCCCTCGCAGTAGCGGCACGCGTTGCAGATCGTGAGCTGGCGCGACACCTCGACGAACAGGCCGTCAAAAGGCAAGCCCTCGGTCACGCCGCCTCCCCGGCCGCCGCCGCCGCGCTCGCGCCGGCGATCCGGCCCCAGACGGTCCCGATCGTGAGGCCGAACCCGCCCAGGTACCCGGAGGACAGCACGTTCCCCGACATGATCTCCCCGGCCGCGAACACATTGCGAAACGCGCCGCCGTCCGTCCTCATCACCCGCGCCTCCCGCGTGACCTGTACTCCCATGAACGTGAACGTGATGCCCGGCCGCATGGCGATGCCGTAGAACGGCGGCGTGTCGATGGGCCGCGCCCAGTTGCTCTTCGGCGGGACCAACCCGGCCGTGGCGCACCCGTCCAGCCGGGACGGGTCGAACCGGGACGGCGCGAACGAGGCGACCGCCCGGTTATAGCCCGCCACGGTCGCGGTCACCGCGTCGGGCGCGAGCCCGAGCGCGCGGGCCACCCCGGCCACGTCGCCCGCGCGGACCGGCCCGTACATCGGCGGCAGGAACAGGTGGTTGACCGCGGAGTCCCAGATCGAGTAGGCGATCTGCCCCGGCTGGCCGGCGATGTTCCTGCCCCAGATCGCGTAGCGCTTCGGCCACAGTTCCTCGCCCTCGTCGTAAAACCGCCGGCCGGCCGAGTTCACGACGATGGAGAACGGGATGGAGTCCAGCCTGGTGGCGATGCCGCCGTCGAAGCGCGGCGAACGGGCGTCGATGGCCACCGCGTGGAAGCCTCGTTCCTGCCCAGCCGGGGCGGCGCCAAGCGCGTACAGCGCGGCGAGCACCCGCCCGTCGTTCGTCGCGGGCCCGCGGACGAGGAAGTTGTCGGCCGCGTCACCCCAGTACCGGCGCAGCCAGTCCAGGTTGGCCTCGAACCCGCCGCACGCGCAGACAACGGCACGCGCCGAGATCAGGGACCGTCCGGCCGGACCACGGGAAACCACCAGGCCCGTGCACCGGTCGCCACCGACCGAGATGTCCTCGACCGTGCAGTCGTAGGACACGGTGAGGCCCGCCCGCAGGGCCGTCCGGTAGTAGGAGTTGACCAGGGCCTTGCCGCCGCCGAGGAAGAACCGGTTCGTCCGCCCCAGGTGCAGGGTCCCGGTCAGCGGCGGCTGCCACCGGATGCCGTGCGCCGCCATCCAGGGCGGCACCGACGCGGACTCCCGCACGGTCAGCGCCGCCAGTTCCTCCGACGAGGGCCCGTCGCCGACCGCGCACAGGTCGTCCCACAGTTCGGCGCGGGAGTAGACCCCGGGCGTGTACACATCGCCCGCGTCGTGCACGCAGCGCACGTTGCGGGTGTGCCGGGTGTTGCCGCCGCGCAGCGCGGCCGGCGCCCTTTCGAGCAACAGCACCCGGGGCACCCGCTCCCTGGCGGTGATCGCCGCCACCAGCGCGGCGTTGCCGCCGCCGATGACCACGACGTCCCACGGGGCTTCAGCGCTCACGCGATCACTCACGCGGAGACCGCCTCCGACGCCGCGGACGCCAGCAGACGCCGCGGACGCCAGAAGTAGTCCGCCGTGGTGCTCTCGCCGACGCCGCCGGGCACCCGCGGCGCCTTGGCCGCCAGGGTCACGATCGCGGTCACAAGAAGGTTGATTACCACCGCGACGAAGCCCTGTACAGCGATCGCGTCAACGCGGATCAGGCGCGAGGTCACTGGTCGGGCCAGCCGAAGGCGGGCTCGGGCGGGGGCAGCGGTGGCAACTCCCAGGTCGCCACGGCCGGCTGCGGGACCTCCGCGTCGACCGGGACGTCGATGACCGTCGGCCGCCCGGAGTCCTGGGCGGCCTTGACCGCGGCGCCGAGATCGGCAGGCGTCTCGGCGCGCATTCCGTCCGCGCCCATGGCCCGCGCCATGGCCGCGAAGTCGCACGCGTAAGGCGTCCCGTCCGCGATGTGCAGGAACGAGGTCGCCCACTCGCGGCCGAAGAAGGCCCGCTGCTGATCGCGGATCGACACGTAGCCGCCGTTGTTCCAGATGACCCAGGTGCCGGGGATGCCGTACTCGACCGCCGTGGCGACCGCGCTCGGCAGCATCAGGAAGCCGCCGTCGCCGACCACGGACGCGACCACCCGGTCGGGCGCGGCGAGCTTCGCGCCGATCAGCCCCGCGACGCCGAACCCCATGGCGGCGAATCCCCAGCTCTGCAACAGGGTCCCCGGCCCGCCCGGCGGCCACTCCTGCACGATCCAGTTGTGGTGCGCGCCCACGTCGGACAGCACGATGGCGGACGGCGGCAGCGCCGCCCTGAGCTCGGCGAGCACCCGGGCCGGGTGCATCGGAACCGCATCCGCCAGCCGCGCCGGCGCGACGTGCCGCTCCCATTCCGCCGTCCAGTTCGCGACGGTTGACCTCCAGCCGGCCCTGGCCGTCGCGTCCGGCCGCGCCAAAGCGTCATCTCCCGAACGACGGGTGCGCAACTCCTTCAGCAACTGTGACACCACGATGCCGACGGTGGCCGCGATGCCAAGCGTGACCGGGTAGTTCCGCCCGATCTCGGCCGCGTCGCCGTGCGCGTGGACCAGGCGCGTCGGCGGGATCGCGTACGTGTACCCCGTCCGCCAGGAACTGCTCGACCGGTCGTCGAACCGCGTGCCGAGCGCGAGGATCACGTCGGCGTTCCGCGCGGCCCGGTTCGCCTGCAGCGTGCCGTTGCGCCCGGCCGGCCCGAGGTACAACGCGCCGGGCCCGAGGTCCTTCCCCGCGGGCGAGCTGACGACGGGGACGCCGGCCTCGGCCGCGAGCGCGCCGAGTTCACCGGCGAGGCGGCCGGCCTCCGCGTCCGTCAGGCCGTCCGTGGCCCCCTGCCCGACCACGATGACCGGCCGCTCCGCGCCGAGCAGCAGGTCCATCGCCCGCTCGACGTCGCCGGGCGCGGCGCCGGAACGCGGCGGGCGGCCGCCGACGGGCGGGACGACAGCCGGCGCGGGTTCGCCGAACACGTTGAGCGGCACGTCGAGGTTGACCGGGCCCGGCCGCCCGGAGAGCGTCGCGGCAAGCGCCTGCGGCAGCATGACCGGGAGCTGGTCGGTCCTGGTGACCTGGAAGGCGCGCTTGACGTACGGCCGGACGGCGGCGGGGAAGTCGGCCTGGTAGTGCCGTCCAAGCTCTTGGAAGGGCGCGCGCCCGAACTGGGTGGCGGGCACGTTGCCGGTGATCGCGAGCACCGCCGAGGAGTCCATCAGGGCCCCGCCAAGCGCCACGAGCAGCTGCGCCGAGCCCGGCCCGCAGGAGGTGAGCGTGGCCAGCGGCGACCGCCTTACCCGGTAGTAGGCGTCCGCGATGTACCCGGCCGCTGCCTCGTGGTGCACCGAGATCGTGCCGATCTCGTCCCGCCTGGCCCGCAGCGCGTCGAGCATCCCGATGTCCCCGTGCCCGCACAGCGTCACCGCGTGGGGCACGCCGGACCGGACCAGGTAGTCCGCGATCAGCTCCGCGCCGTTCAGGTCGTCCACCTCGGATCGTAAGGATTGCGTATCGCGCAACGCGTTGCTTGATATGCGACGGTATGGGACGCTGTAGGCCCCGTCAAGACCACGATGTGACCCGCATCACGGATCCAAGCGGAGCAGCCGATGGCAGCCCTGGCAGATTCCTCTCGGGGTGACGACCCCCCCAGGCCCCCCTGGACCCAAGGCGCACTTCTCGACGGCGCGACCGGCGTCCTCATCGACGGCGTGTGGCGCTCTGGCCTGAAGAAGTCGGTGGTCAGGGACAAGTTCACGCAGCAGCAAGCCGCCGAGTTGCGCGCGGCGAGCGAGGCGGACGCGGTCGACGCGGTCAGCGCCGCCGCGCTGGCGGCGGAGACGCCGGGCTGCGCGATCATGACCAGCGAGATCTTTGCGCCGGCGGTCGCCGTGGTGCCGGTGAAGGACGTCGACGCGGCCATCGGGCTGGTGAACGCCGGGCGGTACGGGTTGCAGGCCGGGGTGTTCACCAGGGACCTGGACGTCGCGTTCGACGCGGCCAGGAGGCTGCGCGTCGGCGGCGTGATGATCAACGACACGTCGAGCTACCACGCGGACGCGATGCCCTACGGCGGGGTCAAGGACAGCGGCTACGGCCTGGAGGGCCCGCGCTACGCCGTTCAGGACATGACCGACCCGCGCATCATCGTGCTGAACCTGGGAACTTCCCGATGAGCGCCCAGACCGGGCAAAGCCGGGCGCTGCCCCTCGCCGGCTGCACGTTCGGCTGGCTGCACCGGGCGCCGCTCGTCGACGCGCTGCGGGCGCTTTCCGCCCACGGCGTCCGCCAGATCGAGCTGACCACCGCGCCGCCGCACCTGTTCACCAGGCACCTCGGCGGCTACGAGCGCAGGGAACTCGCCCGCCTGCTCGGCCAGCTCAACCTCACGGTCACCTCGGTGAACCCCAGCTTCGCGGACATCAACCTGATCAGCACCAACCCGGAGATCCGCCAGGTCAGCGAGCGGCAGCTGACGGCCGAGATCGAACTCGCCGCCGACCTGGGCGCCGGCTTCGTCGTCGTGATCCCCGGCAGAAGGCACGCGCTCGCCCCGGCGCCGGACGACGCCGCCAGGGCCGTGCTCGACGACGGCCTGGGCCGGCTGGTACACCGCGCGACGCGACTCGGCGTCACGATCGCGCTTGAGAACAGCCCGTACGGCTACCTCGGGACGTCGGCCGACCTGCTCGGCATCGTCAGGGCCTGGGACAGCCCCCGGCTGCGGGTCGCCTACGACGTCGCCAACGCGCTCGGGCAGGAGGACCCCGCCCAGGGCGTGGCCCGGCTGGGCGGGTATCTCGCGCTCGCGCACGTAAGCGACGCCTGGCGGACCAGGTGGGCGCACACCAGCGTGGGCCGGGGCGAGGTCGACTTCGCGGGCTTCGCGGCGGCCCTCGCCGCGAACCCGGCCTTCACCGGCCCGACCGTCTACGAACTGGTCGACGGCGAGGACCCGGCCCCGCGGCTCGCGGCCGACCTCGACGCGCTGGCCCGGGCGGGCTGGGCGCCATGACGGTCGTCGTCGCCGGCAGCGGCGCCGCCGGCCTGGTGGCCGCGCTCGCCGCCGCCACCGCGGGCGCCGACGTGCTCGTGCTCGAACGGTCGGACCTGCTCGGCGGGACGACGGCGCTGGGCGGCGGGCGCGTCTGGGTACCCGCCAACCACTGCCAGGAGGACTCCGCCGATTCGGTCGCGGCGGCCCGCGCCTACCTGGACGGGCTGTTTCCCGCGAGGTACGCGCACATGACCGAGGCGTTCCTGGCCGCCGCCCCCGCCATGGCGCGCTTCGTGGAGGCGAACACACGGCACCGGTTCGTCCCCTGCCCCGGCTACCCCGACTACCACCCGGCCCGCCCCGGCGCCACCAACGGCGGCCGCTGCCTCGACATGCTGCCCGTCGACCTGTCCGCGATGGCCCCGCTGGCCCGCCGGGTCCGCGTCCCGCCCGGCTACCTGCCGCTGACGCACGCCGAGTGGGAGCGCTGGCGCTACCCGTCCCGCTTCGACCGCGACCTGCTCACGACCCGGATGGACGCGGGCATCCGCACGAACGGAGTCGCCCTCGCCGCGGCCCTCGTCGACGGCGTCATCCGGGCGGGGGCCACGGTCGAGACGGGCGCCAGGCTGACCGGGGTGATCACGGGACCGGGCGACGCGGGGAAAGCGGTCACGCACGCGCTCATCCAGCGCGGCGCCGCCGCCACCCAAGGCACCGCCACCCAAGGCACCGCCACCCAAGGCACCGCCGAGCGCCTGCCCGCCGCGGCGGTGATCCTGGCCTGCGGCGGCTTCGACTGGGACGTGGGCCTCCGCCGCGCCTGGCACCCGGCCGCGCAGCGGGCCAGCGGCGCCGCGCCGGGCAACGTCGGCGACGCGCTGCGGATCGCCGCCCGGCTTGGCGCGCGGACCGACAACCTCGGCGAGGGCTGGTGGATGCCGATGCTGGCTGTGCCGGGCGAGGAGGTTGACGGCGTGCCCTATCCGCGCAGCCTGATCAGGGAGCGGGCGGTGCCCCGGCAGGTCATGGTCAACGCGGCGGGCCGCCGGTTCGTGGACGAGGCGGCGCCGTACAACGAGGTCGGCAAGGCCATGCACCGCCGCGACGCCGGCGGCTGCCAGAACGACCCTGCCTACCTGATATTCGACGCGAAGTTCACGCGCAGGTACTCGCTCCCCGGTTTCTCCCCAACCGCCCGGCAAGGGGCCGTCCCCGACTGGATGCCCCGGGCCGGCACCGTGGCGGGCCTTGCCCGGCTCATCGACGTTGACCCGCAGGGCCTGACGGCCACCATCGGGCGCTGGAACGAGTGCTGCGCGACCGGCGAAGACCCGGACTTCGGCCGCGGCGGCAACGCCTACGACCGCTACGGCGGCGACCCGGCCGAGACGAAGGCGCCGAACCTGGGCCCGCTCACCACCCCGCCGTTTTACGCGGTCCGCGTGCTCGCGGGAACGATCGGCACCAAGGGCGGCCCGGTGACCGACACGACCGGCACGGTGCTCACCGCGGCCGGGCAAAGGATCGAGGGCCTGTACGCGGCGGGCAACGCCGCCGCCTTCTGGACCGGCGACGCCTATCCCGCGCCGGGGGCGACCCTCGGCATCGCCATGACCATGGGCTACATCGCCGGCCGGCACGCCGCCGCCCGTCAACTCGCCTGACTGCCCGCCAATTTCGGCTGGCCGCCCGCGCGCCCGGGCTTGCCCGGCGCGAGCGGTCCGCACGGAAGCGCGGGGATCGTGCACGCGGGCTCGTGGTGCACGGGGCGGACGGGCAGCATGGTGAAGGTACTCGACTGCGCGCGCACGGGGAAGAGGACCCGCAGGTCGGGCGGTGCCAGTTGCTGCCACAGCCAGGTCAGCGCGGCCGGCAGGGCGGCCGACCAGGCGTTGGCGGTGTCGCCCGCGTCGAGCTTGCTGAAGGGAACCTGCTCTATCCGGTCAAGCGCGGCCGCGAACACGGTCGCTGGCTCGTAGTCGGCGTGGTCGTTGAAACCCGCCGCGACCCAGAAGGCGGGCAGCGGGCTCGTGTCCGGCCCCAGTCGCTCGGCCAGGTACAGCGGGCTGTTGGCGGCTTCCAGCGGCTCGCTGTTGTTCAGCGCGTCGGCGGCCGGGCCGTCGGCCGCGCGGAAGTAGCCGTTGATGATCGCGGCGGCACCAAAGTCACCGCGATGCCGCAGGGCCATGTTGGCCGCGCAGAACCCGCCGGAAGAGTAGCCGCCCACGCCCCACTCGTAGGGGTCATGGCTCACCCGGTAATGGGCGTACACGTCGGCCCGCACGTCCTTCATCAGGTACGTCTCGTCGTTCGTGCCCGGCCCGTTCACGCAGTCCTGATAGTCGTGGCCCGAGCCGTTGATAGCCGGCATCACCAGGACCATCGGCCCGATCAGGTGCTTGGCCATGAGCGAGTTCGCGACCTGGCTGAGGTGCAGCACCGTTTGCCACGCGAGCGGCGAGCCCGGGGTGCCGTGGAACAGTTCGACGACGGGGAACCGCACGTGCGCGTACTGCGCCTCGCCGTACTGCGGCGGCAGGTACACCAGGCCCTGCCGGTCGTAGCCGCTGAGCTTGCCCGGCAGGTTGACCCAGCCGATGCGGCCGGACTCGAGCGACGTCGAGCTAGACGCCGTCGAGATGACGCCGAGGTCGCCGGCGCCGCCGTGGAAGTCGGCCCAGAGTTCACCCCAGGTCGTGTAGTACCCGTAGTAGAAGTTGACCGCGGCGATGCCGCCGACCATCGCCACCATGATCGACGTGGCCCCGCAGAGGATCTTGACCGGCAGCAGCCGGAAGCGGATGGCGCCGACGAGCAGCGCCGCGCTGCCGGCGATCAGCAGCGCGGTAAGCAACCGCGAGTCAGGTCCAAGCATGCCCGCGGCCCCCCGTGGCGGATTCGTCCCGGAACAGGGTGAAGTCTAGTGATATTCGCCGCGCCCCGAGCCCCGGAGCCAGAGCGGCCCGCTCCGGCATCCGTCCCCCTCCCACCGGACCGACACGCGCCAGGTCAATGATGCAGTTTTTCCCGAACGTAAGCGGCTTACTCCCGCCGCCCGCCAGTCACCCGCGGGCGGGGCCGGCGCTCATCCGCCGGCCTGCGCTTGCTGGTAGAGCGCTTCCGTCGGCGCACCGAACACCGCCGCGTATGACACCTCGGGCGTGTCGCCCCCCTGCTCGTAGCCGCCGATCACCCCGACGACCGCCCCCTGGCCGGAGGAGGCCGACGCGTCGGCAAGGAAAGGCCCGCCGCTCGTCCCGTCGGTGTAGCCCCCGCAGTCGAACTCAAGTTGCGTGGCGCTGAAGATCTTCGTCCGGTTCGTGCACGTGATCGGCTGGTCGGTCTGGTCAGGGTAGCCGATCACCCGGACGAGCGCGGGCTCCGTCCAGTCGATGCCGAGTCGGTCGCCGCCGGTCACTTCCTGGATGGGCACGCCGCCGCTGGCCGGTGACAGCCGCAGGAAGGCGAAGTCGTCATCCGGGTCCTGGGTCGACTGCCAGGCCTGGTTGGTATAGACGGCGGTGACCGGCCAGACCCCGTACGGCGCCTTCCCCTTGGTGTACCCCGGCACGAACGCCATCTGCCCCTGCCGCCCGGTCACGCAGTGCGCGGCGGTGACGATCAGGTCGCCATGGGCGCTGTCCACGACGCTCGCCGTGCAGAAGTGAGTGCCAAGCTGCCCGTCGTTCATCGTGAACAGCGCGCCGACCGTGGCCACGCCGTCGAAGGCCTGCCCGGTGGGCGGCTCACCGGCCGACGACCCCGCCACGATGGCGCCCTCGCTGATCGCGGCGGCGCCGACGTCGGCCGGGATGAGCAGCACGGCCACGCAGGCGGCGGCGGTGGCCAGCACGGTGAAGACGGTAAGCAGGCACCCCCGTTGGCTCACGCCACGGGCGCGTCCCGCCATCCACCTCATTCGCTCACCTCATCGCCCCGCCCGCCAGCCGCCAACCGGCGACCACAGCAGCAAGCAGCACAGTTCTTTGCTTTACGGAAACCTCATTGTGATCTTCCAAGAGCCGCCAGGCTAGGCCAAGTTCCTCAAAGTTTCCCGGAAATCTAGTCCACACCTACACCAGCCCCCCTCCACCCGCCCCGCCCCAAGACCCGCCCCGCCCCCACGTCCCGCCCCGCCCCCAGGGCCCGCCCCGCCCCAAGGCCCACCCGGGCCCCCAGGGCCCGCCCCGGCCCCAGGGCCCGCCCCGGCCCCAGGGCCCGCCCCGGCCCCAGGGCCCGCCCCGGCCCCAGGGCCCGCCCCGGCCCCGCGTCCCGCC
>Ga0335075_10010756_pt1 | contig 13886 bp, 11 predicted proteins | sample Lox_Sample_24_FD_206723 | JGI IMG/M metagenome (GOLD analysis project Ga0335075, IMG submission 206723) | Soil microbial communities from Loxahatchee National Wildlife Refuge, Florida, United States - Lox_Sample_2.4 | ecosystem: Environmental > Terrestrial > Soil > Wetlands | place: USA...
GCACAGCTCGCCAAGATCAAGCGCATGCCGCAACTCGTGCGGTCATTCTTTCAGGCCCCAGATGTCGCCTATATTACCGACCCCTGAGGTAATACCTGGCGCCCAGTCGAATAACGCATCTACGACGGCCGCCCCAACCTGTCATGGTCGGCGAAGGCCGACCATCCACCTCGCTTCTTCGGCGGTGACCGAAGTGTCATTGAAGAGTTGACGAACGAGCCGCCCGGTATAAGTCTGGTGCGAAATCCCCGCCCGGGAATTACGCCTTTTCTTCCTCCCCGCTAATCTGGTTCTCCCGCCAGGCGGCGTATGTGCGCCCATCTCCCTCGACGTGCCATGTTTGCTTTCCGTTGTCCGCGCGCCCTGCAATTGCTGCGCTTGCACCAGAGGGGCTGCCGAAATTCGCATCTTGCGTGAAGCGGTAGAGTTCCAGGTCAGTGTCCAGTGCCAGCACCTGAGTTTCGATCAGAAGCTTGCGCTTGTCGGCGACACTCTGCGGGATTCCTGGCGTCTCGCGCCGCAACGCAGTGGAGCCAGCGAGCACAACGAACTCGCCGGCGCGTTCTACTGCGCGCCCTTTCGCGTTCTTGATTTCCGCAATGAAGATGGGCGACGCGGCACCGACTTCAGCACCTTTTGTCCCTTCTGATGAAGCTGCGCTTGCTTCCTGGCTTGCCGGTGTCAGCACGTCGAAGCCGAGCACGGGCAGCAGCACTTCGATTTCGTCGAGCACACGTTCCATATCTGCGATCTCGGGTTCCGGTAGCCCTTTGAACGGTGGGTCGGTGCCATTGACAAGCTTCGCGCGCCCGGCGCGGCGGATTGCCGCGATGAGCCGGCTTTCCAGGTAGCGTCCATGCGCCTTGGTCAGATTTTCGTCCTTGGAGACGACCAACACGGCGCGAGTAAAGAATTCCTTCGCTTCGTCCGCGTCGTGCGCGATGAGGCGAACCTTCACTTGATCGCCCTCGCCAACGTAGACGAGTTGGCGGCTCGGGAGATCAGGGTCTGGCCCCATCAAGAGATACACACCGGTGCGGTTCGCCTCCTCGCGCCGGACGAGATCGGGTAAGGCTGTGCGTGAGGCGACTACAGCACGAACCGAAGACACACCGAGTTCCGCGGTGATGACGCCGGAGGGCGCGCCGTCCACGAGATAAAGCTTGAGGGTGCGTCCGCGCTTGGCGCTTAGGCGGTGGGAAACATCTGTGCTCATGGGAGCTTCCCTATCGATAGCTGTGCCGCCTCGGGGGCCGAGGCGCGCAATCTGTGCCCTACCGCGCGCGCCGTCCAGAAGCAGCCAGGCTTGCGCGAGGCTGGCGGTGTCCGTGCCGACCGCCAGATGCGGCCCAATTAGCACGTGATAATCCGGTTTATCGGGCGCTCGCGCCCAAGCGTCGGCTTCGTCAGCCTCGACTTTGGCGCTCATCAACCCGAGACATTCACGTGCCAAATCGTCCACCCGTCCGGCTGCATCGGAACGGGATCCAGACCCGCTACGACCCCAAGGCCGATGCGCTGCACGTCAAGTTCGGGCCGGATGGCGCGAACTACCTCGGCGCGGACGAGGTGGCGGCCCCGCGTCTTCATCGAATTCCATCCGGACGGCAACGCAAGCGGCGCTGAGGTCCCGAGCGTCCGTCCCCATGCGGACAGCAGGCACCCCGGCAAAGGCCCCTGCCGAGTAGCCTCCCCGCCCAGGCTACCCCACTTAGCGCGTAGGTCCGCTTCAGAAGGACGGACGCCGGCCGCCCCTCAACCCAACGCGATCCCACCACCTAATTAGTTAGACTAACATTGCCCAGTCAGCTCTACTCATGCTATAATGCCGAAATGCCCCAAACAAACACCCCTCTGCAAGACCTGCTCCCCGCCCAGGTCTACCGCGAGCTCAGATACAAGCTGCGCAACAACCTCCCCGAGCCACCCACCGGTGACCCGGCGGACGTCGAGCGCCGCCTCCACAGCGCCATCGCCGAGATCGCCGCCTACACCCCCGCCGGTGCCGCCGAGCTCAACCTCGCCCGCCGATACGTCGAGGCCGCCGAGGCCGCCGACGAATGCCTCCGTCTCGCCCACCAAGCCGCCCGCGAAAACTCACCCAACGCCACGAAGCTGCGCGCCCAGTCCGCCAGCTTCATGCGCCAGGCCCAGGGCTACCACACCCGCCTGCTCCGCCTGCAAAACGAACGCCGCAAGCTCGAGAAAGACCCCCGCGCCGCCAACCGTGCCGCCTGGGCCGAGCATTGCACTATCGGCCTCCTCGCCGACGACGAGCTGCTCGAAAGCCCATCGCCCCAGCCCATCACCGCGCCACCCCCCGCACCCGAGCCGCCGTCACCACCACCGCCCGAACCGCCCGCCCCCCTCACCGAGGCCGAGCTCTACGCCACCCTCTACCCCGAAAGGGCCGCCCGGATCCGCCGCTTCGGCCGCGTCCTCCCCGACCTCGATTTCGACCCGCCGCACCCCGAGCTGGTGCAGGCACTGACTACCGCCCACGGCCCCATCTTCACCGACCTGGACCGCCGCTTTGCGGGAGGGAATGACGGCGAGCGGCCTCTCACCACACGATCCAGCATCTCGGATTCAGCGAAACGAGACGCCGATGAGACTCCAACCCACTCCCAGCGCGAAGCAGAGATGCCCAACTTCGTCTCATCTCACGATCCAACGTCTCCGATTCAGCGAACTGAGACGCCGATGAGACTAACCACCCTTGCCATCGACTCTCCGACGCCGGGAGTGAACGGCGAACGCCGGCCATCCACGTCTTGCTTTGATCTCGCAGGTAAAGTTGTGGATGCCCGGCCATCGCCAGGCATGACGGGACTACCATCCGAGGGTCAACCTCTGTCACGCTAAGTCCCAACCAGGGAGGTCGAAATGTCCGCACTAAGCTACGTGCACGGCGCGTCCGCCGTCCCCCTGATCGGCGAGACGGTCGGCACCAGTTTCGACCGCGCCATTGCCACCTGGGGCGACCGGCCCGGCCTGATCGTGCGCCAGCAGGGCGTCCGCTGGACTTACCGCCAGCTCGGCGAGAAGGTCGATGCCCTGGCCGCGGGCCTCCTCGCGCTGGGCTTGGAGCCGGGTGATCGCGTCGGCATCTGGTCACCCAACAACGCCGAATGGGTGCTGACGCAGTTCGCCACCGCCAAGGCCGGGCTGGTACTGGTGAACATCAACCCCGCTTATCGCCTGACGGAGCTTGAATACGCACTGAACAAGGTTGGCTGCCGGGCCCTGATCACCGCCACGGCATTCAAGACCAGCGACTATATCGGCATGATCAACACCCTGGCTCCCGAGTTGCGTTCATCCCAACCAGGGCACTTGTCCGCCGAACGGCTGCCTGATCTCCGCATAGTGCTGCAGATCGGCCCCGAGCCGGCCGCCGGCGTGATTCCGTTCGCCGACGTCTCCAGCCGGGCCACAGAATCGCACCGCGCCCGGCTGACAGAGCTGGCCCGCCTGCTGCAATTCGACGACGCCATCAACATCCAGTTCACCTCAGGAACGACCGGAGCGCCGAAAGGTGCAACCCTGACGCACCACAACATCCTCAACAACGGCTTCTTCATCGGCGAGGCGATGAAGCTGACGCCCGACGACAAGCTGTGCATTCCGGTCCCGCTCTACCACTGCTTCGGCATGGTCCTGGGCAACCTCGCCTGCACCACCCACGGCGCGGCGATGGTGTTCCCCGGCGAAGGCTTCGACCCGCTGGCAACGCTCGCGACAATCGCGGAAGAACGCTGCACCGCCCTGCACGGCGTACCCACGATGTTCATCGCCGAAATGGAGCACCCCGAGTTCCGCCGCTTCGACCTCAAGTCCCTGCGCACCGGCATCATGGCCGGCAGCCCCTGTCCGATCGAAGTGATGCGCCGCGCCGTCGCCGAGATGCACCTGTCGCAGATCACCATCGCCTACGGCATGACCGAAACCAGCCCCGTCAGCTTCCAGACCACGACCGACGACCCGCTGGAACGGCGCGTCTCCACAGTCGGTCGGATCCATCCGCATGTGGAAGTAAAGATCATCGATGCCGACGGCCGGATCGTCCCGCGCGGCGTTCCAGGCGAGCTGTGCACACGCGGCTACCTGGTGATGCTGGGATACTGGGGCGATGACGAGCGCACGCGCGAGTCGATCGACGCCGCGCGATGGATGCACACCGGCGACCTGGCGACAATCGACGCCGAGGGCTACTGCAACATCGTCGGCCGCATCAAGGACATGATCATCCGCGGCGGCGAGAACGTGTACCCGCGCGAAGTCGAGGAATTCCTCTATCGCCACCCGAAAATCCAGGACGTCCAGGTGTTCGGTGTGCCCGATCAACGCTACGGCGAGGAAATCGCCGCCTGGATCAAAGTCCGTACCGGCGAAACGCTCACCACCGACGAGGTGCGCGACTTCTGCCGCGACCAGATCGCCCATTACAAAGTGCCGCGTCACATCCGCTTCGTCGAGGAGTTCCCGTTGACGGCGACCGGCAAGGTGCAGAAATTCATCATGCGCGAGCGCACGGCAACCGAGCTGGGCACCCGCGAGGCGGCGACGGCCTGAGCCGCTCCCGTGTCATTGCGAGAAGCGAAGCGACGAAGCAATCTCCACGAGGAAGATAAGGAACCAACGATGACTAAGTTCTGGGAGAACTCGACAGTGCATTCGTTTTACGGCGACGACACAACGATGGATACAACCCGCTGCGAGGTTAGGATTGGCGATGGCCGAATTTCGGTCACATACGAATATGAACCGGGAAAATTTCAGACTTATGAGGGCTCTGAGGTCGGCCAGTGGCATTTCAATCTCAAAGCCAAAGAGGGCGACGGTAAAGCCAATCTACACTGCTTCCCGGACCGTCGGGTGCTGGATGGCTGGTGGGCTGAAGAGGGACACGAGGGAATGTGGCGCATCATCCTGAACGAGTAGCCATGAATGGCCATGCATCGGGCGACAAAGCCTGCTATATTTCCTCCGGCCCCATCAGCCGGCAAACCGATCGCTTTCATAGTGGCAAAGAAGAACGAGGTCGGAATTTCCGCCGCGGGAGACCTTCACCGACGCCTTTCGGTTCTCCTTCTCGGTAGCAGGCTTAACACAACCACCGAAATCGGCATCCTCATGCGTCTGCTGCACGATGCCGCCACTATGCAGGGGATTGCTTCGCTTCGCTCGCAATGACATGGTCGTCTATCAACTCCGCCGACCGAGAACTTTTGCTCTAGGCTTTCGCATGAGAATCGAGACAAGGAGGAACCGATGCGCTGGGCCAGATACGACGATGCCGGCACCCCCGCCTACGCCGTCGTCGAGGGCGACGACCTGATCCCCGTCCGCGGCTCCCCCTTCGCCACCTGGGAGCGTACCGCGTCGAAACTCCCGCTCGCACAAATAAAGCTGCTGCCGCCCGTCATCCCGCCCACGTTCTATGCCTGCGGCATGAACTACGCCGGTCATGTCCGCGAGGTCGCCGCCAAGATCGGCCAGGCACCCAACCTTCCGACGCAGCCCGATATCGGCTATCGAGCCAACAACGCGCTGATCGGCCACGGCGAGCCTATCGTCATCCCAGCCGACGCCACCGACAAAGTGCAGTACGAAGGCGAGCTGGTGGTCGTGATCGGCCGAAAATGCAAGCACCTGACGCGGCACGACGCGCTCTCGGCGGTGCTCGGCTACACGATCGGCAACGATGTCTCGGAGCGCACCTGGCAACGCTCCGACCGGACGTTGTGGCGCGCCAAGAACACCGACACGTTCAAGCCGATGGGTCCGTGGATCGAGACCGACGTGCGGCTGGACGATCTGGTCACCAAGGTGCGCCTGAACGGCAAGCAGCTCATCGAGTTCCGCACCAACGACATGGTATTCGGCGTAGTGGACTTCCTTGTCGCCATGACGAAATACCTGACCCTCCATCCCGGCGACATGGTCTGGATGGGCACCGAGGGCGCCACAGCCGACATGAAGCACGGCGACACCTGCGAGATCGAGATCACCGGCATCGGCACCCTGCGCAACCCGGTAGTGCGTGAAGCTAAGTGAGGGCGGCCCAAGTCCACCTCTCCCGCTCTGCGGGAGAGGTCGGTTCGCGAAGCGAACCGGGTGAGGGTGCCGGGCGCGAGCCGAGGATTGTGCGCGCGACGGCTGGCGGCCCAATTGCTCAGGCTCCGCTCTGATGATCCGTGTCGGCGTCGGCGGCTGGACCTATGAACCGTGGCGCGGCACCTTCTACCCCGCCGGGCTCAAACATGCCGACGAGCTCAACTACGCAAGCCGCCATCTGACGACTATCGAGATCAACGGCACATTCTATCGCTCGCAATCGCCCGACAGCTTCAGGAAATGGCGCGACGCGACGCCGGAGAGCTTCGTCTTCTCCGTCAAAGGCCACCGCGCCGTGGTCAACAGCCGCAAGCTCGCCGAAGCGTCCGAACCGATCGACTGGTTCCTCAACAGCGGCATCCTGGAGCTCGGCGATAAGCTCGGCCCAATCCTGTGGCAATTCGCGCCGTTCAAGAAGTTCGATCCCGCCGACATCGGCGGCTTTCTCAAGTTGCTACCACGCAAAGCCGGTGGCCGGACGCTGAAGCACGTCGTCGAGGTCCGCCATGAAAGCTTTCTGGTCCCGGAATTCATCGCACTGCTCCGCGAGCACAATGTCGCGGTGGTTTACGCCGACTCCGATGACTACCCGGCGATTGCCGATGTAACCGCCGACTTCGTCTATGCCCGGCTGCAGAGAAGCCGCGAAGAGAACGAAACCGGCTATCCCGGCGCCGAGCTAGATCAATGGGCAGGACGTGCCCGCATTTGGGCATCGGGCGGCGCGCCTGAAGATCTGCCACGCTTCGATAAAAAGGCCGCACCAAAAACGAAGCGCCCCGCCTTTATCTACATCATCAGTGGCGCCAAGGTCCGCGCTCCCGCCGCGGCAATGGCGCTCATCGATCGTATCAACGAATGACCGCCCCACTTCACCTCTCCCGCTCTGCGGGAGAGGTCGCCACGCGAAGCGTGGCGGGTGAGGGTGCCGCGGCGCGTGGCACCACGCGAACCACCCCCCCGCGCAGGCCGCCGAGGTGGACATGGGCCGCACTCTCAGCCGCCCTGGTATCTCTGCTCTCCTCCCCAGCCTCGGCCCTGCCCGCCACGTCACCGCAGCCAACATCCTGGCAAGTCTGTACCGATGCAACCGATCCGGACCAGCGCATCGCCGCCTGCACCGCCATCCTCGAACCCGGCGAACCCCTGCCACCGGACGACGCAGCCGCCGCCCTCATCAACCGTGGCGAAGCCTACAGTGCCAAAGGCGACACCCAACACGCCATCCAGGACTTCGGCGCCGCCATCCACCTCCGCCCCACCCTCGGCCCCGCCTACACGCACCGCTGTCTCGCCGAGGCTGAAGCAGGCCACAGCGACCTCGCCCTGCAAGACTGCAACACCGCCCTGACCATCGATCCCGCCGACGACATCGCCCTGCTGAACCGGGGCGTCGCGCACTACGTACAGGGCGAGCTCGACCAGGCGATCGACGACTGGACCGCTGCGATCCGTATCGAGCCGCGTCTGGCGCTTGCCTGGTCCGATCGCTGCATGGCCTATGTTGACAAAGGCGACAACGATCGCGCCATCGCCGACTGCGACGCCGCCCTTAAGCTCGATCCCTATGCGCCACTCGCCCTCGCACATCGGGGCGACGCCTACGTAGCGAAGGGCGCCTACGACCGCGCCGTGCAGGATTTCGATGAGACCATCGCGATCGACCGCGACTCCCCTTTAGGTCATTCAGGCCTCTGCATCGCCTACGGTGCTCTGAAACAATACGACAAGTCGATTGCCGAGTGCAATGTCGCGATTTCAATCGATCCCAACTCGGATCTCGATTTTCTGTCGCGCGGCAAGGCCTGGCTGGGGGAACACGAGCCCGACCAGGCAATTGCCGATTTCAATAACTCCCTCCGCCTCGATCCCAAATCCGCCCCTGCCTTGGTGAACCGCTGCTACGCTTACGGTGTGAAACACCAGTATGACCGCGCCATCCAGGATTGCGATGCCGCGGCCGCGCTCGACCCGTCATGGGACCTGCCGCTCATGGATCGAGGCTTCGACTATCTGCACCTTGGCCAGCCGGACCGGGCAATCGCCGACTACGACCACGCGATCCAGCTCAACCCCAATTCCGCCGAGGCCTTCGCCGACCGCTGCGGCGCCTTGAATCGCAAGCACGAGTCCGACCGCGCCATAGCCGATTGCGATTCTGCTCTGCGCCTCGATCCCGATAACACCGCAGCCTTCACCAACCGCGGCGTTGCCTACGCACACAAAGGCCAGTTCGATCGTGCCATTGCCGATTTCGACAATGTCCTCCGGCGCGATCCCTCATCTGCAGATGCGCTTGCCGATCGCTGCGGCGCATTGGCCGAACAGAACCAGATCGCCCCGGCGCTCCGGGACTGCGAGGTCGCCCTGCGCATTGATCCCGACAACGCCCATGCTCTTGCCAATCGTGGCGTTGTTTACATCCGCGAGCATCAATTCGACCGTGCCCTGGCCGACCTCACGCGGGCGGTCGAGCTGGATCCGTCCGATCCGACATTCGTCACCGACCGCGACATCGCCCAGCGAGGGGAGGGGGCGTCGGAGCGAGCCCCGAAACCCATCAGCACGCCCCTTTCCCCAATTCCGCCAAACGATCAAGCGGCCCGTTCAGCTCCCACACCCGAGCAAGCGCCGACCAGGTAGGCACATGATCATCCAACCAACGAAGCGGCACGAACACAAGCGACTCGGGCGAGGGTTACGCCTGTCGCGGGACCTTAACGCGCCGCACTCACACCTGCGGTGCCACGCTGATGTAGTGGTACTGGTGGATGATGTCGGTCAGCGGGTAGTTCTTGTCCTCCCTGATCTGGAAGATACTGATGGTGCGGTTGGTCAGGTCTCCGTGCTTGTCGAACGAGACCGTGCCTTGCAGCGTGTGCACGTGCGCCGTCTGGATGGCATCGCGCACATTGGCCTTGTTCACCGCCTTCCCAGCGGCCACCACCCGCTTGATCGCATCCACGATCACCAGTCCCGCGTCATAGGCGGTGATCGCATAGTCGTCCGGCAGCATGTGGAAGGCATCGTTGTAGCGCTTCACCCAGGCCGCCGCATCGGGACTTGCCAGCGTGTGCGGCGCGGCAATGGTGGCGTACCAGCCTTCGATTGCCGGGAAGCCGACGGCGGTCAGCATCTCGATCGCGTACATCCCGTCGCCACCACCCTTGATCGTCTTCGGAATGATCTCATATGACTGCTTGGCCACTTTCACTCCTGCCTGAGCCACCCCGCCGTAGTAAAGCGCCACGGGATTGAGTGCCTTGATCTTCGTCAGCACCGCCGAGTAGTCGGCCGCCTTGGGGTCCAGGCGGTCACGCCCCATCACCTTCATACCCTTGGCGCCCGCCTGTTTCTGAAACGCATCAGCGAGCCCAACGCCATAAGCACCGCTGTCGTCCAGCACATAGATCGACTTCACCCCCAGTTTCTCAGCAAAGTAATTCGCCAGCTCCGGGCCTTGATACGCATCGGTGGTGACAGTGCGGAAATACACCGCCTTGCCGCTCGGGTCGTATTCCGAGGCAAATTTGACATCGGTGATATCAGGGTTGGTCGAGGTAGGCGTGATGGTCGCCAGATCGCCTTCGCTGAGAATCGGTGCCATCGCCTTGCCGGAGCCGCTCATCTGCGGTCCGACAGCCGCCACAGCCCCGTCGGCGATCAGCCGCCGGGCATTGGTGGCCGCCTGTACGGGGTCGTACTGCCCGGCTGTCGCGGTGCCGTTGTCAAATATCATCACCTGCAACTGATAGCCCGGAATTTCATGTTTGGCGTTCGCATCATTGAATGCCATCTGCGCGCCATGCAGAATGCGTTGCGCGCTCTCGGCATCGGCCCCGGTCAACGGCAGGGTGATGCCGATCTTGGCGACCTTTTCGCTACCCTGTGCCCGGCTTGCGCCCGGCGCCGCCAGCCAGGCGGCTGCCGCGGTTGACCCCAGCAAGCGGGCGGCTTGCCTGCGAGTAATCATGCTCACGTCTCCTCTGTGATGCGGCGCGCGCGCGCCATGCACGCCATGCTTACTCCCCCGATCTGCCGATTAACAAAAACGATGCATGTCTTTGCGTTCACCTGTCACATTCTTAATTGGACTGCATCTTTTGGCCGTTATCTTCACAACTATTTTGGCGGCAGGTTGACCAAGGGAAGGGCGCTCTGAAGAAGTTCACAGTCGGCTGTCCGGCACCGCCCGGCCACAGCCGTCACGACCGGCCCCATGGTGCTCCGCCTCATCCTCCGCGGACTCCGTGTGAACCACTCTCGGCAAGGCAGTGCTCTCGAGTCCCACCTCAAGCTTTTGTGCGGTGTGTCACCGATGGTCCGCAGTGAGCGCGGGCCCAATTGAGTCACTCTCGCAATTTGCCGGACCGCCATTACCAGGATGATCGATCCCGTCAGACCCCGCAGGGGCCGCGTATCGCAGCTCTTACTTCGTGCCGCATTGTCGACTGCGTCCCTGGCCCTCCTGACCACCGCCACGGCGGCGCAGGAAGGCTCGTTGCCCGACAGCGCAGCAACGCCAGCCGCCGAGGCGGACGCCGGGATTTCAGCTCCGTTGATGCTGCCGCCCCCGCCTCTGCCGCCCGCCGCGGTACAGGCCGAGGCGGCACGTCTGCGCGCCGAGCTGATGCGCGACGTGCACGACACCGTGCGGGAAACAGTGCCGGCGGACGAACGCTGGATCGCGCTGGCGAAAGCAATGCTCGCCCAGTCCCGCACCACGCTTCGTCGTCCACAGGTCCTGGTGGTAGTGGACCGCAATCCGCGCGTCGAGCAACTGGCGCTCGTCGTCGCGCAGCCAGATGCGCCGTGGCTGGTGATCGGCGGCACGCATGTCTCGACCGGACAGGCGGGCCGCTTCGATCACTACATCACGCCGACCGGCGTGTTCGTGCACGACGCATCGATCCTGGATTACCGCGCCGAGGGAACCTACAACCAGAATCACATCCGCGGCCTCGGCACAAAGGGCATGCGGGTCTGGGATTTCGGCTGGCAATGGGCACGCAAAGGCTGGCGCGGCAACGGAGAACAGGGGCAAATCCGGTTGCTGATGCACGCGACCGACCCGGTGTACCTGGCTCGACGGCTCGGCCATCCCGCCTCGGACGGGTGCGTGCGCATACCGGCCGATATGAACCGTTTCATGGATCATTACAGCATCCTGGATCGTGACTATCTCCAGGCGGCACGTTTCGACGATTCCTACGACAGCGCGATCGCGGCAGTCCTGCCGGCGGACCGCGACCCGACACCGCTGGCAGGCGACAAACTGGTCGTCGTCGATTCATCCGAGCCCGGGGGTGGTGTCCCCATCGCCGGCGGGATTGGAATCGAGGAGCAGGCGAAGGGGGGATGAACCCGGCTCCGCTGCCTCCGCTAATCCGATCACTGCGGCGGTAAGTCCTGCTGCGCGCAGCGCGGCGATGCATGCTTCGGCGCGCGCCGTCGCCACCCCGGCCAGGAGCCCGCCCGAGGTCTGCGGGTCGGTCAGCAGATCGACGGCCGGGCAGCTGGCATTTGCCGGCAGTGCCCAGCGGTTCTGGGGCGCGAGTGTGCTCTGCACGCCCTGTTCAGCCAGCTCGGCTGCCCCCGGCAGCAGCGGCACGGCATCCGGCCGGATCGCCGCGCCGGCACCGGACGCGCGGAGCATCTCCATCAGGTCGCCCGCCAGCCCGGCTTCGCCAATGCCGGTGCAGGCCGTGACGCCGTGTGTGCGCAGCACTCGGGCTGCATCAGCGTTGCTGTGCCGCATGCTGTCGATCGCAGCGACCAGCCACCGCGCCTTGGTCAGTCCGCGCATGTGCCCCGCCAGCAGTACCCCGGTCCCGAGCGGCTTTGTCAGCACCAGCGCATCGCCCTCGCGCAACCTGGATTTGCGCCATAGCAGGCGGGGCTCGGCCAGACCGGTCGCCGCAAAGCCAAGCGACGCTTCCAGTGCCTCGGTGGAATGGCTGCCAACCAGGGTGCAGCCATCGGCTGCAAGCACGCGCTCCGCGCCCAGCATCATCGCCGCGAGGTCCGCACGCATCTTCTCGGCCGGCATATAGGGCACCGCGGCAATGGCCAGCGCCGTCCATGGTTTCGCCCCCATCGCGTGCAGGTCCGACGACGCATGCGCCGCGGCGATCTCGCCGAACACGAAGGGATCGTCGAAGCAGGCGCGGAAATGAGCGACGCTCTGTACCACCAACATGCCGGGCGGCGGTCGCATCGCCGCTGCGTCGTCACGTGGATCAAGTTCGATCGGCACGTCGGCGAGCACCGCTTGCCCCAGGCCCGCTCCGGCGCCCCCGCACCGGAGCTGCTCGCCCGGCGCAGGTATGGCGCGCAATGCGTACCGGCGCATCCAGCTTCGGTCGATCCAGTCCTTCCAGCGCCAGATCGGCCGCCCCCACAGCGCAATCCCGTTGCGCCAGGCGAGCCCTTTCCCCTCGCCCAGTCCCATGATCACCAGCGCCTCGCGCTGCGGCCGCCAGATCTTCAGCGGCCGGCCGCGCACTGCCCGGCGCAGGTTCTCGGCCAGCACCGCCCCGGCCCGTACTGCCCAGACGCCAGCCTTGGGCCGCGGCGCCCCTTCCACGGCCGCGCAGTCGCCGGCGGCGAACACTGCCGGGTGGCTCACGCTGCGCAGGCTTGCCGAGACCCGCACACAGCCGGCATCGTCGCAGTCCAGACCAGACGCGGCGAGGAACGCCGGCCCGACCACATTGGTCGCCCACAGCGCCGCTGAGGCTTCAACGAAGCTCCCGTCCGACAGCGCGAGCTTGCCGTCAGTCAGCGCGCCAGCGGTGACGCCGCAGACGATCTCCACGCCGGCTTCGACCAGCGCCGCGCGAGCCACTGCGCGGCCACGCCGTGGTGCCTCGGCGACCGGTTCGGCGGTGGCCGTCACCAGCACAAGCCGCACGCGGGCGCCCAGCCGATGGGCAAGCGCCAGCGCCAGCTCGGTGCCGGCGGCACCGCCACCGACCACCGCGACGCGCGCTCCGAGCGGCAGCGTCGCTTCCAGCGCCGCCAGATGGTCCAGGAATTGGCCGATCGGCTTGACCGGAACGCCACCATCGTCGGGCATGGCCGGCACGCCGCCGACATCGATCGACAGGAGGTCGAAGTCGGTATCAGGCCGCTCGGCAATCGCGACGGCGGAGCGTCGCAGGTCGATCGCGGTCGCCTCGGCCAGGATCAGCCGCGCGCCGGCAGCCGCCGCGAGCGGCGCCACGTCGATATGCGCCTGGTCGAAGCCGTAGTCGCCGCGGATCAGGCCCGGCAGCATCCCGGAATAGGGCGTGTGCGGCTCGCGGGCGATCAGCGTCAGCCGCACGCCTCGTTCGGGTCGCAGAGCGAAGCGCCGCAGCACTTCCACATGCGCGTGCCCCGCTCCGAGCAGGATGAGGTCGGTCAGGGCCGGTGTCAGCAGCTGCATCCGTACTCCGATAGCCCGCGGCCCCACCGGCTATTTGTTGATCGTCGCCGCCGCTGCCGTGCAGATCGCTTCATCCTGCGACCCAGTGCCTCCAGAGCAGCCGATTGCGCCGATGATCTTGCCGTCCTCGATCAACAGAACGCCGCCCCGCGAGGCGATCGCGCCGTCCAGCGACAGGACGTAATTGTAACCCGACCGCTGCACGGCATCCTCGAACGCCCGGGTCGGCCGCCGGAATAGAACCGCGGTGCGGGCCTTGTGCTGGGCGATCGCGATGGAAGCGAGCAGCGAGCCGTCCATGCGAACGAACGCGACAAGGTTGGCGCCCGAATCGACC
>Ga0335075_10010757_pt1 | contig 13885 bp, 12 predicted proteins | sample Lox_Sample_24_FD_206723 | JGI IMG/M metagenome (GOLD analysis project Ga0335075, IMG submission 206723) | Soil microbial communities from Loxahatchee National Wildlife Refuge, Florida, United States - Lox_Sample_2.4 | ecosystem: Environmental > Terrestrial > Soil > Wetlands | place: USA...
GACGGCAACTCCGGACGTATCGGCGCCATCGAGCAGCGCGTCGCCCAGCACGAAGAGCGCTTCCAGAACGTGCGCGGCGTCGCCATCGCCTTCGGCGCCATCCTCACGCTGGTGCAGTTTCTCATCGACTACTGGCGGAGGCGGTAAGCAGCGCTAGCATCGGTTTACTGATTCCCGCGCAAGCGCGATCAAGTTCCCTTGAAATCGGTGCCGCTGCAGAGCAGAATGAATCCGCAACTGCCAATCAAGGTCCAGGAGAGCTAAGGAACCTCTGAGCAACCCGCCCGTTTGACAGGCAAAGAGCTGGATTGGGTGGGGAGACGTCTGAAGATGGCGTCAGAGCCGCTTCAGTGCTCCGGAAGTGCTCCGGAACCCGCCATCGGAGCGGGGTCCGGGCACACTACGCCCTGCTGAGGGCCAGCCGTTTGCGGTGCAGGTACAGGTTGGCCAGCGCGAAGTTCACGCACAGCCGCTGGTGGTTCTTTCTCAGTCCGCGGTAGCGAGTCTTCTCGAATCCGAAGATGCGCTTCACCACCTGAAAAGGATGCTCGACCTTCGCCCGCACTCTGGCCTTCACCCGATTCTTCGTCCGCTGTAACTGGTCGACATAGTCCTTGTATCTCGTCCTGCGGCTGGTCATATCCTGGGCATGTGGAGCAGCCTCACGAATCACCGCTCCCTGGCCCTGATATCCGCCGTCGCCCCACACCTTGCGCTCCTCGCCGTGCAGCAGGTCGGGCAGCATGTGCTTGTCGGCCACCGAGGCCGCTGTGGTACACACCGAGTGCACGATGCCGCTCTTCGAATCCACTCCGACGTGCGCCTTCATGCCGAAGTACCACTGGTTGCCCTTGCGCGTCTGGTGCATCTCCGGATCGCGCTCGCCCCTGGCGTTTTTCGTCGAGGAAGGCGCGTGAATAATGGTCGCGTCCACGATGGTTCCGGTGGCGATGCGAAGGCCGCGGCTCTCCAGGTGCTGGTTCACCGCATCCAGCATCGCTCCGCCCAGGTCGTGCTCTTCCAACAGATGACGGAACTTGCAGATGGTCGTCTCGTCCGGCGCCGGCGCTCGCCCCAGATCGATGCCCGCGAACCGCCGCAGCCCCGGGGAATCGTACAGCGCCTCCTCGGCGGCTGGATCGCTCAGGTTGAACCACTGCTGCAGAAAGTGAATCCGCAGCATAATGCCCAGACCCATGGGTGGACGACCGTTCTCGCCCTTCGGATAGTGCGGCCGGACCAGAGCTTCCAGTTCGACCCACGGCACTACCTGATCCATCTCCTCCAGGAACTGCTCCCGCCGCGTCTTCTTCCCGTATCTCTCAAACCCGTTCTGCGCCGCCAGCGTCTGCTGTTTCACTCGCCCTGTTCCTCCACAACCCAGGTTAACCGCATCGGCTGTGGAGCGAAGAGTACTTCAGAGGTTCCCTAAGTGTCCAGTGTTCATGATCGCGTTGATGGTGTCGAAAAGCGTTTCGGCCTTCTCATCAAAGTCGGGGGGGGAATAACGCTTACGTTCCTCACTTGGATCGGTGTAGGGACCGCTTACCTCTTCTCGATGCACGGAGATATCCAAGCGATCAAGCAGTACGAAACCGACCATGGCGCACAGATCGTCAAGGACATCGAAAGCCCGACCAATGCGGCACAGCTTGCGAGGAATTTATCGATTGCGGCTGCGCAGATACAACTCGCTCGCGCAGAAAACCGGTCTCCAAACCCGTCAAAGCTGAAGCCGCTCGAAAATGCAGTTTTGAAACAGTCAACGGAGCACCCGGAGCTTCCCCAGACATGGCAAGCGGCAGCAGAATTGGCATCGTATCGCACATCGAACATAGTGAGGCCAGCGCCACTCCCAGATTGCAACGTGGACCAAGGGGTGCGGATAATTTACCCGGAGGACATTCCCGGAATCCAGCTACCGCCCGATTATGCTAACGTCTCCGGTTACCTCTTCCGAAACTGCACGCTGCATTTGGATCACCTCCCCGAGGGGCACCTGATCGTTGGCCACATTAAATCGAACAGCAGCGGGCCGGAGCTTCCCCCCGGAACGCCTTTTGCAATCGGACATTTAGCTTTTCTAGTCAACTGCGATATCGTTCTCACTGACGCCGGAGTCGCAGAAAGCGATATCGTGCGATTCTTCGGTGCTAATTGTCGGTTCGATTATCAAGTCGAGACAATTCCAACGCCGCCGACACAGAGATTGCTAATCGCATCGCTGGACAATCCAACCCCCGGTCAATTGGCTGTCGAACTGAGAGCAGCAAACTAACAATCGGCGGTCCATCCGCAGTCGAACCCAATCACCAGCCGCCCCATTTTCTGCTGCCCTCCCCTCTTATAATCAAGCCTGCATGAAACCCACGCCCCTCGTTGCCGTCGTCATGGGCTCCAAAAGCGACTACGAAACCCTCGCCCCGGCGGTCGAAATCCTCCGCGAATTCCAGGTGCCGTACGAAGCGAAGGTCGTCTCCGCCCACCGGACTCCGGACTTGCTGTTCGACTTCGCCTCCAAGGCCGAGTCCCGCGGGCTGCGCGTCATCATCGCCGGAGCCGGCGGCGCCGCGCATCTCCCCGGCATGCTCGCCTCCAAAACCCTCGTCCCCGTCCTCGGCGTGCCCATCCCCGCGACCATGCTCCAGGGCATGGATTCTCTGCTCTCCATCGTGCAGATGCCCAAAGGCGTCCCCGTCGGCACGCTCGCCATCGGCAAGCCCGGCGCGGCCAACGCCGCGCTGCTGGCCGTCGAAATCCTCGCGACCACCGACGCCGATCTCCGCGAGCGCCTGCGCACCTGGCGCGAAACCCGCACCAAAGAAGTCCTCGCCCAGAGTCTTCCCGAATGACCTCCAGCTCGCATTTGGCTTTTGAACGGGCGCAGCTTTAGTGTTGAAGGGGCCCGGCTTCACAGCTTGCGGAAAACTCGATTCTTTGAAGGGGCACAGCTTGAGCTGTGCCGCAAACGGCCTCAAGTCATGGCGGCTTTAGCCGCTGAGGGATGGTTCTTCCCGCCTGCGAGAGACTTGGCGGATTTTTCCGCAAGCTGTTCAGCCGTGCCGTACGATTCTCAGGAAGAAATTGAGGTGTTTTCCCCGGAATGAGCAATCCCATCCTCCCCGGCGCCACCATCGGCATCCTCGGCGGCGGCCAGCTCGGCCGCATGGTCGCCATGTCCGCGCGCTCGCTCGGCTACCGCATCCAGGTCATGGACCCCGATCCCTCCTGCCCGGCGCGCTTCGTCGTCGACGCCTGCTTCGAGGGGGGGTGGGATGACGCGCACGCCGCCGCCGACCTCGCCCGCGGCTGCGACGTGGTCACCCTCGAAATCGAGCAGATCGCCATCCCCGCCATCGAAGCCGCCGCGAAATACGCGCCCGTGCGCCCCTCCGCCGAGTTGCTCCACGTCATTCAGAACCGCATCCGCCAGAAAGACTGGCTGCGCGAGCGCGGATTCCCTCTCGGCCCCTGGCACGCCGCTCGCTCCGAGCAGGACCTCGCCGAGGCCGTCGCCGCGCTCGGCGGACGCTGCTTCATCAAGAGCGCCCACGGCGGCTACGACGGCCGCAGCCAGGTCAAAATCGGATTCGGCGACGACATTACTCCCGCCGACGCCTGGCGTCTCCTCGGCCAGCAGCCCTGCGTCGTCGAGCAGGCCCTCGACCTCGATCGCGAAATCTCCGTGATGGTTGCCCGCTCGCCGCGCGGCGAAACCAAAAGCTTCCCCTCCGCCACCAATCACCACGAGCATCAGATCCTGGTCTGGAGTGTGATTCCCTCGCTCGTCTCCTCCGAGATCGAGCAGCGGGCGCAAAAGCTAGCCTGCGCCATCGCCGACTCCTTCACCCTCGAAGGCCTGCTGGCCGTCGAGATGTTCCTCACCCAGTCCGGCGAACTGCTCGTCAACGAGCTGGCCCCGCGCCCCCACAACAGCTACCACGCCAGCGAGCGCGCCTGCGTCACCAGCCAGTTCGAGCAGTGCGTCCGCGCCGTCTGCGATCTGCCCCTTGGCGACGTCTCCGTCGTCCAGCCCGCCGCCATCGTCAACCTCCTCGGCGATCTCTGGCTCGATCGTCCTGGGTCACCCGGGGCCGACCACTCGCCGCACTTCGACCGCGCCCTAGGCGTGCCCGGCGTCCGCGTTCATCTCTACGAAAAGCATCAGCCCCGCAAGGGCCGCAAGATGGGCCATCTCTCTGCTGTGGGCGCAACGCCCGAAGAGGCCGTGAAGCGCGTGCTGGAAGCGCAGCGCCTGCTGTAGCAATGTGGTAGCCTTGGCGTGAAGTGCGGCTGAACTCGGATGTCGTGAGGCCCTGCACATCGGCCAGTGGAGGGAAAATGCGCTTCAACATTGAGATCGAGCAGGAAGAAGAGGGTCGCTGGATTGCAGAAATCCCCGAGCTGCCGGGTGTCATGGTCTACGGCGCGACTCGGGATGAAGCCCAAAGCAGGGTCGAAGCGCTGGCTCTCAGGGTTATCGCGGATCGCATTGAGAGTCAGGGAACCAGGGCCGATCACGTCGAATTCGTGGCGTGAGTCATTGGCCCAGCACGCAGGGCCGGCGAGTTCTTCACGCTTTGGAGAAAATTGGATGGAAGGAAGCTCAGGGCCACACACACGGTGGATCGCACCGGCGACTGGTTCACCCGAATTATCCTGACAGCTTCATCTGGGCGTTCCACGATTCCGAAGAGATCGGCCCGCGGATGCTCGCCCGCATCGCAAAGAAAACCGGACTGAAACCCACCGACTTGTAGACCACAGAGGACCTGCACCCCGAGGAGAGCCGGCTCTCTCGCGATGTGCATAGCAAATGCTGTAGGCATTCCGCGCGCCCCTCAGCCCTGCTGCGATCGCCACGCCGGATCGCGCCGCATCTCGAGCCGCAGGTTGCGCTCGAAGAAGCTGACCGTAAGCACGATCGCCAGCGCAAACGGCGGGCCGATGATCCAGCCGAAGAGCAGTTTCACCCGAGCCAGCATCAGGTTGTCTCCGATCCGGACGCCGCGCAAGCAGCGTTCTCGTCACCTGGCCCGCACCATAGCATGTCCCTCTGCTCCTCCCGGTTAACAACCGGTCGGGAGCGCGAGACGGAATCAGGATGTGCACCGTCGGCGAGCAGCGACGGCAGCCGGCCAGAGCTGACGCTGCCCATTTGGCCCTTGACAACTCCATATCCGCTCCGGTTTCATACGCGGAAATTCGTAGCAACAAACAATTGATTCCAGACCCCCATGGAGCAGGCCCGTGTTTGTATGTTCCCGAGTCTTTCGCCGCGCCGCCCTTGCTGTACTGATCCTTTTTCCGGCGCTCGCCCTCGCCCAGCAAACCGATATTCCCCGTTACGACGTTTACGCCGGATTCGCCGGCTTTGAGACTCCCTGGCTCAACCTCGCCCAGCGCGGCTTTCACACCCAGGTGGGCGAAAATCTGCGCCGCTGGCTCTCCGTCGGCTTCGACTACTCCGAAGCCAGCGGCCACAACGAGCTCACGCCCACCGTGCTCAAGCCCTCGCTCCAGCAGGAGCTCGCTGCCGAGATCGAGCTGCTCATCCAGGCCGGGGAGATCCCGCCTAACTACCAGCTGGTCGTTCCCACCGACGCCTTCTCCGAAACTTTCGCCGCGGGCCCGCAGCTCGCGTACCGCCACTACAAGCCGGTGACGCTCTTCATCCGCCCCTCGCTTGGCGCCATCCGCCAGCGCGTCACGCCGCATCCCACCGATCCTGTCTCCACCGCCATCGTCGCCCAGCTCGTTCCTGCCGGAACCAAGCTCGACTGGCAGGGCTTCTACGGCTTCGGCGGCGGATTCGAATGGAACGCCACGCCGCACTTCGGTATCCGCGCGCAGACTGACGTGGTCTACTGGGACCTCTTCAACGATCTGCTCGCCCACGGCTCCTGGACCACGCGCTACGCCTTCGGCCTCGCGTATCACTTCGGCCCCAACATCGTCCACTAGCGCATTTTCTGAATCGATGCGTCCCGGAGCGTTAAACCTTAAGCCGTTGCGACCAACAGGAAGCGACGGCATAGAACGAAGTTCAAAACGGCACGATCATTCAGAAAATGCCGTTAAGCTCCCAGTCACCGCGCAGCAAGAAAGCCGGACGAGGCCATTGGCCCTCCGGCTTTTTGCTTTTCACCTTTTGCCCTTGTTTTTTCGCTAACCGTTCTTTAGCTAACCGGCTCTCTGCTAGCCGGCTCTCCGCTAACCGCTCCTCCGCTGCCTTCAGCCGATTTCCTCGTTCCAGTTCTCCAGATACTTCTTCACCTCAGCCATGAACCTGCCCGCGTCGGCGCCGTCGATGATGCGGTGGTCGAAGCCCAGCGTCAGGTGCAGGAAATACCGGATCGCGACGGAATCCGTCCCGTCTTCGCTGGTCACCACGGCCGGCTCCTTGAAGAGCCCGCCCACGCCGAGAATCGCGCTCTCCGGCTGGTTGATGATCGGCGTCCCGAACTGCTCGCCGAAGATGCCCGGGTTGGTGATGGTGAAGGTGCCCGATGCGACCTCATCCGGCTTCAGCTTCTTGCCCCGCGCCCGCTCGGCCAGATCTGCGATGGCCCGCGCGATCCCCAGAAAATTCTTCTCCTCGGCCTGCTTGATCACCGGCACGATCAGCCCCCACTCCAGCGCCACGGCGATGCCGAGGTTGATGTTCTGGTGGTACCGGATCGCATCGCCTTCCATCGAAGCGTTGACGATGGGCATTTTGCGCAGCGTGTGCACCACCGCACGCGAAATGAACGGCATGTAGGTCAGCTTCACGCCGTTGCGCTGCTCGTACTTGCTCTTTTCCTTTTCGCGCAGCTTCACAATGCGTGTGAAGTCGATCTTGAAGACCGTGTGCACGTGCGGCGAGGTGTGCTTCGACTCGACCATGCGCTGCGCGATGATGGTGCGCATCCGCGACAGCGGCACCAGCTCGCCGGGAATCGGCGCAGCTGCAGCCGGCGCGGGAGCCACCGGTTTCGCCGCAACCGGAGCCGCCGCAGCAGCAGCAGGAACTGCCGGCGCAGAACCAGCGCCCCGCTTCTCGATATAGCCGAGAATGTCGTCCTTCGTCACGCGTCCGCCCGCGCCCGTGCCTGCCACCGCGCCCAGGCTCACGTTGTTCTCGCGCGCAATCTTACGCACCAGCGGCGACGAGCGTACGTGCTCTGCCTCTGCTGCAACCGGCTCCTCTTCCGCAGCGCTCACCGGGACGGGCACCGGAGCCGCGGCCGCCGGAGCAGTCGCAGCCGGTTTCGCCGCCGGAGCAGCACCTGGAGTACCACCGATGACAGCCACCACGGTGTTGATCTGCGCCGTCTGCCCTGCCTGAACCCTGATCTCGCTCAGCACGCCGGCCGCCGGCGACGGAATCTCCGCGTCCACCTTATCCGTCGAAATCTCAAACAGCGGCTCATCGGCCTGCACGGTGTCGCCGACGTTCTTCAGCCATTTCGTGATCGTGCCTTCGAAGATCGATTCGCCCATCTGCGGCATGATCACATCGTGCCGCGCCCCGCCGCCATCGGCCTTCGCCTCTGCTGGAGCGGGCGGCTGATCGGGGCCCCCGGCGAGCTCGCTCGCTGGGGTGATCTGTGCCTGCTCCGTCGGCGGAGCAGCCGCTTTCGTCTCTTCAGCCTTCGCCGGAGCCGGAGTGCTCGCAGGCGCAGGCTTCTCAGCAGATCCCGCCGCACGCGCACCGCCGCCCTCGCCGATGATGGCCACCACCGAATTCACCTGCACCGTCGATCCCTCGGCGGCTTTGATCTCCTGCAATACACCCGCCGCGGGCGACGGAATCTCCGCGTCCACCTTATCGGTCGAAATCTCAAACAGCGGCTCGTCGCGCTGCACCGTGTCGCCCGGCTTCTTGAGCCATTTTGTAATGGTGCCCTCGAAAATCGACTCGCCCATCTGGGGCATCAGGACGTCAGTTGGCATGGGATCTTTCTCTCCGCTTGGAACCGGACACGTTGCAACCGGAAGAACTCCGGATCCGGTCTTGTATCAGGGCACGGCTTCAGCCGTGCCGTTATGAGCCTAATGAAGTCGGGGCTTTAGCCCCTGAGGATCCGGCATCTCTTCCTCACTAGATGCCCTGAACACAAAAGACGATTATAAATTGCGCTCACGATTTCAAGGACGCCGCCGCTTCCGGCAGCAGATCTCCGAGCGACTCGACGGCCAGCACCTGATGCTCGAAGACTCGGCCGAACTGCCGCGCCACCGCGTTCCGCACTGCATCCATCGCCGGCGGCGGATCGGCCTCGCGCTCCAAACTCGTCACCTCCCGATCGGCGATGCCGCAGGGCACGATCAGCTCGAAATCCCGCAGATCGGGAGTCACATTCAGCGCAAAACCATGGGACGTGATGCCGCGCGCGATGTGAACCCCGATAGCTGCGACCTTCTTCTCCAAAAGGGCGCCCCCCGCAGGGGCCAGGGTCCAGACGCCGGTGCGGCCCGCCACCCGCGTACAGGGCACGCCAAAGTCGCCGCAGGCGCGGATCAGCGCTTCCTCAATCTTGCGCACGAAGTCCACCGCGCCCATCCGCGGACTAAAACTCCGCAGGTCGAAGATGGGATACCCCACCAGCTGCCCCGGCCCGTGATACGTGACGTCACCGCCGCGATTGATCTCGTGCACCTCGACGCCGCGAGCCGCCAGAAACTCATCGCTGGCGACGATGTTCGCGCGGCTGGCGTTGCGACCCAGCGTGAGCACCGGCGGATGCTCCAGCAGGACGAGCGTGTTGCCAATGCGCTCCTCATGACGCGCCTCCACCAGCCGCCACTGCAGCTCGAGGCCTTCGTTGTAACCAACACGGCCGAGGCTGAGGAGGTTGAAAATCATGTCGCTCACCGTCTCATCACTGACCGGCTCATCGCTAACCGCTAACCGCTTCTTCCCTAACCGTTCTTAGCTGACCGTCTTTCCGCGAACCGCCTCATCGCGAACCCCTTTGCAGCTAACCGGCTCTTAGCAGACCGCCGTTCAGACGTTGATCGCCATCCCCTCCACCGCCCCAAACCCGTCCAGCATCGCCTCAGAGAGCGTGGGATGCGCGTGGATGGTGAACATCATTTCCTCGACGGTGGCTTCCAGCTCCATCGCCGTGACTGCTTCCGCAATCAGCTCCGTCGCCTGCGGCCCGATGATGTGCACGCCGAGAATCTCTCCGTACTTCGCATCGGCGACCACTTTCACGAATCCCTCGTGCGCGTTGACGATCGAGGCCTTCGAGTTGGCCGAGAAGGGGAACTTGCCCACCTTCACCGTATAGCCCTTCTCTTTGGCCGCGGCCTCGGTCAGCCCCACGCTGCCGATCTGCGGCTCGGTGTAGGTACAGGCCGGCACGCGCTCGCGCTTGATGGGCCGCGCGTATTTGCCCGCGATCTTCGCCGCCACCACCATCCCCGCCATCGCGCCCGAGTGCGCCAGCTGCGGCAGCCCCGCCACGATGTCGCCGATGGCGTAGATGCCCGGCTCCTCGGTCTGCATCCATTCATCGACCTTGATGAATCCGCGCTCCGGCTTGATCTTCGTCGTCTCCAGCCCGATGTTTTCCGTGCGCGGCGCGCGTCCCACCGCCACCAGCACCTTCTCGGCTTCCTTCACCACCGTCTTGCCGTCCGATGCGGTAAACGTCACCTTCGCGCCGGTCTTCGTCTTCTCCACCTTCTCGACCTTCGCGCCCACGTTGATGTCGATGCCGCGCTTCTTAAACGTCCGCGCCAGCTCTTTGCTCACGTCTTCGTCTTCGTTCGGTACCACGCGCGGCAGGAACTCGATGATGCTCACCTCCGACCCGAACGTCCGGTAGATCGATCCAAACTCCACGCCCACCGCGCCCGCGCCGATAATCGCCAGCGACTTCGGAATCTGCTTCAGCGACAGGATCTCCACGTTGGTCAGGATCGTCTCGTCGGCCGTCAGCCCCGGCAGCAGCTTCGCGTCCGAACCCGTCGCCAGCATGATGTTCTTCGCCTGCACCGTCGCCGGGCCCTTGCCGCCTTCAATGGAGAGCGTCAGCACGCCGTTCTTCGCCGGCCCGGTCAGCCTTCCCCATCCACTTACCACCGTCACCTTGTTCTTCCGCATCAGGAAGTCGAGGCCCTTCACGTGCTTGGCGATGATTCCGTTCTTGCGGTCGAGCACCGCCTGCCAGTTCACCTTGCCCTCGCCCAGGCCCTCAATGCCGTATTCCTTCGCCGCCTTCACGTAGTCGTACACCTCGGCGTTGAACAGCAGCGACTTGGTCGGAATGCAGCCCACGTGCAGGCAAGTTCCGCCCAGCTTCGGCTCTTTTTCGATCAGCGCGACCTTCAGGCCGTACTGTCCGGCGCGGATGGCCGCGGTGTATCCGGCGGGTCCGCCGCCGAGGATGGCTACGTCGTAAATCGTCTCTGCCAAAACAAGCTCCGTTCAGGGGAAAGTGAGGGTGATCGGGCGGCGTCCGGCGCGCGCCCCAAACTCTTTATTGTACGCAGGTGCGCCGGAGTGACAGATGCGGCAAGGGCGCTCGGGGATTCGCCCGCCCGGCCCATGCTGCCGCGGTTAGCTCTTTGCCGCCGCGGCCACCGCCTGCGCCACCTGCTGCGGATCCCAGTCGTCGCCTACCCACTCCCGCATCAGCGTGCCGTCCGGGCCCACCAGCGCCGTCATCATCGTGTGCACAATATCGCCATCGCCCGACGGCCGATAGATCACCCCGAACGCTGTCGCCAGCTTTTTCAGGTTCGCCGGGGTCTCGTCCACAAAGCTCCAGTGCGCGAAGCCCTGCGCATTCCCGTCCAGATATTTCAATCCATATTGCCGCAGCACCGGCGGCGTGTCGTTAGCCGGGTCGATGCTCACCGTCAGCAGCTGGCTCGCCGCATACGCCCGCCCATCCTGCTCCAGCATCTGATCCACCTTCTGGAAGCGAGCCGTAATGATCGGACAATCCTCCGTGCATTTCGAATCGACGAAGGTCAGCAGCACCGCCTTGCCGCGAAACTCCGGAAAGTGCACCGGCTCTCCCGCCTGGTTCACCATCGGAATATCCGGCACCGCTTCGCCGGTCAGCAGCAGATGCGGCGGAAGCTCTTCGGGCGTCATCGGATGCGTCGGCTCCGCGGTGATCGCGATCTCCGCCAGCCGGTTCTCGCTCCCATCCGACGGCGCCAGCACCACGCCGGTGATCCGGTCTCCCGGCTGCAGCTCGCGAAATACCCCGGTCTCCGGCACTGTGTACACCGCGTTCATGGCCGGCATAAAGTTCGGGATCACGCCCTGCTGCACCGTCACCTGCTGCCCCGTTCCCACCTTGGCCAGCACCAGGCCGCTCATGGGATGGCGCTGAAAGGTGACGCCCGGCCCGGCACTCGCCGCCTCTTCCGGCACCATTTTGCAGCCGGCGGTTGCCAGCAGCAGACATCCGGCCAGCGCGTTCCAGCAACGGCGATCCATGGCAGTCGATCCTCCTGCAGGCAATCCGCGAGCAACCAGCCCAACCTCTATTCTGGACGCTCGAAAGCCCCGCGGGAAAGACCGGCCACGCTGCGCCTCAATTTCTCTGGCCGCCCCGGCCCGGCAGCGCGATACTGTCTCCATGAGCGCCGCTCCTCAGCCCGTCCGAATCTCGGAAGAGGAATACCTGAAGACCGTCTATCGCCCCGACTGCGATTACGTGGACGGCGAGGTTCTGGAGAGAAACTTGGGAGAGAAAGAGCATTCCGTCCTGCAACGAACCCTGATCTTCCTGTTTCTGAGCAACCAAAAGACCTGGAATGTCGAGGTGTTTCCCGAACTTCGCGTGCGGGTGCGCCCCGGGCAATACCGCATTCCCGACGTGACCGTGGTGCCCCGGACCGTGCAGGGGGACCGGATCCTCCGCGTGCCGGCTCTGCTCTTCATTGAGATCCTCTCCCCCGAAGACCGCATGAACCGCATCCGCGAGCGCGTGGACGTCTACTTCGCCCTGGGCACCGAACACGTCTGGATCGTCGATCCCGAACTGCGCAAAGGCTACGTCTGCTCGAGAACCGGCTTCCAGGAACCCGACGGCGGCGTCCTCGCCATCCCCGGCACCCCCATCCGCGTCGTGCTGAGTGAATTGTTCGCCGAGCTGGACCGGGCCTAATAGAGCCATGGATCTGGGCGTTTTGTATCAGGGTACGGCTTCAGCCATGCCGTCTGAGTTGGAAAATCTACCGGACTTCAGTTCCTGACGCCGTCCCGCTGCGTTCAGACCTGCTCGCATCCTCGCCGAACTTCCGCAGCCCGCAGTGCACGCATTTGCGCGCGAAAATGCTCTTCGTGTACCAGCGGGAGCTCGCGAAATGTCCGCCGCAGCGCGGGCATCGGAACTTCTCCATGCGAATAAACACCACGCCGAGAAAGAACGCGTACAAACATGCCGCGACAACCCCAAACACTGCCGACAGACGATGAGAGACGACCAGAGCCGCGAGCACTCCCACTCCCAGCACCCACGGGAAAAACCCAGCCGAAACCAGCAGCAGGTCTCGTCGGAAGCGGCGGTACACCTGCCATCGCTGACCGTAAGGTGACATTCGCTTACCCCAGCGCCTTCGCCGCTTCCTGCGCGAAATACGTTACGATAAATCCCGCCCCCGCCCTCCGGATCGACACCAGCGACTCCAGCATCGCCCGCTTCGGCTCGAGCCACCCCTTCGCGAACGCCGCGTGCAGCATCGAATACTCCCCGCTCACCTGATACGCGCCGATCGGAACCTCGAAGCGCTCCCGCGCCGCGCGAATCACATCCAGATACGGCATCGCCGGCTTCATCAGGATCATGTCCGCGCCCTCGGCCAGATCCAGATCGATCTCCCGCATCGCCTCGCGCACGTTCGCGCCGTCCATCTGATAGCTGCGCCGGTCACCGAACTGCGGAGCCGAATCCGCCGCCTCGCGAAACGGCCCATAAAACGCCGACGCAAACTTCGCCGCGTACGACAAAATCGGCGTCTGCTCCAGGCCCTCCTCATCCAGCGCGTCGCGAATCGCCGCCACCCGCCCATCCATCATGTCGCTCGGCGCAACCACATCGGCGCCCGCCCGCGCCAACGATACCGCCGTCTTCGCCAGCAGCCCCAGAGACGCGTCGTTCTCCACCTCGTAATCGTCGCCGTCTTCTTTCACAATCCCGCAGTGCCCATGCGACGTGTACTCGCACAGGCAGACATCCGCCATCAGCACCAGCTTTTTCGCCGCGCCCGAACTCTTCAGCGCCCGCAGCCCGCGCTGCACGATCCCCTCATCGTCCCACGCCCCGGTTGCCTCTTCATCTTTCGTCTCCGGCAGGCCGAAGAGCAGCAGCCCGCCAATCCCCAGCGCCGCGGCGGCCTCGGCTTCCTTCACTGCCTCATCGACGGACAGATTGAACACCCCCGGCATCGAGCTGACTTCTTTTCGCACGCCCTCGCCGGGGCAGAGAAACAGCGGCAGAATCAGCGCGCCAGGCTCGAGATGCGTTTCGCGCACCAGCGCCCGCAGCGGCTCCGTCCGCCGCATCCGGCGCATCCGGGTAACAGGAAATTCCATGCCGCCATTGTAAAACCAGCGAGAAAGCGGATAGCCAAAGTACGGCTGGCTAAGCGGCGGCTAGCTGAGACCCGGTTAGCGTCACGACAACAGCCGGCTTCACCCCCCACCGCCGCCGCAAACTTTCGTGCTCTTGTGCGAGGCCAGTCGGGGCGCTTCCCATGAGTGCATGAAGACCCGCCACTACCGCGACCTCCAGATTTGGCAGTGCTCCATGGATCTGGTTCGGCAGATCTATTCGGCGACCGGCAATTTTCCGAAGCAGGAAATCTTCGGTCTCGCCAGCCAGCTTCGCCGCGCCGCCGTTTCGATCCCCAGCAATATCGCCGAGGGACA
>Ga0335075_10010758_pt1 | contig 13885 bp, 10 predicted proteins | sample Lox_Sample_24_FD_206723 | JGI IMG/M metagenome (GOLD analysis project Ga0335075, IMG submission 206723) | Soil microbial communities from Loxahatchee National Wildlife Refuge, Florida, United States - Lox_Sample_2.4 | ecosystem: Environmental > Terrestrial > Soil > Wetlands | place: USA...
GGTCGGTTGTGGAGGCGCGGGTGGCTGCAAGTTTGGTGGCGGTCAGTACGCGTATGCCGCGTGGGCCGGTGTCGTGGTGCTGGACCGTCAACCCGGATGCCTGGCATTGGCTGGCGAGCCAGTCTGCGCTGATGCGGAGCTTTGGGTAGCTGCCGACCTGCTGGGTCCAGGTGTCGCCGGAGCGGGTGTGCAGGAGGTCGTGCACGATGACGGTGTCGTCGTCGCGGTACTCCAGGAAGCAGGTGAGCAGCTGGTCGGGGGTGCTGCGGACGGGGATGAACCGGTCGGTACCGCACAGGGGGCGGGTGAGGTCCCGGTAGGTGATGACGAGCCTGCCGCCTTCGGCCAGTGCTTGGGTGACGTCGCCCAGCAGGGCGGTCACGTCGGTCATGCTGGGCAGGTGCGTCAGGGTGTCGCCCATGCAGACGACGACGGCCACGCTGCCGGCCTGGGTGATCTGCGGGAGCACGGTGCGGATGTCGGCGTGGACCGGCTGGATCGCAGCATTGCCGCCGGTATGAGCGGCGAGCTCACCGAGCAGCGTCGTGCTGGTGTCGACGGCGAGCACGGGGGTGAAGCCGAGGGCGGCCAGGGCCAGCGTCTGATTGCCGGGTCCGCACCCGAGGTCGACAGCGGTCGTGCCGGCGGCCGTGGGCTCGACGCCGAGACTGTCCAGCAGATGGGCCTGCTCGGTGGCGAGTGCCGTGAGGTCGCCGCCGAGCATCCAGGTGTAGTGCCGGGCGAGTAGCTGATCGTAATGGTCAGCGGCGATGGTCATAGGTCTCCTTCGCAAGGGGGCGAGCGCCGTGGTCGGCCGGCTCGCCGTTCGGGTAGCTGGGCATCTGGGTGCTGTGGTCAAGTTTGCGGTGTGTGCTCGGCGTCCGGGGCTGAGGCGGCAGCGAGGACACAGATCACCGGCGGGCTGAGAAGGAGGGTCTCCGTGCTCATCTGCGTGAAGCCGGCGCCGCGCAGCAGGTTCTCGATCTCATCGGCGGCGCTGCGGGACGTGCCGGCCGTGGCGCCGTGGCAGCGGGGCTGGGACACGATCGCGACGCGCCCGCCGGGCGCGAGCCGGCGCCGCAGCTCGGCGAGCCGCTCGGCCGGCGCGGGCCAGAACGCGAGGGAGTTGACCGCGAGGATGGCGTCGAAGGGGCCGTCGAGGGCAGGCGGAATCTGATCGACCGGCGCGCAGGCCAGGGTGACCCGGCCGGCCCGGATGGCGGCGGCATTGCGCCTGGACGCCTGCCGGAGCATAACAGCGGAATGGTCGACGCCGTACACGTGGCCCGCGCCGGCGCGGACCAGTTCCGCGACCGCAACGCCAGGGCCGAAGCCGATCTCCAGGACCCGGCTGGCGGGCTGCACGCCGAGCAGCGAGACCGCCCAGCGGTTGCGCTGCCGGTTGGACGGGCGGTGGGCGAACATCCAGCCGTTCACGCTCCCGGCCGCGCCCCGGGGCTGATGGGCCTGGCCGATGACGTCGCGGTCCAGGGCGCGCACGATGATGATAGCGGCCCGCGGGACCACGTACTCCGCCGCAGCGGTCACCATCCGCTGCACTGCCCGTGGCACGCTTCCCCCATGTCGAGTTCCCATGTCCGGCAGTCAACGCCTTCAAGCGCACCTGAAGTCAACACGCCCGGCGGCCTGCTCACCATCGGCGAGCTGGCCCGCCGGGCCGGCGTCACCGCCTCGGCCCTGCGCTACTACGAGGAACTCGGCCTGCTCCCCGCGCCCGCTAGGATCTCCGGCCAGCGCCGCTACCCCGAATCGGCAGCCCGGCTCGTGGCCGCCATCCTGCTCTACAGCGACGCGGGGTTCACCCTCGCCGAGCAGAAGACCCTCCTGGCCGCCAGCGCCGGCACGCCCGGCGACCGCAGGCAGCTCATGCAGCGCAAGCTCGCCGAACTCGACGAGCAGATCGCCAGGGCGCAGGCCATCCGCGAAGCCATCGGCCACGGGCTGCGCTGCCCCCACGACGACATCACGCAATGCCCCAACTTCAACGCCGGCATCACCGCCCGGCTCGCCGGCCAGCCACTGACACGATCCCACCAGCAACTGCACGGCGAACGGCCCCGCGAGGCGACAGACAGCTTCTAGCAAGCGGGGACCATCGCCGGGAGCCACGCGAAGCATGCCCCGATCCGGCCGTGGCCAGGCCGACTGGTCATAGCCCGCGCAGGCTGGCCACAATCGCGGTGCGCCTGTCGCGCGGCCACGCGCACCGCGACAGAGCGTGACCGGAAAGGCACCAGTGCTCAGGTATCCGGCCCGCTGCTCACGTAGTGCTCAAGTACGGCATCGAATGCTCAGGTACATCGGTTCCCTACACCGGGCGAACAGAGATCATGCAACGGATGTTCCGTTGCAGGATCTGCTTCATCTCTGCAGACAGGGACCCCGGAACGGATGTTCCGTTGCTGGTCATTGGACCGGGTACCTTCCTGCCGGACCAGGCTCTCCGCTAGCGTTACGTTCAATCTCCTCTCTCCGATAGCAGCCGTTGCGGGGCACGCCATGGATCGTCAGGTCAAGTACGTTCTGCAGGAATCAGAGATGCCGCGGCAGTGGTACAACGTCATCGCCGACCTGCCTGGGCCTCCGCCGCCGCCGCTGCATCCGGGCACCCGGCAGCCGGTCGGCCCGGACGACCTTGCGCCGCTGTTCCCTGCGGCGCTGATCGCGCAGGAGGTGTCCCCGGAGCGCCACATCGCGATCCCGGACGAGGTGCTCGACGTATACCGGCTGTGGCGGCCCACGCCGCTCTACCGCGCGCGCCGGCTCGAGCAGGACCTGGGCACCCCGGCCCGGATCTACTACAAGTACGAGGGCGTCAGCCCCGCGGGCTCGCATAAGCCGAACACCGCGGTGCCGCAGGCCTTCTACAACGCCGCCGAGGGCGTCGCCAAGCTGACCACCGAGACCGGCGCCGGGCAGTGGGGCAGCGCGCTCGCGTTCGCGTGCGCGCAGTTCGGCCTGGACCTCGAGGTGTGGATGGTCCGTGCCTCTTACGACCAGAAGCCGTACCGCAAGCTGCTGATGGAGACCTACGGAGCCACCGTCCACCCGAGCCCGTCCGACCTGACGGCGGCCGGGCTCGCCGTGCTCGCCAAGCACCCGGACTCGACCGGCAGCCTGGGCATCGCGATCAGCGAGGCCGTCGAGGTCGCGGCCAGCGACCCGGACACCAGGTATGCGCTGGGCAGCGTGCTGAACCACGTGCTGCTGCACCAGACGATCATCGGCGAGGAGGCGATCAAGCAGCTCGCGCTGGCCGGCGACACGCCCGACGTCATCGTCGGCTGCACCGGCGGCGGGTCAAACTTCGGCGGGCTGACGTTCCCGTTCCTGCGGGAGAAGCTGGCCGGGCGGATGAACCCGGTGATCAGGGCGGTCGAGCCCGCCGCCTGCCCGTCGTTCACCAGGGGCGTGTACGCCTATGACTTTGGCGACACCGCGGGCATGACCCCGCTGCTGAAGATGCACACGCTCGGGCACGAGTTCATCCCGGACCCGATCCACGCGGGCGGGCTGCGGTACCACGGCATGTCTCCCCTGCTGTCGCACATCTACGAGCTCGGCCTGATCGAGGCCGTCGCCAAGCCGCAGTCGGAGTGCTTCGCCGCCGGCGTCCGGTTCGCCAGGACCGAGGGAATCGTCCCGGCGCCCGAGCCGACGCACGCGGTGGCGGCCTGCATCGAGGAGGCCCTGCGCTGCAAGGAAACCGGGGAGGAGAAGGTCATCCTGACCGCCCTGTGCGGGCACGGCCTGCTGGACCTCCCCGCGTACGGCGACTACCTGTCCGGCGAGCTGAAGGACCGCGAGCTGCCCGAGCAGGCCGTCGAGGCCGCGCTGGCCGGGCTGCCCGCCGGGGCGTGAGCCCGGCGCGGAACCTCCGGGCGCGGAACCTCCGGGCGCGGAACCGCCTGGCGCGGAACCGCCTGGCGGCGGCCCGGCTGCGGCTGAGCGGGCCCGTTTTGTCGGTACCCCCCGGTATCGTCGGGCCATGACCGCTGATTCCGCCACCACCGGCGGCAGCCTGGCCCCGGCCGAGGACCTGGAGCAGTACCGGCGCGAGCTCACCGCCTACTGCTATCGGATGCTCGGCTCGGTGTTCGACGCCGAAGATGCCGTGCAGGAAGCGATGGTGCGCGGCTGGCGCGGCATCGAGGGGTTCGAGGGCCGCTCGGCCATGCGCTCCTGGCTGTACCGGATCGCGACCAACGTCTGCCTGGACATGCTGCGCAGCCGCCAGCGGCGGGCCAGGCCGATGGATATGGGGCCGTCCCGGGCCGCCGACTCGTTCACCGGAGCCACCCTTCCTGACCATGTCTGGCTGCAGCCGGTCCCCGACGCCAAGGTCCTGCCGGAAAGCGGCGACCCCGCCGAGCTGGCGGAGGCGAAAGAGAGCGTCCGGCTCGCGTTCGTCGCCGCGCTGCAGTACCTGCCCGCCAGGCAGCGGGCGGTGCTGATCCTGCGCGAGGTGCTGCGCTGGCAGGCATCCGAGGTCGCCGAGCTGCTGGAGACCACCGTTGCGTCGGTCAACAGCGCGCTGCAGCGCGCCCGTGCGACCATGGCGGCCAGGGAAGCGGACGAGCCGGTGCCTGAGGTGGTGAACCCCGGCCAGCAGGACCTGCTCGCCCGCTACGTGGACGCTTTCGAGCGGTACGACATCACCTACCTGGTGTCGCTGCTGCACCAGGACGCCGTCATGACCATGCCGCCGTTCGACTTCTGGCTGCGTGGCGCGGCCGAGATGGGCAAGTTCTTCGTCGGCCCGGGCGGCAAGTGCCGTGGCTCGCGTCTGGTGGCCACCGAGGCCAACGGCAGCGCGGCGTTCGGCTGCTACAACCGGGACGGCAGGGGCGGTTACGTTCCGTGGTGTCTCCAGGTCATCGAGGTCGTCGGCGACCGGATCACCGGGCACCACAATTTCATCGACACCAACCTCTTCGGGCTTTTCGGCCTCCCGCCGCGGCTGCCGTAGGCAGGCCAGTCCGGTACACGCCGGCCGCGCCGCCGTCCGCGCTCGCCCCCGGCGGCACGCTCGCGCCCGTCCACCCTCCGCAGCCACCCGCCCCGGGCCTCCAGGTAGCAGCGAAGCCGGCGCCGCCACTGTTTTCATGATCCCGGTGCATGGCACACGCATTCCGCACCTTATGCACCGAGATCATGGACGGCCGGGCCCTGGGTCGCGATTGACCCGCGCTAACCGGTCGGCAATGTGTTGACATCAGGCCAACACTGCATCAACATCAGTCATTAACGGTCATCATCGTTTACCTCCAGTCAGGCGGACCGAGCCGATCGGAGCCGGAGATGCTGCCGACGCAGCGCCGACAGGCGATACTCGCGCAAGTCAGGGAGCTGGCCGCGGTCTCTGCCGAGGACCTTTCCCGGCAGTTCGGCGTGTCCGTGGAGACGATCAGGCGAGATCTGCGCCTGCTGCAGGGTGCGGGACTGCTGGAGCGCGTCTACGGCGGCGCGACCCGCCCGCAGGGCCGGTCCAGCGAAGGCAGCTTTGCCGCCAGGAGCGTCCGCCACATCGAGCGCAAGCGGGCGATAGCGGCGCTGGCCGCCTCGCTGGTCAGGCCCGGCGAGACGATCGTGATCGACATCGGCACCACCGCGCTCGAGGTGGCGCGGGCGCTGCCGGACAGCTTCAGCGGCCGGGTGCTCACCAGCTCGGTGCCGGCGGCGATGGAACTGTCCGGCCGCGGCGGCATCGAGGTGCTCCTGTGCGGCGGTCAGGTCAGGCCCGGTGACGGCGCCTGCTCGGGCGCGCACGCGGAGGCGTTCTTCGCCGAGTTCTACGCCGACCGGGCGTTCCTCGGCTCGGGCGGCGTGCACCCGCAGGCAGGGCTCACCGACTACTACCCGGCCGAGGTGGTGGCCAGGCGCACGATCATCGCGCACACCGCGAAGAGCTACGTGCTCGCCGACTCCAGCAAGCTCGGGGTCATCGCGGTGCGCCGGGTGTGCGGGCTCGACCAGATCACGGCCGTGCTCACCGACGACGCGGAGAACGCAGCCGCTGGCGAAGAACTCGCCGCCCAGGACGTGACGCTGATGCAGGCCGCGGTCACGGCGGACCGCCTGTCCGCGGCCGGATAAACCAGGAGCCCGACGCCGAGAGGAGCGCACAACGTGGCAACGGTCACCCAGCACGACGACGACGATCTGCTGCCCAGTTTCGGGTACCGGCAGCAGTTCATCCGCTCGCTCCGCCACTTCGAGTCGTTCGCCGTGGCGTTCTCGTTCATCTCGATCACCACGGGCATCTTCACGACGTACGGCTTCGCGCTCACGACCGGCGGGCCGCGGGCGATCTGGACCTGGCTGATCGTCGCCGCCGGCCAGTCGCTGGTCGCGCTGGTCTACGGGGCGCTGGCCGCCCGGGTGCCGCTGTCCGGCTACTCCTACCAGTGGGCGTCCCGGCTGTCCAACGCTGGCGTCGGCTGGTGGCTCGGCTGGATGTCGTTCGCGTTCCTGACCATCGTCACGGTGTCGGTCGACTACGGATTCGTCCAGGTCGCGTTCCAGCCGCTGATCGGCGAGGTCTACACGCCGACCAGTGCGGCGCTGGAGACGCTCGTGGTCCTCGCGGTGCAGGCGGCGCTGATCATCTGGTCGACCAGGATCACCACCCGGGTCAACAACACAGCGGTGGCCACGGAGGTCATCGGGGTACTCGGGCTCACCGTTCTGCTGATCATCGTCGCCGCGGTGCGGGGCCTCGGTCACTGGTCGAACCTGGTGTCGCCCGGGATCGTGCCGCACGCCGGCTACTACAACTGGCTGGGCCCGTTCATGCTGGCCACGCTGCTCGGCGCGTATACGATCGTCGGGTTCGAGGCGTCGAGCAACCTGGCCGAGGAGACCCAGGAGCCGCACCGGACCATCCCCCGGGCGATGATCCGCGCCGTGCTGCTGTCCGGCGCGGTCGGCATGGTGTTCCTGATCGCGCTGAGCTATGCGACAAGCTCGGTCAAGGCCGCCAGCGCCAGCAGCGCACCGGTCGCCTTCATCGTGAACAGCGTGCTCGGCGGCGTGGTGCAAAAGCTCTTCCTGATCTTCGTTTGCGTCTCGATCTTCGCTTGCGGCATGGTGATCATGGTCACGAACAGCCGGCTGATCTGGGCGATGGCCAGGGACCGGCGGCTTCCGGGCTACCAGCTCTGGAGCCAGGTACCGCGGGCGACCGGCGGCCCAACATGGGCCACGGCCTTGGCCGCCATCCTGGGTGCCCTGATCACGCTGGTGCTGCGCACGCACACGTCGGCCCTGGTCACGCTGTTCACCGCGTCGACGATCATGCCAGCGCTGCTGTACGCGTCGACGGTACTGCTCTACGTGTTCGCCGGCCGGCGGCGGCGCGGGGCGGAGGGACACTTCTCGCTCGGGCCATGGGAGATCCCGGTCATCGCCGGAGCGCTGATCTGGCTGACCTACGAGCTGATCATCCTGATCGGCCCCGGGGAGTTCCGTGACGCGCAGTACTACGTGCTCGGCGCGCTCGGCCTCGGCCTGCTGTTCTATATCGGCCAGTGGCTGCTGGAGCCCGCGGCGATGCGGAGCGAGCAAGGCGCGCACGGCTCGGAACTGCGCTGAGCTGGTGCGCATCCTCGCTATCGACCAGGGCACCTCGGCGACGAAGGCCATCCTCGTCGGCCCTGGGCAGGAGGTACTCGGGCGCGCCGAGGTCCCGGTCCGGGTAGCAGCCGTCGGCACCGATGGCGTGCAGGCAGACCCCGAGGAGCTCTACGCGTCGGTGGTCACGGCCGGCGCGCAGGCGCTCGCCGACGCACGGGCCGGCGCCGACGCGGTTGCCCTGGCCAACCAGGGCGAGACCGTCCTCGCCTGGGACCGGCGCACCGGGCGCCCGCTGACGCCGGCGATCGTCTGGCAGGACCGGAGGTCGGCCGGGGTATGCCAGCGGCTCGCCGGCTCCGCCGCCGCGCTTGCCAAGATCACCGGGCTGCGGCTCGACCCGTACTTCGCCGCGCCGAAGATGACCTGGCTGCGGGAGAATCTGAGTCCCGGCGGCGTGATCACGACCACCGACACCTGGCTGCTGGCGCGGCTTGGCGCCGGCTTCGTCACCGACGCGGCGACCGCGTCCCGGACGCTGCTGCTCGATCTTGACACGACCGAGTGGTCGGCGGAGGCCTGCGCGGTGTTCGGCGTGGATCCCGGGACGCTGCCCGCGGTCACCGACTGCGCGGGCGCCGTCGGGGAGACCGCCGCGTTCGGCCGGCCGCTCCCGGTCGCCGGGCTGGCGGTCGACCAGCAGGCGGCGCTGCTCGCCGAGCGCTGCTTCGACGCCGGGCAAGCCAAGTGCACCTACGGTACGGGGGCGTTCCTGCTGGCCACCGCGGGCGGCACGGCGCTGCGCTCGGGCAGCGGACTTTCCGCATCCGTAGCCTGGAGACTTGCCAGAACGCCTGCCTACTGCCTGGACGGCCAGGTCTACACGGCCGGGGCCGCGATTCGCTGGCTCGGCGAGGTGGGCCTGCTGGCGGACGCCGCGCAGCTCGACGCCATCGGCGGCTCGGTACAGGACAGCGGAGGCGTGACGTTCCTGCCCGCGCTCGCCGGGCTTGGCGCGCCGCAGTGGCAGCCCGCAGCCCGCGGGGCATTCCTCGGGCTCGGTCTCGGCACCACCCGGGCGCACCTGGTCCGCGCGGTCATCGACGGGATGGCCGCGTCGGTGGCGCTGCTTGCCAGGGCGGTCGAGGACGACCTGGGCCGGCCGCTTACCGTGCTGCGTGTGGACGGCGGGCTGACCAGATCGAGGACGCTGCTGCAGGCCCAGGCCGACCTGCTGCAGCTTCCGGTCGAGGTGTACCAGGAGCCGGACGCCACCGCGCTCGGCGTGGCGGCGCTCGCCCGGCTGGGGATGGGAGCGGCGGGCACCCTGGCCGGGGCCGTGGGGCCGGCGGTCCCCGGGACCGTGATCGAGCCGCGGATCGGCGCGGCCGAGGCGGCCGAGCGGCTGGCCTCCTTCGATGCCGGGCTGCAGGCGGTCCTGGCGGCGCTGCGGTGAACCCAGGCGCGCCAGCCGAACCCGCCGATGTGGTCATCATCGGCGCCGGGGTGGTCGGCGCGGCGGTCGCCCGCGAGCTTGCGCGCTACCGGCTTTCCGTGATCGTGGCGGACGCGGCCAACGACGTCGGCACCGGCACCAGCAAGGCCAACACGGCGATCCTGCACACCGGCTTCGACGCCACGGCGGGCAGCCTGGAGAGTCGCCTGGTGCGCCGTGGCGGCGCGCTGCTGTCCGGGTACGCCGCGGCCACCGGGATCCCGGTCGAGCGCACCGGCGCGCTGCTCGTGGCCTGGACGGCCGAGCAGGAGCGCGCGCTGCCGTCGATCGAGCAGCGGGCGCGGCTGGGCGGCTACGACAAGGTCCGGCCGGTGCCCGCCGCAGCGCTGTACCAGCGGGAACCGCACCTGGCGCCCGGCGCGCTCGCGGCGCTGGAGATCCCGGACGAGAGCGTGATCTGCCCGTGGACGACGACGCTGGCCTACGCGACCGAAGCGGTGCGTGCCGGGGTACGGCTGCTGCTCGGCACACGGGTCACCGGCGCGCGGTCCGGCCCGGACGGCCACGTGCTCACCACGGACCGCGGGCCGCTGCGCGGCCGCTGGGTGGTCAACGCGGCCGGCCTGCACAGTGACCACGTCGACTCGATGCTCGGCGGGGACGGCGGCTTCACGATCCGGCCGCGCCGCGGGGAGCTGATCGTTTTCGACAAGCTGGCCCGGCCGCTGATCGGCTCGATCCTGCTGCCGGTGCCGACCGAGCGGAGCAAGGGCGTACTCGTGGCCCCGACGGTGTACGGCAACGTCCTGCTGGGGCCGACCGCCCAGGACATCGACGACCGGTGCGACACCGCGACGACGCAGGATGGCCTTGCGTCCCTGGCCGAAGCCGGCCGCCGGATCCTGCCCGGGCTGCTCGACGAGGAGGTCACGGCCACCTACGCCGGGCTGCGCGCCGCCACCGAGCACCGCGACTACCAGATCCGGGTGGACGCCGCCCGCCGCTACGCCTGCGCGGCGGGCATCAGGTCGACCGGGCTGTCGGCGTCGCTGGGCATCGCCGAGTACCTGGTCGACCTCATGGGCGCGGCCGGGCTGCCGCTGCGTGAGCGGGACGACGTCGCCGCGCCGCCGGTGATGCCGTACATCGGCCAGGCCGGCACCCGGCCCTATCAGGACGCGGCGCGGATCGCCGCCGATCCGGAGTACGGCCGGATCGTCTGCCACTGCGAGCGGGTCACCAGCGGTGAGATCCGTGACGCGCTCGCCAGCACCCTGCCGCCCTCCGACGTCGAAGGGCTGCGGCGCCGGACCCGGGTGCTGAACGGCCGGTGCCAGGGGTTCTACTGCGCCGCCACGGTGTCCGCGCTCATGCCCGGGAAGGCCGGGCAGGCCGCCGCGCCGGCCGCCTCCGGCCAGCAGGAAACGGCGGGTCAGCGGGCATGAACGTGGATGTGCTGATCGTGGGGGCCGGCCCGGCAGGCCTGGCCGCCGCCGCCGAGCTGCGGCGTCAGGAACGACGGCGGGTGCTCGTCGTGGACCGGGAGCGGCAGCCCGGCGGGGTGCCCCGGCACAGCGCGCACACCGGCTACGGGCTGCGTGACCTGCACCGCGTGATGAACGGCCCGGCCTACGCCCGGCACTACGCGCACGCCGCGGTCGCCGCGGGCGCCGAGGTACGGGCCGGGACCACGGTGACCGGCTGGGACACCGGCCGACGCGCGATCCTGACCAGCGCCGCAGGCATCGAGGCCGTCGGGGCCCGCACGGTGCTGCTCGCCACCGGTTGCCGGGAACGGCCGCGGCCGGCCCGCTTGGTCCCCGGCGACCGGCCGCGCGGCGTGATGACCACCGGCGAGCTGCAGCAGCGGGTCTACCTGCACGGCGAGCGGCTGCCTGGCCGGGCGCTGGTGGTCGGTGCTGAGCACGTGAGCTTCTCGGCGATGGTGACGCTCGAGCACGCCGGGGCGGACGTGCTGGCGCTGGTCACCGAGCTGCCCAGGCAGCAGAGCTATGCCGCGTTCGCGCTGGCCGCCGCGGTGCGCTGGCGGGTCCCGGTGTGGGCATCGACCGCGGTGCGGCAGGTGCAGGGCCGCGAGCGGCTTGCCGCCGTCGAGCTTGCGGACCTGCGCACCGGCGCCGTCCGCCGGGTTGAGTGCGACACGCTGGTCTTCACCGGGGACTGGATTCCCGACCACGAGCTGGCGCGGGCGCTGGGCGTAGCGATCGACCCCGGCACCCGCGGGCCTGCCGTTGACACCTGCCTGGAAACGTCGGTGCCCGGCGTTTTCGCGGCCGGCAACCTGGTGCACGCGGCCGAGACCTCCGACGTGGCCGCGCTCGACGGCGTGCACGCCGCCCGGCACATCGCCGTCGCCCTCGCTGCTGGCCAGAACGGCCGGGATGCCGGCGGCGCGTTCCCGGCGGGCGGGCTGCCGGTGCAGCGGGTGCCGGTCACGGTCGCGCCCCCGCTGGCCTGGATCTCGCCCAACGTGATCCGGTTCCTGCCGCCAGCAGCGGCCGGACCGGTCACCGCAGTCCCTCCGCCGCGCGGCCGCTTCCTCCTGCGCAGCGTGGTGTTCCGGCGCCGCGCTTCGCTCGAGGTATGCCAGGGCGGCCGGGTCATCGCCAGGACACGGGCCAGGCTGATCCCCGGACGGCCGATTGTGCTGGGCTCAGCCTGGCTGGACCGAGCCGACCTGGGCGCCGGGCCGGTCAGCGTGCGTGTAGCGGAGGCCCCGCGGTAACCGAGCCAGACCGCCGGGTACGGTGAGCGCCATGTCCCCCCACTCTGCCGCCGTCATCGACCGGGACCGGCTGGCCTCACTCGTCGAACGGGAGCGCGCGGCGTACGAGCAGCGGCATCCGCGCTCACGACAGGCGTTCTCCGCCGCCAGCGCCAACCTGCTCGGCGGCGTGCCCATGACCTGGATGCGGATGTGGCCAGGTGGCTTCCCGCTCTACCTGGCGGGCGCGAGCGGCGCGCGGCTGACCGATGTTGACGGCAACACCTTCATCGACTTCTGCCTGGGTGACACCGGCGCGATGGCCGGGCACTCCCCCGCTGCGGTGCAGGCGGCAGTCGCCAGGCAGTACGGCGAAGTCGGCGGCGCCACCACGATGCTGCCGACGACCGACGCCGCCTGGGTGGCTGCCGAGCTGACCCGGCGGTTCGGGCCTATGCACTGGAGCTTCACGCTCACCGCCACCGACGCGAACCGCTGGGCGATCCGGCTGGCCAGGCAGCTCACCGGGCGGTCAAAGATCCTCGTGTACTCCTACTGCTACCACGGCAGCGTGGACGAGACGTTCATCGTCGTCGGTCACGACGGGCCGCAGTCCCGTGCGGGCAACGTCGGCGCGCCGGTCGACCCGCGCGAGACCACGCGGGTGGTCGAGTTCAACGATGCCGAGGCGCTGGAGCGGGAACTCGCCGAGGGCGACGTGGCGGTCGTGCTGATGGAGCCCGCCCTGACCAACATCGGGATCGTGCTGCCCGGGCCCGGCTACCTGGAAACGGTCCGCGAGCTGACCTGGCAGGCCGGAACCCTGCTGATCAACGATGAGACGCACACGTTCAGCGCCGGCCCCGGTGGCTGCACCCGGGCGTGGAACCTGCAGCCGGACATCGTCACGATCGGCAAAGCGATCGCGGGCGGCATACCGGCCGGCGCGTTCGGCCTGTCCGCGGGGCTGGCCGACCGGATCATGCGCGACGACACCGCCGACATCGTCGACACCGGCGGGGTGGGCGGCACGCTCGCGGGCAGCGCCCTGTCGGTCGCGGCGATGCGTGCCACGCTCGAGCAGGTGCTTACCGACTCGGCGTTCGAGGACATGATCGCGCTGGCGGCCCGGTACACCGCGGGCGTCCGCGGCGTCATCGAATCCCGCGGCCTGCCGTGGACCATCGCCCAGCTCGGAGCCCGCGCCGAGTACCGGTTCTGCCCGCAGCCGCCGCGCACCGGTGGCGAGTCCGCCGCGGCCGCGGACCCATTCCTCGACGAGTACCTGCACCTCTACACGGTCAACCGCGGGGTGCTGCTGACGCCGTTCCACAACATGGCGCTGATGTCACCCGCGACCACCGGGGCCGACGTGGACGCGCACACCCAGGTCTTCACCGCGGCAGTAGACGACCTGCTGGCCTGAGGCCGAAGGTACCGGGCCGGGCCTCGGTGACCAGCGAACGCACCTTCAGCTCGAGAGTCGTCTACCTCCGCTACCGCGCGGCGCGCTAGCCGACCCGTCCGCCGCGCCCCGGGAAGCGCCGCCTTCACCTGGTCCTCGGCGCGGGCCGTGGCCTGGCCCGCGCCGAGGACCGAGAACATCATCCTGTTCGGTGACCTACTTGTACGGCTTGCCGACCCGCAGCACCTCGGTCAGGCATCTGCTCGCGACGGGCGCATAGCTGGCGCTGCCGGAGTAGAACGCCGCCCAGTAGTAGGTGCCCGGTCGGAAGAACCTGACCAGGCGGGACGGAGGCACGACCGCGCCGAACACCAGGACGGTGCCCGCGCCCAGCCCATACCGCGGGCGGGCGGGCCACCTCGACGTGTCGGCCAGGCAACCGGTCAGCGTCGAGTAGAACCGGTACAGCACGACGCCACGCGCCCCCTTGGTGACGCCCTTCAGCAGCGCGAAGTCGCGCACTGACCCGCCGACCGCGATCCGGTTCCGCGACAGGTGCGTGATGATGACTGGCTTCGTCTTCACCACGGTGAAGCACTCACCCTTCGGGCTGCCCGAGTAGGTGTCCAGGTAAGGTGACCTGCCGTCGTTGCGGTACAGCACGCCCACGCAATAGCGCCCAGGCCGCAGGCCCACCCCGAACGGC
>Ga0335075_10010759_pt1 | contig 13885 bp, 14 predicted proteins | sample Lox_Sample_24_FD_206723 | JGI IMG/M metagenome (GOLD analysis project Ga0335075, IMG submission 206723) | Soil microbial communities from Loxahatchee National Wildlife Refuge, Florida, United States - Lox_Sample_2.4 | ecosystem: Environmental > Terrestrial > Soil > Wetlands | place: USA...
CGGACCCGGCCCGCCAAGGCGAACGAGCGGTCGTCGGCCTGCGGCTAGTCCAGGCGCTGGCCACGTTCTGGCATCAGCACGGCCACGCCACCGAAGGGCGGCGGTGGCTGCAGCGCGCCATGGACCTGGCTTCCGGCGACAGCGGGGCGCCGCTGGCCAGAGTGGCGACAGGGCTCGGCGAACTGATGGACCAGCAGGGCGAGCCGGATGCGGCCCGCCGGATGTTCGAGCGCAGCCTGGCCATCTGGCGCGAACTCGGCGACCAGGGGCAGCAAGCGCGGCAACTGAACAGCCTCGGCATCACCTATCGCCACCTCGGCCAGCCGGCTAAGGCGCGTGCCTTCCTGGAGGAAGCCGTCGCGCTCAATCGCGAGACCGGCAACATGGCGACCCTTGCGGCCGCGCTGGCCAACCTAGGTCAGCTGGAAAGCTCCCTGGGCCGCTGGGATCGCGCCATGGTGGTAGTCCAGGAGGCGCTCCTGCTCGACCGGCAATACGGGAGCCCCTTTGGGGTCGCCGTCGACCAGAGCACGCTCGCGCTGGCCACCTTGCGCGCGGGGCACCCGCGCGAAGCCCGCGACCTGGTCCGCGACATGCTCGACTACGTGGCGAGCTCGGGCAACACCGCATTCTTCGTGAGCGTCCTGGAACTGGCCGCCGTGATCGTCAGTGCCCTGGAGGACCATCCGCTGGCGGCCCGCCTGCTCGGCGCGGCTCAGACCGCCCGCCATGACTCGGGGATGCAGCTCACACAGCCGGAGGCCGCCCTGCTTGACGAGCTCCTGGCGCCGGCGTACGCCGCCGTGCCTCCTCAGGAGTGGGACGCCTGGCTGGCCGTGGGCAGGGCCCTCTCCCAGCCTGAAGCGCTCGGGCTGCTGCGCTCGCTCAGGCCAGCAGGACCTTAGCTGATCCGCAGGCTCGCGATCCGCCCGTCGCGCAGCTCGAAGTCCAGCGAACCGGTCCCGTTGAAGCCGTCGCCGGTGACCGTCAGGGTAATGGTGTAGCTGCCGGGCGCGGTTCCCGGCTCGGCGCTGACGAGCTCGAAATGCGACCGGACGCCGATGTTGTCGGTGCGGTTCCAGCTGCGCACGCCGTCGTGGCCATGGAACTCCCGGCCCCAGTCGTTGAGGTAGGCGTCTTCGGTGAACGCGGCGACGAACGCGTCAGAGTCCCCGCGGTTGGTCGCCTCGATGAAGTTCTCGATCGCGGCAGGCAGGCGGCTGTGAGTCATTGCACTCCCGGGTTCCTGTGCGCGAGGTCGATGACCTGGTCGAGGGTGAGCGCCATGCCGCGGGCGTAGGCCCGCTGGACCTGCTCCTCGCCGAGGGCCGCGCGTGCCTGGCCGAGGCTTTCCCGACGGGCCCCGGCATCCAGCGCTTCCCATTGAACTCCAGTCTGGTCGAGCAGGGTTTGCGCGGCGGCGTGCAGCGTGGCGGACCGCTGCCAGTCGCCTAGGTCGGTGGCCAGGGACGCTAGCCCGTTGATGGCGCTGGCCATGCTTCTTTTGCTGCCGATCCGGCGGCTGGTCGCAAGGGCTTCCTCGAATCTGGACCGGGCCCCGTCGAGGTTGTGTTCCGCCCGCAGCACCCAGCCCAGGTTCTCTGACGGGCTGGGGTGCGGCTCGCCGATTGCCTTCGCGACCCGTACGGCGGCTTCCAGTTGAGCCCGGGCAGCCGGGATATCGCCCCTCTCCAGGGCAGCGACGCCGGCATTGTTCAGCAGAGTTCGCCTGGTTCTGATGTCGCCCGACCGCTCGGTGCAGGCGATGGCCTCGGCGTACAGCGGCGCGGACGCCGCCGCGCCGACGGCGCGGGCTTGCATGTTCAGGCACATACCGAGCAGCACGTCATCGCCGAGTTGTCGTGCCCCCTCGACCGCCTCCTGTGTCAGCGTGCGCGCCCGCTCGAGCTCGCCGGCTGAGCAGCATGCCCAGCCCAGCATGCCTCGGGACAGGGTCAGGAGCCGGTCGTCGCCGAGACGGCCGGCGATCTCGTTGGCCTGCTCGGCCAGCCGGAGGCTGGTGGCCAGGTCTGTGAACACTGTAAGGAACGCGGCGGTGGTCAGAGCCTCGGCGAACAGCGCAGGGTCGGCGGCCGCTTCGGGCCGCCGCACCGCCGACACGAGCAGCGCGGCCGCTTCGTCGGTCCTGCGGCGCGCCAGCCAGTACCGCCACAGCGCGACCCCGAACCGCAGAACCTGCGAGGTGCCGCCCGGCTGGCCGGCCGCGTGCTCGGCGGCACGGCGGAAGTTCGCCTGATCGGCGTCCAGCCGCGCCAGCCAGCTGCCCTGATCGGGCCCGGTCAGGTGCGGGGCCGCGGTTTCGGCCGCGGACAGGTAGTACGCGCAGTGTGCCGCGGCGACGGCGGCCTGATCGTCGCCGGCCCCGGCGGGGCGGTCGGCGGCGAACTGGCGGATGGTCTCCAGCAGCCGGTAGCGCAGAGAGGAACCGGCCGGCTCGGCCACGACCAGGCTCTTGTCGACCAGCGAGCCGAGCAGGCCAGTAACCTCGGCCGGCTTCATGTCGCCGACGCCGCATACAGCTTCGGCGGCGTCCAGGCCGAAGCTCTCGGCGAACACCGGCAGGCACCGCATGAGCAGCTGCTCGGCGCTGGTCAGCAGCGAATACGACCAGTCGACGGCCGCCTCAAGGGTCTGCTGTCGCGCCAGCGCGGTGCGGCTCCCGCCGGTGAGCAGCCGGAACCGCTGGTCCAGCCGCCCGGCCAGGTCGCGGGGCGACAGTGAGCGGAGGCGGGCGGCAGCCAGCTCGATCGCCAGCGGCAGCCCGTCCAGCCGCCGGCAGATCGAGATCATCAGCGGGGCGGTCTGCTCGTCTACCGACAGGTTGGTGCCCTGCGCCTTGGCTCGGTCGATGAACAGCGCGACCGCGTCGGAGGACTCAGCCGCCAGCAAGCCGGACTCACCCGGCGCGGGAAGCGACAGCGGCGGCACGATGTAGATCTTCTCCCCGCCGACGCCCAGCGGCTCCCGGCTGGTCGTTATCAGGCGCATTCGCGGGCAGCGCCGCATGAAGGCCTCCGCGGTCCTCGCGCATCCGCCGATCACGTGCTCGCAGTTATCCAGGATGATCAGGATGTCCTGCGGGCCGAGGGCATCCAGCAGGACCTCCAAGGCGCGCGCGCCTGGCTGCGCGGCGATCCCGAGCACCTGGCAGATCGCGGCTGGCACAGCGTCGTCGCCCTGGTCGGTGACGGCGGCCAGTTCCATCAGCCAGGCCCCGTCACCGGGCTGGTCGAGTAGCCCGGCGGCCAGCTGCAGGGCCAGCCGGGTCTTGCCGCACCCCGCGGCCCCGGTCAGCGTCACCAGGCGGGAGGATCTCATCAGGGTCCCGACGTTGGCCAGTTCCCGCTCCCGCCCGATGAACGGCGCCAGCTGGGCCGGCAGGTTGCCCGGCCGCGCCCGGACCGCCGAGAACGCCGGTGGCCATCCGTCCACGGCCGCCAGCCCATCGTCGGCCGATGCCCGCCCGCGGGCCGCCGACACGAACAGGTCGCGCGCTCGCCCGTCCAGGCCCAGCGCGCCGGCCAGCAGCACGGCGGTGTCCTTGCGGGCGGTCTTGTTGATGCCCCGCTCCAGGTCACTGACCGCCCGCCGGCTCACCCGCGCGGCCTCGGCCAGCTCTTCCTGGGTCAGCCCCGCATCATCGCGCAGCTGCCGTAGCAGCCCGCCGAAGCCCAGCCCAGCCTGCTCCGCCACGAAACCAGCGTCCCTCCGCTCGCCCCTCGACCGCGCCCCCAGCCTAATCCTGTGTCCATCCTGTGCTTCTCCTGTGCGCCGTTACGCATGGTGACTGCCCGGGCGGCTGGCGACAGTGGAGGAGCCGACCAGCCCACCAGGGCCGGGACAAGACAACAGCCGGGACAAGACAACCGAGGTCCTCGTGCATCAGCTAACCATCCAGCAGCTCGCCGACGACGTGCAGCACCAGCAGCTCATCGCCGCCGAGCGGCAGCGACCCGCGCGGCACCTGCTCGCGCTCCGCCGGACCACCCGCAGGGCCAGGCGCGACGAGTGGCGCATGCGCCGCGCCGCGCGCCAGGCCCAGCAGTTGCGCACCCGCCATGAAACCTAGGCCTGACCAGGCTGCGGGCCCGGCACGACGTCGAGCAGCTCACCCCGCTCAACCCGGGCCGCGCACGCTGAGGTGGTGCCTGGGTCAGCGGAAGACGCCGCTGTAGGCGTTGAGCGCGGGCTGGCCGCCCAGGTGGGCGTACAGGACGTTGGAGTCCTTGGGAAGGGCTCCGCTTCGTGCGAGGTCGATGAGTCCGGCCATGGACTTGCCTTCATAGACCGGGTCGATGATCATGCCCTCGAGGCGTCCGGTGAGCCGGATGGCGTCCAGGGTGGACCGGACGGGAATGCCGTAGAAGTCGCCGGCCCAGCCTTCCAGGACGGTGATCTCGTCGTCGCGCAGGTCCCGGCCGAGGCCAATGAGCTCGGCGGTGCCGCGGGCGATCTTCGCCACCTGGGAACGGGTCTCCGCTATCTTCGCCGAGGCGTCGATGCCCAGCACGCGGCGGGGCCGGTCCTGGCCCGCGAAGCCAGCGATCATGCCCGCCTGGGTGCTGCCGGTGACGCTGCACACCACGATCGTGTCGAAGAAGACGCCCAGCTCGCGTTCCTGCTGCTGCACCTCGAAGGCCCAGTTGGCGAAGCCAAGGCCGCCAAGGCGGTGGTCCGAGGCTCCGGCGGGGATCGCGTACGGGGTGCCGCCGGCTGCCCGGACGTCCTCCAGGGCCTGGTGCCAGCTGTCCTTGAAGCCGATGCCGAATCCCGCCTCGACCAGGCGGACGTCGGCCCCCATGATGCGGGACAGCAGGATGTTGCCGACCTTGTCGTTGACCGCGTCTGGCCAGTCCACCCAGCTCTCCTGGACCAGGACAGCCTTCAGGCCCACCCTGGCGGCGACCGCGGCCACCTGCCGGGTGTGGTTGGACTGCACCCCGCCGATGCTGACCAGGGTGTCGGCGCCTTGCCGGAGCGCGTCGGGGATCAGGTACTCCAGCTTCCGGGTCTTGTTGCCGCCGAACGCCAGCCCGCTGTTGCAGTCCTCCCGCTTGGCCCAGATGCGGGGGCCGCCGAGCTGATCGCTGAGCCGGTCCAGTGGGTGGACGGGGCTGGGGCCGAACAGCAGAGGGTAACGCTCGAAGTCGTCAAGGGACATCAGCGGCTCCTTGCCGGGAAGCGTCGGGCAGCGGCAGCAGCGTCTGCCAGTTGGCACGCGTCGCGGCCACGGCCCCCTCGACATCCCCCGCCTCGCACAGCGCGATGATCCGGTCGTGCTGAGCGACCGATCTCCGGCCGCTCAACGAGGAGAAACGCAACCGCTCCAGGCGCCGCAACACCGGCGTGAACTGCTCAAGGACGGTGCGGATAGCCGCATTCGCGCAGGCGGTCACCGCAACGCCGTGGAAGTCGTCATCGGCGGCGAGCGCCGCCTCGACGTCGTTGCGGCGCAAGGCCTCGGCGAAGCGCGCGTTGGCTTCGCCCATGGCGTCGATCTCGGCCGCGGACAGGGCGGGTATCGCCTCACGGACAGCGAGTTCGTGCATGGCCGCCGTGACCGACTGAGCGGCACGCGCAGCGCGGACGTCCAGCGGACTGACGATGGTGCAGCGGCCGGGTTTTGTCCGCACCAGACCGGTCTGCTCCAGACGCGCCAGGGCCTCCCGGACCGGCGTACGACTGACGCCCAGCCACTCCACCAGGTCGCCGTCGGTGAGGCGTTCACCGGGGGCGAGCGTGCCGTCGACGATGGCGTCCCGGATCGCCTGGTAGGCGTTCTCGCGAAGGAGCGACCTGGAAACGAGCCCTCGGCTCTGCGGAACCGGCATGCAATATATTGCATGCCGGTTGCCGATCGCTGTCAAGCGTCCGCGCGCCGGCGCGTGAGGAGGATCGCGACCGAGAGGACCACGACCGCGCCGCCAAGCAGCGTGGCGAGCGAGGGCCGCTCGCCGAGGAACAGTGCGCCCAGTGAGACGGCCACCACTGGGTTGACGTAGGCGTAGGTGGACACCGCCGCGGTCGGCAGCCGCCGTAGCGCGATCACGTAGCAGGTCAGGGCGAGCAGTGATCCTGGGCCGATCAGGTAAAGCAGCCCGAGCAGCGACTCCTCGCTGACGTGCGCGGGATCGATGCGCGTCAGCTCGCCGGTCGCCGCGGCCAGCCCGGCGAGCACGATCCCTCCGGTCAGCATCTCCATCGCGCTGCCGACCAGCGGGCTGGCCGGCGCCGGCAGCCGGCCGGCGAGCACGGAACCGATGCCCCAGCTGGCGCTGGCGCCGAGGACGACAAGGACGGGAAGCACCGCGCCGTTCCCCGAAGGCCGGGCAAGGACTGCGATACCAGCCAGACCGAGAGCCAGTGCCGTCCAGCCCCGCAGCGGGATTCGCCGCCCGTTGATGACCCGGTCGGCTAGCGCCATCCACAGCGGGACGCTAGCCACCAGCAGCGCGGCCAGTCCCGATGGCAGGGTCTGCTCCGCGTAGGACACCCCGCCGTTGCCGAAGGCGAGCAGCAGCGTGCCCACGACCGCCATCCCGCCCCACTGCGCGAGCCGCGACCAGGCGCGAGACCCGGCCGGGCCCTGAACCACCGACTGGGCCGTTCCCTGCCGCCGGCGGCTGCCGAGCCACGCCAGCGGGTAGAGCACCGCTCCGGCCGTCAGGTATCTCGTCCCGGCCATCGCGAACGGCGGGATCGACCGGTCCGCTACCCGGATAGCCAGGTAGGTCGAGCCCCAGACCAGCCAGACCACGAAGAGCGCGGCCCACGCGGACAAGCCGGCACGGGAGTCGCCTGGCGTCTTCGCCAGTTCACTTGGCCCGGTGGTCGCGTCCGAGGTCATCTGTGCCATGCCTCAAGCCTGTGTCATCAGGGTCCGGCCGCGCCAGTGGCAGGAATGACAACCACCGGTACTTTTCTGCCGTAGGCCGAGGGCATGTTGTCCTCCGTCGCGGTGCTCGCCTACGAGGGCGTGTCGACGTTCGGCCTCGGGGTCACGGCGGAAGTGTTCGGGTGTGACCGCAAGGGCCAGGGAATCCCCCGGTACGACTATTTCGTGACCGCGGCGCAGCCGGGAGTGATCCGCACCGACGTCGGCATGCCGATCCTGGTCGAGTCCGGCGTGGACCGGCTGAGCTCCGCCGACCTGGCCGTCGTGGTGTGCTGGGACGACATCGACACACGGCCGCCAGAGCCCGTGCTCGCCGCGCTGCGGACGGTCGTGGACCGTGGCGGCCGGGTCCTCAGCCAGTGCACCGGGGCCTTCGTGCTCGCCGCCGCCGGGCTGCTCGACGGCCGCCGGGCGACCACGCACTGGAAGTACGCGGCCGAACTAGCCAAGCGCTATCCGCGGGTCGATGTTGATCCCGGGGTGCTCTACGTCGACCAGGGCCAAGTGATCACCAGCGCCGGGACGGCCGCCGGAATCGACGCCTGCCTGCATGTCATCCGCCGAGAGCACGGCGCCGCGGTGGCCAACGAGATCGCCCGGCACATGGTGGTCGCCCCGCACCGCGACGGCGGGCAGGCGCAGTTCGTCCCGGTGCTGGTCGACGATTCGGCGGACGGACCTGACCTGGCTACGCTGCGCGACTGGGCGCTCGAGCGCCTGCGCGAGCCGCTCACCGTCGCTGACCTCGCCCGGCAGGTGCACATGTCGCCACGCACGTTCGCCCGCTGGTTCGCCGCGCACAACGGGACTACTCCTCACCAGTGGCTGACCAGCCAGCGCCTGACCGTGGCCCAGGAACTGCTGGAGCGGACCGACCACGGGGTCGAGCAGATAGCCGCCGACTGCGGGCTCGCGCCCATCATGCTCCGCCGCCACTTCACCCGCCGCTGGGGCATCACACCCCAGGCCTACCGGCACCGCTTCAGCCAGCTGATGGGTTAGCGGGGCGGGCAGGTTGACGGCACGATGACAGCGCGTCCCTCGACGAGGCCGTGCTCGAGGCGTTCCAGGACCTGGTTGATGTCGTCAAGCCGGTGGCTTTCTGTCGTCGCGGTGACCTTGCCTTGCTGCGCCAGGGTGATTACCTCGGCCAGGTCGTTGCGGCTTCCCCAGGTGCTGGTGGTGACGGCGGCCTCGGAGGCCTGGGTAAAGAAACCCACCGGCACGGTCCCGCCGGCGAGCCCGACGAGGACCAGCAGTCCCTGCCGGGTCAGCGAGGCCAGGCCCAGCTGCAGGGTGGCATCGATGCCGACGAAGTCGAGCACCGCCGCCGGGCTCTGGCCGCCGCTGAGCTCGCGGATCTGGTCGAGTGCATCGGCGGCGGACCCGTCGATGGCGTGATCGGCGCCCAGGCTCAGCGCGAGCTGCCGCCTGACCGGCGAGGTCTCCAGCGCGATCACGGTGGCGCTCGTCATCAGCTTGAGGTACTGGATGCCGTATTGGCCCAGCCCGCCAGCCCCGATAACCACGGCGGTGGCGCCCGCACTCAGGTACGGCAGCGCCTTCTTCGCCGCCCGGTACGAGCTCAGGCCCGCATCCGTCAGGCCCGCCGCCTGGACGAGGTCGAGGCCGCCGGCCGGCAGCAGGTGGCGGGTTGCCGGGACGAGGAGGTATTCGGCGTAGCCGCCGTCCGGTCCCAGGCCCGCCCAGCGCGCGCCGTCGCACAGCTGCTCCTGGCCGCCCAGGCAGAAGCGGCACTGCCCGCATCCCCACCCGCCGTAGACCACGACCGGGTCTCCTTCGGCCAGGCCTTCGGCGCCCGGGCCAAGCCCGGCCACCCAGCCGGCGTTCTCGTGCCCCATGATCAGCGGGATACGATGCGGCGGCACGCTCCCGTCCTGCTGGTGCAGATCGGAGTGACACACTCCGGCGGCGGCGATCTTGACCAGCACCTGCCCCGGCCCTGGCCGCGGGGTGGGCACCTCCTCGATACGCAGCGGCTCTCCGATGGCGTGCAGCACCGCAGCCTTCATCTCGTCCTCCCTGACGCCGGTGTAGCGAGCTGCTGAGAGGCTAACCCGATCGCTGGTCGCGGCGGAGGGGGTGATCAGCGGGAACCTCGACGAGGACGATCCGGATGCCGTCGGGGTCCTCGATCCACATCTCGACCAGTCCCCAGGGCTCGGTCACCGGTTCCCGGATGACCGGCACCCCGGCCGCAGCCAGCCGGGCATGCTCCTCGCGGACATCCCGTACCTGGATCCAGATCATCACCGAGCGGCCTGGGGGCCCAGGCGCGTGCCCGGAAACCTCGAGCAATCCCTGCCCGAGGAAGAACACCACCCCAGGATGGTCCGGAGGGCCGAACTCCCGGTAGACGGCCAGGCCCAGGACGTCACGGTAGAAGCGGAGGCTGCGGCCCAGGTCGCTGGGGCGCACCAGAATCCGGCTGCTCAGAATCTCCACGACAGCATTCCACCATCACGCGACACTCTGTCAGTACCCGACAAATCACGTTAGCCTGAGGGGAGCTCGGCGGATGCGGGAGGGACGAGGAGATGGCACGTCGATCGATCGAGGTACCGGGCCTGCGGCACGGCGCGCCGATCCCCCAGGCTTCCGTGGTGGGGAACCTGCTGGTCTCCGGCGGCATCGGTCCGACGGACCCGGAGACCGGGGCGACTCCTGACGGCACGGACGAGCAGGTCGCCACGGCCTTCGCCAACGTCCGGCGGGTGCTCGCGGCGGCGGGCGGCACTGTCGACGACGTCGTGAAGTGCACCGTCTTCGTGCAGGACAAGGCGATCCGCCCCGTTGTCGACACGTACTGGGTCGAGATGTTCCCGGACGAGGCCAGCAGGCCCGCGCGGCACATGCTGAGCGCCGACCTGCGGGCCGACATACAGCTCCAGCTGGAGATCATGGCCGTGCTCGGGCAGGGATAGGCGCGGGCCCGCTTAGCCGCGCGCGAAGGGCTATTCGAAGTAGGCGACCGTGCGGAATTCGATGCTGTGGCGCGGGCCCGTCGCCCGCGTGGTCGTGTCGAGGAACGCGCTGTGCGGGACGCGCCAGGCCCGGGTGTGGTCGCTGTCGTTGAACTTGAAGAACAGGATCTCGTCGCGGGTCATGTCCGGGAAGTACCACCACCGGTGGGCGGGGTTGTGGTGGAACTCGAAGCCGCTGGTGCCCGGGGCGTCCTGGGGCATCTCGGCGTACAGGTCAGCGGGGATCTTGTCCACGAAGTACAGGCGGTTATCCAGGCCTTCGCCCGGTCCGACGCTCGTGTAGTCGCACACGGCCAGCGGCCAGTCCTGCGGCGGGGGGCTGAAGACTCGCCACACGCTGGTGAGCAGTGCCCGGCGGAAGCCTGGCCCGTCGGGGAAGCCGGACGCGTAGGCGGCCTCGGCCCGCCGGCGCGCGCCGGAGACGGAAAAGTCGCAGTGGACCAGGGCGGCCTGCGGCTGCGAGGCGTTCTCGCCGGGGGCCGCGGAGCGGCGAAGCACCCAGCCGAGCGTCGCCACCCGGTCGGCGCCGGTGGCGGACCGCACAAACTCGGCCACCTCGCCAGGGTAGACACTGTTCACTTCCTCCCGGTCGGTGAAGTCCGTCACCGCCGAGGCGTGGCTGACGACGGCGAAACCGTTGCGGTCGAGGATGAACTGGTCCTGGACCGGACGCCCGTTGCGGATGCGCATCTCATAGGTGCGGTACGTCCCGGTGTTGACGCTCTCGCCGGGCGCGGTGAACCGGCGGAGCACGGTGGACTCGGGGGCCAGATAGCTGAGCTCGCCGGTGACTGCCTCGAGGTGTGCCAGGTCGGTGCTAGTCCCCATCGCCGCCTCTCCCGCTGGCTGGGCATGTTGCGCTCGTCCTAGTGAACGTAAATTGAGGTGGTGGCCGACCGCAAGCCTCCGCGCCTGGCCAGTGGCGAGGCGGAGACCCTGCACGCGCTGCTGCAGTACCAGCGGGAATCGCTGGTGCGCAAGGCAGCCGGGCTTGACGAGATCTCGGCGCACTGGTCGCCGGTCCGCAGCGGCACCAGCATGCTGTGGCTGGTCAGGCACATGGCCGGCGCCGAGGTCACCTGGGTGCTGCGCCGTTTCGCCGGGCAGGAGCCCGTCCCCGCGGCCGGCGAGCCGCCGCCCCGCACGCTGGAGGCCGCGACTGCCGCCTACCGGCAGGTCTGGGAGCGGGTGGACGCGGTGGCTTTCGACGGGGCCAGCCTCGATGGCCTGTGCCGTCGCCCGGACGCCAGCCCGCCGGTCAGCCTGCGCTGGGTGCTCATGCACCTGCTGGAGGAGACCGCCCGCCACGCCGGGCATGCCGACATCATCCGTGAGCTGATCGACGGCAGCACCGGCCGGTAACCGCCCGGCCGGTAACGCGTGCACCGGCGGGTGCCGGTCGCTCCAGGGCACTGCCTGCTCGAGCTGGCTGGCGACCCGGATGAGGAGGTCCTCGCGCCCGTGGGCGGCGACCAGCTGCACGCCGACCGGCAGGCCGCCGGGTGTCCAGTGCAGGGGCAGGCTGACGGCCGGCTGGCTGGTCATGTTGAACTGCGCGGTGTACGGGATGAAGCTGGCGATCCGCGCGCCCTCCTGCTCCGGCCCCGCGGCGGTGAACCAGCCCAGCTCGGGCGGCGGCGCGCCGACGGTGGGGGTCACGAGCAGGTCATGACCGGTCCACCAGCTTGCGCGGTGGCGTCCAGCCACGTCGTCTCAGCCGCGCCGCGAACGGTACTCGCGCACCCCGGGGGGACGACCCCGCGAAGCTCCCGGATAAATTCTTCGTGTGACTTACACCGGAGACGTTCGTGTCGGCGGACCGCCGGACACGCGGGAGATCAACGGCCTGACAGTGACGAAGGTCGCCGTGGGGCCCTACGAGAACAACGTCTACCTGCTGCGGGACGGCACGGGGCAGGGACTGCTGATCGACGCGGCGGCCGAGCCGGAGCGGGTTCTCGCGGTCATCGGGGACACACCCGTGCAGCGGATCGTGACCACGCACCAGCACCAGGACCACTGGCAGGCGCTGGCGGAGGTGAAGGCCGCGACCGGGGCGGTCACGGTGGCCCACCCGGCCGACGCGCCGGGCATCCCGGTGCCGACCGACGAACTCGTCACCGGCGGCGGCACGGTCCGGTTCGGTGACACCACCTTGTCGGTGATCCACCTGGTCGGTCACACGCCCGGCAGCATCGCGCTGGTCTACGACCCGGACGGCCCCGAGCCGCACCTGTTCACCGGGGACTGCCTGTTCCCGGGCGGTCCTGGAAGGACAACAACTCCAGAGACCTTCAACAGCCTCATGACCGGTCTGGAGACCAAGGTCTTCGGACGACTGCCAGACGCGACCTGGATCTACCCCGGGCACGGCAACGACTCCACGCTGGGTGCAGAGCGCCCGCACCTAGCGGAATGGCGTGCCAGGGGCTGGTAAGGAGGACACGAGCGCGTCAGGCCACGAGCCGGGGATGCTCGGGGGCATTCGCGCACAGCCGTAGCCGGTCCCTTCGCTTTGCCGGCCGGTGAGGGAGCCGGATGGTCAGCCGGGCGGTCAGGAGTCAGGTTCGAAGTCCGGCAATTGCCAGGTGCCATCGAATGCGTCGGCCTCGGGACCGTAGACCCGGAAGTATGCGAACCAGCCCGCGCCCCGGATGGTCTGGACCCACCGGCCGTCGGCCCTGCCGTCATCTGGCCGGTCAGGGCTGAAATACAAGCGGACGGGTTCGCTTGCCTGTATGTCGGCGAGTTCGACCATTGACCGGAGAGCCGCCTTGCCCTGGTCTGCGCGGATCTCGCTGCGGGTGCGGGCGTCGTAGACGGTGACAGACCAGAAGAGCTTCGCGGGGACCGGCTGCGGCACCTCGAGGGTGTAGGACCTGGCGCCGTCTAGGTAGGCGCTGGTGCTGTCCCTCGCCGACAGCCAGTACAGCGATCCTGCGCCGGGGGTGCGGGCGAACATGGCCGGGGATTCGATCTGCGCCTGGTAGAACCACTTCTGCCGGGCGTAGACGTCGGCGTAGTCCGGGGTGTCGAAGGTGCCGTTCTCCGGCCGGAGCACCGCCCACTCCCAGTGCGTCCCCGGCCATACGATCCGCTCCGGGCGGCGGTCGGCGAACGACTGCGCGGCCAGCTGGGCGTGGCCAGCGACCGCGGCGCGGGTGAGGATGTCCCGCATCCGCGCATCGGGCTGGAACGACCGGTTCCTTGCGATGCCGAGTTCGGCCAGGTCCCCGTAGTGCGCCCGGTACTCATCGAACGGCGGCTCGGCGCTGACCAGCTCGGCCAGGACCTCCCAGTAGGCGAGGTTGTCCTCCCACGGGACCGGGGTGAAGTCCTCGTCTGCCTTATGCGTCAGGTCCACCCACTGGGGCTGCAGCGGCGGGGTCTCCCCCAGCCGGTGCACCTTCACCGACTTCATCAGCTCCACCGCACCGGCCATGTCGTTGCCCTGGGGCAACGCCCGCAGCAGCACCAGGACCCGGTTCGTGGTCGAGCGGCCGGTGTTGCACCCCTGCGGGAGCTGGGCGTCATAGCCGAGGGGAAGCGCGATGTGCAGGCCGCCGTGGCCCTGGTCCGGCCCAGGCAGTCCCATGTCCATGACCCAGCGCTGGTTCAGGTCATTCATGGTGCTCATCAGCGGCCCAGGCGGGAACTCCAGCACCATCGGCCCGTCGGACAGGTCCAGCGGCAGGCCCGCATACGGAGTGTCAGAGTTCGCCGTAAACACGTACTGCGTCGGCGTGCCGTCCAGGAGCCCGAACACCTGGTTCGCCACCATTCCGGCCCGCAGGTTCCCCTTCCACGTGGCCATGATCGACACGCTGGGATAAAAGAACCTGTACGCCTGCACCGCCCGGTTAAAGTCCGCCTCGTCAAACGCCCGCTGCACCGTCGCAGGCGTCGGGAAGCCACCCACGAACTCGTACCCGGACCTCGTCGCAGCCTGTGACATGACTCCTCC